>Ga0247713_1000304_pt1 | contig 32796 bp, 33 predicted proteins | sample 21E_NmetaG_FD_189936 | JGI IMG/M metagenome (GOLD analysis project Ga0247713, IMG submission 189936) | Soil microbial communities from hillslope of Landscape Evolution Observatory, University of Arizona, Oracle, AZ, United States - 2-1-E_N | ecosystem: Engineered > Artificial ecosystem >...
CACGCTCCGCGGCGCTCACGCGCCGCGCCGTTCCCGTGGCTGCACGCCACGCTCCGCGGCGCTCACGCGCCGCGCCGTTCCCGTGGCTGCACGCCACGCTCCGCGGCGCTCACGCGCCGCGCCGTTCCCGTGGCTGCACGCCACGCTCCGCGGCGCTCACGCGCCGCGCCGTTCTATGAAGCGGGCCACCGTCACGGCACCTGTGAAGCCGACGACCGCAACGACGACGAGCACGGGCAGGAAGGCGGTGTTGCCCGTGCGCATCGTGAGCAGGGCGACCCCGCTCACGACGGTGATGAGCAGGGTCTCGAGCGCGACGATGCGGTCGGCCAGGGAACGACGGCGCAGGACCGCAAGCACGCAGAGGCTGGCCGATGCGCCGATGAGGAGCAGGCCGATGTCGACGACGGTGGTCATGCGCGCCCCTCCGGCCCGTGCCCGTCCTCCGGGACGGAGGGATCGCCCGGGCTCTCCGCGACGACGGCGGACCCGTCCTTGCGCGCCTCGACGAGCCCCATGGCGTTGGCCAGGGCCTCCTTGCTCCCGAACGCGCTCAGGGCGAGCATTTCCAGGTGCATCACGTCCCGACGGACGGCCTCGATCTCCCGCAGGTGGAGCACGTGGACGAACAGCACCGTCGGGTCCCTCTGGACCTCCAGGGTGAGTGTGCCGGGGACGAGGGAGACGGCGTTGGCCACGATCGTGGTCACCGCGGGGGACGCCCCGGTGACGGGAATGGCGACGATCCCGAGGTTCACGTCCTCGTTGCGTGGGGTGATGACCTCCCAGGCGACCACGACGCTGGCCTCGAAGAGCTTGTAGAGGAAGTAGCCGAGGAACACGAGCGTCGGCAGCGGTCGTATCGGGCCGGTGGCGGTCGGGCCCGCATGGGGGAACAGCAGGACGAGCGCCACGCTCACCACCACGCCGGACAGGACGTTGGCCACGCTCAGGTCCCCCCAGAGCGCGAGCCACACCACCAGCAGCCACGCGACGAAGAGCAGCCGGCCGCGCATCATCCGCCCTCCCGCGCCACACCAGGCGGCCCGAGGACGGAGTCGACGTAGACCTGACGGTCCGCGAGCTCGGCGCCGGCGCGTTGCGACAGGCTCCACAGCGGCTCGGCGGCGACGGCGATCCCGAGGGTCAGGCCCACGAGGCCCACGGCGGCCCCGGTCATCATGACCGGCGCCCGCAGGCGCCCCTCACCGCGAGCGGACTCGAGCGGCGGATCCTCGTCGGGGACTCCCCAGAACGCGCCGTTCCAGATCTTGATCATGGAGAAGAGCGTGAGGACGCTGCCGAACAGCGCCACGCCGACGATGACGTAGCGCTCGGCGGCGAACCCCGCCTGGACGAGGGCGAGCTTGCCGAAGAACCCGCTGAACGGCGGGAGGCCCGCCAGGGACAGGGCAGCGAGCATCCACAGGACGCCGGCGACGGGCATGCGTCGGACCAGGCCGCCGAGCCGGCGCAGCGCCCCGGTCCCGGTGACCTTCTCCACCATGCCGCCGACGAGGAAGAGCGAGGTCTTGACGGGGATCTGGTGCGCGATGAACAGCGTGGCGCCGGCCAGTCCGGCGGCGGTGAACAGGCCGAGGCCGAGCAGCATGTAGCCGATCTGGCTCACGATGTGGAAGCTCAGGATGCGCTTGACGTCATCCTGCGCGATCGCTCCGAGGACCCCGACGAGCATCGTCGCCCCGGCGATGAACAGCAGGAGGGTGTCCGGGCCGGTGTTGACGCCGCCGAAGAGGATGGTCTGCGTACGGATGATGGCGTAGACGCCGACCTTGGTGAGCAGGCCCGCGAAGACGGCGGTCACCGCGGTCGGGGCTGTGGGGTAGCTGTCGGGCAGCCAGAAGAACAGCGGGAAGATCGCCGCCTTGATCCCGAAGACGACGAGCAGCAGCAAGGAGAACGCGAGCTGGAGGCCGGCCGGCACCTGCGCCATGCGCCCGGCCAGGTCCGCCAGGTTGACCGTCCCGGTTGCGGCGTAGATCAGACCGACGGCGGTGATGAACAGCGTCGAGGACAGCAGGCTCACGACCACGTAGGTCATGGCGGGCCGCACGTCTGAGCGGGCGCCGCCCAACGTCAGCAGGGCGTAGCTCGCGATGAGCATGACCTCGAACGCGACGAAGAGGTTGAAGAGGTCGCCGGTGAGAAACGAGGCGCTCACGCCCGCGGCGAGCACGAGGTAGAGGGGGTGGAAGTAGCGCGCCTCGACGTGGGGCTCGAGCTGGCCGAGTGCGAAGAGCAGCACCCCGAGGACCGTGGCCATCGACACGGCGAGGAGCAGGGTGCTGAAGACGTCGCCCACGAGGACGATGCCGAAGGGCGCCGGCCAGCCTCCGAGCGTCGCGACGAGGGTGCCCTGCCCCTCCGCCCGCACGAGCGCAGCGACGCAGGCCGCGAGCGTCGCCGCCACCGTCGCGACGGACACCACCCGCTGGATCTGCATGTGGCGATGGGCCACGAGGGCCACCGCGGCGCCGAGGAGGGGGACGAAGACCGTTGCCGGCAGCACGCTCACCGGCGGGCCTCCTCGTCACGGGCGGCGATGCGGCGGTCCTCCTCGTCACGGGCGGCGATGCGGCGGTCCTCCACGTCACGGGCGGCGATGCGGCGGTCCTCCACGTCGTCCTCGACGGTGTCGTCGTGGGTGACGACCCAGCTGCGGTAGGCGAGGGCCAGCAGGAAGGCGATCACGCCGAAGGTGATGACGATGGCGGTCAGTGCGAGCGCCTGCGGGAGCGGGTCGGCCGCCGCGGCGGGTGGCTGGTCGGCGGTGATGAGGGGGGGCACCCCCGGGTCGCCGCCGGCCATGAGCAGGAGCAGGTTCGCGCCGTGGCCCATCATCGCGAGGCCGATGACGATGCGTGTCAGCGTGCGCTGCAGCAGGAGGTAGGTCCCGACGGCGTAGAGCGTCGCGACGGTGGCGGCGAGCGCGAGGTTCACCGGGACCCGCCTTCCGGGTTGTAGCGCTCCGCACCGAGGCTTGCGACGAGCCCCAGCACGAGGCCCACCACCACGCAGAAGACCCCGATGTCGAAGATCACCGCGCTGTGCAGCGCAACGGTGTCGAGCAGCGGCAGCTCGCGGCGGAACAGGTAGCCCGCCTCGAGGAAGTCGCCGCCGAGCAGCAGGCCGCCCACGCCGGTGCCCGCCGCGAGGAGGACGCCGACCCCCAGGATCGCCTCGGGGGCGAGGGGGACCAGCCGGTGCACGTCCTGGGCTCCGTACGCGACGTAGCGCAGCACCAGGGCGGCCCCGGCGACCAGTCCGCCGATGAAGCCCCCGCCGGGGGAGTTGTGGCCGGCGAACAGCAGGAACACGCTGAAGACGAGAATGGTGTGAAAGACCGCGCGGGTGCCGGTCTCCAGGATCAGCGACTTCACGGGCCGACCTCCCGCGCTCCGACGCTCGGCTCCTCGGCCTGCTGGTCGCGGGCCTTGCGGCGTGCCTGCTCGTCAGCAGGGTCGGCCTCGGCTGCCGCGTCGCGGCGACCGGCGGAGACGAGCGCCATGATCCCTACGGCGGCGACGAGGAGCACGACGATCTCCCCGAGGGTGTCCAGTGCGCGGAAGTCGACGAGGATGACGTTGACGACGTTGCGTCCCGAGCCCTCGGGCAGCGATCGGGCCAGGTACTCCGCGGAGACGGGCGGCGCCTCGACACCACTGCGGGCACCGGCCGCGACGAGGGCGAAGGCGAACATGAAGAGCCCCACCATGCCGGCGACGAGGGCGCGCAGGCGGGCGCCGAACGGGCCGCCCGGGCGACCGAAGCGGGCGGGGAGGTGGCGCAGGACGAGCACGAACACGACGATGGACAGCGTCTCCACCAGCACCTGCGTGAGGGCCAGGTCAGGTGCCCCGTGGATGACGAACAGCAGCGCGACGCCGTAGCCGGCGGCGCCGAGCATGAGCACGGCGGCGAACCGGCGCTCGGCGGCAACCGCGCCGATGGCGGCGGCGATCACGAGGACGGCGACGAGGCCCTGTGCGGGGTTGGCCGCCCACGCGGGCGCGCCCGGGAGGCGCAGCACGTTCACGAGGGCGCTGCCGGGCAGGATCACGAGCGTCAGGCTGATGACCGCGAGATAGATCGGCAGCGAGCCGTTCTGGACGATGCCGGTGACGGTCCTCGCGCTGCGCAGCAGGCCGCGCACGCTCGCCTCGTAGGCCTCCTTCGATCCCGGCAGGGGGGGCAGCAGCTGCTGCACACGTTCCACGGTGCGCCGGGCGAGGAACAAGCCGAGGCCCACACCGACGACGACGGCCGACAGCCAGAGGGCCATCGTCGGGCCGTGCCACAGCGCGAGGGCCTCGGGCGTCCACCGTGGGTCCAGCGCGACCGCGCCCTGGTTCACGAGCGGGTCAGCCGGCTCCGGCACGAGACCGAGCGCGACGGTCAGCAGGCCGAGAACAGCGGCGGGTGCGAGGAAGTACCAGGGCGGGCGGTGCACGCGCGGGCCGACGAGGTCCTCGCCCTGCGCGGGCCCGAAGCCCCCCCACAGGAACCGGGCGCTGTAGGCGAAGGTGAGGATCGAGCCGATGACCACCCCGACCAGGGCCGGTACGCCGAGGGGGCCGAAGCCTGCCCGAACGAACGCCTCGAAGGCCGCCTCCTTGGAGATGAAGCCGAGCAGCGGAGGCAGGCCCGCCATCGAGGCGGCGGCCACCGCCGCCACGGCGAAGGTGGCGGGCATCCCGCGGTACAGGCGGTTGAGCCGGCGCAGGTCGCGGGTGTGGGCCTCGTGGTCGACGATGCCGACGACCATGAACAGCGCGGCCTTGAACACGCCGTGGGCGAGCAGCAGTGCCGTGCCAGCGAAGGTGGCTTTGGCGGTGCCGACACCGAACAGCACCATCATGAACCCGAGCTGGCTGACCGTCCCGTAGGCGAGCAGCAGCTTGAGGTCGTGCTGGCGCAGCGCCCGGTAGGCGCCGACGAGCATGGTGAGGACGCCCACGGTGATGACGAGCGGGCGCCAGGCCGGATCCGTGGCGAAGGCCGGACCGAAGCGAGCGACGAGGTACACGCCGGCCTTGACCATGGTGGCGGAGTGCAGGTAGGCGCTCACCGGCGTCGGCGCGGCCATCGCTCCTGGGAGCCACGTGTGGAACGGCACCTGCGCGGACTTCGTGAACGCGCCGAGCAGGCAGCAGACGAGCCCGGCGGTGACGAGCGGACCGCTCGGGGGTTGGGCGAGCACCGCCGACAGGCTGTAGGTGCCCGCGGCCTCGCCGATGAGCACGACACCGCCGAGCAGCGCCAGACCGCCGGCACCGGTCGTGAGAAGGGCCTGGAGGGCGGCGTCCCGCGCGGGGGCCTTGCGGTCCTCGAAGCCGATGAGGAGGTAGCTCGTGATCGACGTGAGCTCCCAGAAGACGAACAGGAAGAGGAGGTTGTCGGCGAGGACGAGGCCGAGCATGGAGCCGGCGAAGCCGGTGAGGGTGGCCGCGAACTTGCCGAGGTCCCCGCGGGGGGTGGAGAAGTAGCCGTAGGCGTAGAGGAAGATCAGCGTGCCGATGCCCGAGACGAGGGCGAGCATGAGCAGCGCGAACGCGTCGAGGCGCAGGTCACCGGAAACGCCGAGGGACGGCGCCCAGGCGAGGGTCTCGCGCAGCTCGCCGCCGGCGAGCACCGCCGGCGCGTGCGCCGCCCCGTAGGCCGTCGTGGCCGCCGGGGCCAGAGCGCACATGAGGAAGACCCCACGACCCAGGCGGCGGGCCAGGAGGGGAGCCACCACGGCGAGTAGCGCGTGGAGGCCCAGCAGGGCGAACAGCACGAACGCTCCGGGGGTCAGGTCGTCGCGGTTGGGTCACTCACGCGGCCGAGGCCGGTGGTGAGCCCTCCGGAGGCTACCGCCCGGGTGACCGCGACCACGAACCCGGCCGTCACCGCGTGCGCGCACGCCGGCGGCGCCTGCTCACCGCCAGGGTCCTCACCACGGCTGCGGCAGCCATCCCGACGCGCGCCACGCCACCTGCGCCGTTCCGGCTCCGCCGCTCGAGCCCGGGTGGGGGATCGCCGGCTGCGGGAGGAGGAACGGCCGGCAAGACGAGGCTGGCACCGGGGTCGGGCGCCTGGCTGGCCGCCTCGCTCAGGGGTTCGGCGAGCGCGAACCCCGCGCCCTCAGCGACCGCGGCCTTGATGTCGTGGATGCGCTCGATCTCGCGGTTGAGCTCGGCGCCGATCAGCAGCATGGCCATCGACAGCTGCAGCCACAGCAGCAGGACGATGACCCCGCCGAGCGCCCCGTACGTGGCGTCGTAGTCGCCGGCCAGCCGCACGTAGAGGGTGAAGGCGCCCGACAGCACGAGCCACCCGATCACGCCGACGACCGCGCCGGGGCTGAGCCATGCCCACTCGGGGCGCTCGCGGTCCGGCCCGATCCAGTAGACGAAGGCGAACAGCATCACGAGCAGGACGATGGCGACCGCTACTCGGGCGATGCCGAGCAGCACACCGGCTACCGCACCGAACTGCGGGGGCACGAGCGCCTCCTGGATCGGCCGGCCCGCGACGACGAGCACGATGAGACCGACGATGGTGAGGAAGAGCGCGAGGGTGATGGCGAGCGCGACGAGCCGCTGCGCGACGAACTTGCGACTCTCCTCGACGTCGTACGCGCGGCTGAGAGCCTTGACGAGCGTCACCGCGGCGGAGGTGGCCGCCCACAGTCCGGCGAGCACACCGGCGGCCGCCACACCGCCGGCGCTGGCGCCCCCGCCTTCGGCCAGGTTCACCAGCGGCTCCTCGAGCAGGCTGAGCGCCTCCGCGGGCAGGATCCCGGAGAGGTAGCCGAAGAGGCGGAGGAGGTCCGCGGGGGTGGTGACGATGCTGAAGACCGCAACCCCGGCGAGGAGCGCGGGGAACAGCGACAGGAAGATCTTGAACGCCACCCCGGCCGCGAGCGAGGGTACGTCGTCGCGCTTGATCTCCTCGACGGTGGACTCGAGCGCCGCCTTGTAGTCCTCGACGGTGAGGTCGGTCGGGTCTTCGGGGGGCACGGGCGCCCCGCGCAGCGAGATCTCGCTCGTCATGGCGAGCGGGAGTCTCCCCGCTCGCTGCCCGCTTTAGGCTCCGCTGTCAGTGGGCAGGCGCAACGACCCGTCGTTCCACTCGGCGAGGCCGTCGTCGACCAGGGAACGGGTCAGGGCGGCGAGCCGGCCGGTGTCGTCGAGGTCGGCGGCGTCGGGGAGCGCGTCGCACTCCACCGGGCCGCGCCGGAGCGTCTCGACGAGCCGTCCCCGGTGGTAGCGGTCCGAGCCGGCGAAGGGCTGCTGGGCGCGGGTGCGGACGGCGGTCGTCGCTGCGGGGTCGCAGAGCCCACCCGCGTCCGGACCGCCGTCGGTCCTCCAGGCGCACGCGGCCGCCACCGGGCAGGCCGGACAGCGCGGCGCACGGGCGGTGCAGTAGCGGGCGCCGAGGTCCATGAGGCCCGCCGTCCACGTCGCGGCCTGCCCCGGCGGGACGAGCGTGTCCGCGAGGTGCTGGACCTCGCTTCGTCTGAGGGCGCGGCCGGCGGCAGCCCGCGCGAGGACCCGCGCGACGTTCACGTCGACCGGGCCGACGTCCTGCCCGAACGCGAAGGCGAGCACGGCCCGCGCGGTGTAGTCGCCGACGCCGGGCAGGGCACGCAGGCTCAGGAGGTCGAAGGGGACGCGACCGCCGTGACGCTCGACGACGGCGCGGGCCGCCCGGTGGAGGCTGACCGCGCGCCGGTTGTACCCCAGGCCCTGCCATGCACGGACGACGTCGGCGAGGGGAGAAGACGCGAGGGTCTGGATGTCGGGGAAACGGCGCAGGAACGCGTGGTAGACCGGCTCCACCCGGTCCACCTGCGTCTGCTGGAGCATGATCTCGCTTACGAGGATGCGGTAGGGATCGTGCGTGTCGCGCCAGGGCAGCGGGCGGCTCTCGGAGTGGTGCCAGGCCTGGAGCAGGCGCTGAAACCGGAGCGGGCGGCCCTCGAGGACGACGACGCCGCTGTCGGACGGGGACGAGGTCATGGTCGGGAGGCTGGCAGAGGCAGGGGGCCCCCGCAAGCCCGCCTCGGCCCACCGGGTAGCGTTGCCCTTCATGCGCCAGCTGCTGCCAACCGCCTTCGACGAGGTCGACCCGTACGACGCGTACCGGCCGGGCGACCCCCACGCGCCGCTGCTGCGGGTGAACATGGTCGCGAGCGTCGACGGCGCCGCAACCGACGAGGAGGGGCGCACCGGTCGACTCGGGGGGACCGGTGACCACGAGATCTTCCGCGCGTTGCGCGCACTCGCCGATGCGATCCTGGTCGGGGCGGGGACCGTCCGGGTCGAGGGCTACGGCCCCCACCGCCTGTCCGCGCGACTGCGCGAGCGCCGGGTGGCCGACGGCCGGCCGCGTGCGGCGCCGATCGTGGTGGTGAGCCGCTCGCTCGACATCGACTTCACCACGCCGATGTTCACCGAGGCCGAGGTGGCCACGGTCGTCCTGACCTGCAGCGCGGCCCCCGCCGACCGGCGGCGCGCGGCTGAGCGCGCGGGACGGGTCGTCGTCGCCGGGGACGACGCGGTCGACCCCGTCCACGGGGTGGCGGCGCTGCGCGAGGAGCTCGGGCTTGCCTCCCTGCTCTGCGAGGGCGGCCCGGTCCTCAACGACTCGCTGTTCGACGCCGGGCTCGTCGATGAGCTCTGCCTGACCCTCTCCCCCCGCCTCATCGGTCGCGGGCCGCGCATCCTCGGCAACCTCGCACGTCCCGGCGACCTCGAGCTGATCGGCCTCTACGAGCAGGACAGCGAGCTCTACACCCGCTACGCCGTCGTCCCCAGCTAGAAGAGCCGGAGCTCGTCGGATTCGAGGCCCCGCAGGGCGTCGTAGTCCACCTCGACGCACCCGATGCCGCGCGAGTGCGCGAGCACGCGGGCCTGGGGCTTGATCTGCTGCGCCGCGAGCAGTCCCCGCACGGGACGGAGCAGCGGGTCGCGTTCGAGGCGCTCGAGGTAGCGGCTCAGCTGCTCGACGCCGTCGATCTCGCCACGACGCTTGATCTCGACCGCGACGGCGTTGCCGTCGGCGTCGCGGCAGAGCAGGTCGACCGGCCCCAGGTCGGTGGGGTACTCGCGGCGGACGAGCGTGAGGTCGGCCCCCAGGGCGGTGGGGTGGCTCGCGAGCAGCTCCTGCAGGTGCGCCTCGACGCCGTCCTTCTTCAGACCGGGATCCTCACCGAGGTGGCAGGTGACGTCAGACAGCACCTCCTCGAGCGTGATGACGAGGGTCTCGCCCTTCGGGTTGGCGACCGTCCAGGACCCCGGCTCCTCGACGAGCGTGTTCGGGGCGTTCATCCAGTTCAGGGGCTTGTACGCGCCCCCGTCGGCGTGCACCGCCACGCACCCGTCGGCCTTCACCATGATCAGCCGCACCGCCGGCGGCAGGTGCGCGGAGAGGCGTCCCGCATAGTCGACGGCGCAGCGGGCGATCACAAGGCGCATTGGCGACACAGGCTAGGGCTATCGCGGACACTTCACTGCACCGCCAGCGCCTATCGCGGACGGTTACCCACCGGGGAGCTCGGCAAAGTGTCCGCGCCGACGCATGCGCGACCGGGAAAGTGCCCGCGGTGCCTACCGTCCGGGGCATAGCGAAGGGCCCGGCGCTCTTGTCGCACCGGGCCCGCTATCGGGTGCTGCTCCTCCCGCTGGTTCCGTCGGCTCTTGGCGCCGCGGTCCCGTCGGTGGCGGGGAAGCTCGTCCCGAGATCTTATCCCTTTGTCGCGCTCAGGAAGAGCCCTGACCTTCGGTGCCCGAGGATCGGGCCAGCTCGACGGGCGGGGAGTCCGGCGGCGCGTCGACCGCCCGGAAGACGATCTCGTCGTCCTCCACGTCGACGACGACGAGCTGCCCGGCGGTGAAGTCGCCGTGCAGGATCTTCTCGCTCATCGCATCCTCGATGTAGCGCTGGATCGTGCGGCGGAGCGGCCGGGCGCCGAGCTGGGCGTCGTAGCCCTTCTCCGAAAGCCACGCCTTCGCGTCCTCGGTGAGCTCCAGGTCGAGGTCCTTGGACCGCAGCTGGTTCTTCACGCGCTTCATCATGAGGTCGACGATCGACTTGACCTCTTCGCGGGTGAGCTGGTGGAAGACGATGACCTCGTCGATGCGGTTGAGGAACTCGGGGCGGAAGTGGCGCTTGAGCTCCTCGTCCACCTGGTCCTTCATCCGCTGGTAGGTGTCCTTCTCGTCCGCGGCGGCGGCGAACCCGAGGGCCTGCTGCCCGAGGTTCCGGGTGCCGAGGTTCGAGGTCATGATGAGCACGGTGTTCTTGAAGTCGACCTCCTTGCCGTGCGCATCGGTCAGGCGACCGTCCTCGAGGATCTGCAGCAGCGCGTTGAACACGTCGGGGTGGGCCTTCTCCACCTCGTCGAACAGCACGACGCTGAACGGCTTGCGGCGCACCGCCTCGGTGAGCTGACCGCCCTCCTCGTAGCCGACGTAGCCGGGCGGGGACCCGATCAGCCGCGACACGGTGTGCTTCTCCATGTACTCGGACATGTCGAGGTGCACGAGGGAGTTCTCGTCGCCGAACAGAAACTCGGCGAGGGTCTTCGCGAGCTCGGTCTTCCCGACGCCGGAGGGCCCGAGGAAGATGAAGGAGCCGGACGGGCGCTTCGGGTCCTTGAGGCCCGCCCGGGTGCGCCGGATGGACTTCGAGACCGCAGCGATCGCCTCTTCCTGGCCGACGACGCGCTTGTGGAGCTCCGCCTCCATGCGCAGCAGCTTGGCGGTCTCCTCCTCGGTGAGCTTGAACACCGGGATGCCGGTCCAGTTGGACAGCACCTCGGCGATGTCCTCCTCGTCGAGGGTGAGGACGGTGTCCATGCCGTCGGACTTCCACTCGCGCTCGCGACCCGCCTTGCGCTCGAGGACCTTCTTCTCCTGGTCGCGCAGTGCCGCCGCCTTCTCGAAGTCCTGCTCGTCGATCGCGGACTCCTTGGCCTTGCGGATCCGCTGCGCCTCCTCCTCGAGGTCCTGGAGGTCCGGCGGGGCCGTGAGGCGGCGGATGCGCAGGCGGGAGCCGGCCTCGTCGATGAGGTCGATCGCCTTGTCCGGCAGGTAGCGGTCGGAGATGTAGCGGTCGGCGAGGTTGCCGGCGGCGACGAGGGCATCGTCGGTGATCGTCACGCGGTGGTGGGCCTCGTAGCGGTCGCGCAGACCCTTGAGGATCTCGATCGTGTGCGCGACGGTCGGCTCCTCGACCTGGATCGGCTGGAAGCGGCGCTCGAGCGCGGCGTCCTTCTCCAGGTGCTTGCGGTACTCGTCGATCGTCGTCGCGCCGATGGTCTGCAGCTCGCCACGCGCGAGCATCGGCTTCAGGATGCTCGCCGCGTCGATGGCGCCCTCGGCGGCCCCTGCCCCGACGAGGGTGTGGAGCTCGTCGATGAACAGGATGATGTCGCCCCGGGTCGTGATCTCCTTCAGCACCTTCTTCAGGCGCTCCTCGAAGTCGCCGCGGTAGCGGCTGCCCGCCACGAGCGCGCCGAGGTCGAGGGTGTAGAGCTGCTTGTCCTTGAGCGTCTCCGGCACGTTGCCCGCGGTGATCATCTGGGCGAGGCCCTCGACGATCGCGGTCTTGCCGACGCCGGGCTCGCCGATGAGCACGGGGTTGTTCTTCGTGCGCCGGCTCAGCACCTGCATGACCCGCTCGCCCTCGCGCTGACGGCCGATGACAGGGTCGAGCTTGCCCTCGCGGGCGAACTGGGTGAGGTTGCGCCCGAACTGGTCGAGGACGGGCGACCCCTTCGGGTCGTCGGCGGAGCCGCCGGACACGCCCGCCTTCTGCGGACCGGCGCCCGGCTCACCGCCGGCGTAGCCCGACAGCAGCTGGATGACCTGCGTCCGCACGCGCGACAGGTCCGCGCCGAGCTTCTGCAGGACCTGGGCCGCGACACCCTCGCCCTCGCGGATGAGGCCGAGGAGGATGTGCTCAGTGCCGATGTAGTTGTGGCCGAGCTGCAGCGCCTCCCGCAAGGAGAGCTCGAGGACCTTCTTCGCCCGCGGGGTGAAGGGGATGTGGCCGGCCGGCGCCGTCTGGCCCTGGCCGATGATCTCCTCGACCTGCTCGCGCACGCCCTCCAGGGAGATCCCGAGCGATTCGAGCGCCTTCGCCGCAACGCCCTCGCCCTCGTGGATCAGCCCGAGCAGGATGTGCTCGGTGCCGATGTAGTTGTGGTTGAGCATGCGGGCTTCTTCTTGGGCGAGGACCACCACTCGCCGGGCCCGGTCGGTGAACCGCTCGAACATCGCACTGCCCCCTCGTCGGGTGCGTCTACCTGAACTCTAGCATCGGCCGGTGTGGCGACTGGCTGGATGCCTCCCGAATCTCTCCGGGGCCAGCCGCCCTCGGGGCCCGGCAAACGAAATGGTGCGAACGCCGTGCGACCGCCGGATGTTCCCTGATCGCTTGCGCTTCACGCCTCTCAGGGGGCGGGCGGTGGCGTCATCGCAGTCGTGCACCGGGGCACAAGGATAGCCGTTGCCGCCGGTCCCGGCATCGTTCAGGGCGTCCGCGGGCCTGCCTCGGGCACGGAACGTGGTCTGCCGGTCACCCGGCGCCGCCGTCGACGGCCCGCCGCACGTGCGCCACGAGCCGGTCGACGTCGACGCCGAGGCGGGCCTGCAGCGCGTCCCTGCCCTCCCTGTCGACGACGTGCAGGCAGCCGAGCAGCAGGTGACCCGGCCGGACGAACCCGGCGCCGTCCCAGACCCCTTGGAGCGCCTCGAGGCAGGCGTCCCTCGCCTGCACCGACAGCGCCAGGGGCGGCGGGTCCTCCGGCGCCTGCGGTGCGCCGTCGGCGGGGGAGACCCCCCCTGCAGCGCGCAGGGCCCCCGTGACCTGCTCGTCGCCCGCACGCAGGATCCCGAGGACGAGGTCGCCCACCTCCACGGTCGTGTGCCCGCCACCGGCGGCCTCCTCTCGGGCGAGGCTCAGGGCGCGCCAGCTCGTCTCCGCCCCGCTTGCCAGGAACGTCCAGCCGGCCTCCTCCCAGGCGCGCTGGCCCTCCCCCGGATCGAAGCCCGCGTCCGAGCCCGCCCTCGGCTGACCGCTGCGGGTCCTGATGACCTGGCTGCGGATGCTCGCGAGGCCGTGCCCGAGGTCGCGCAGCACCCGGGCCGCGGTGCCCTCGCCCTCGCGCGCGAGACCGAGCAGGACGTGCTCGGTGCCGATGTAGTCGTCCCCGAGGCCCTGCGCCTCGCGCAGCGCGGTCTCCAGGGCGTGCTTGGCCGGGGAGGAGTACGAGCGCTCCTCCACCCCCGCGCCGGCCTCCCCCCGTCCCGCGACGGCGTCCACGCGGGTGCGGAGGTCAGCCAGCGTCATGCCAAGCGCGGCGAGGACCGTGGCCGCGACCCCGTCGCCCTCCCGCGCGAGGCCGAGCAGCAGGTGCTCGGTGCCGACGTGGTCGTGGGCGAGGCGGGCGGCCTCCTCCTCCGCGAAGACGAGAACCCGCCGCGCCCGGTCGGTGAACCGCTCGAACATGCGCGCCTCCTCAGCTCGCCGACCCGGGGATCGCCGGGTCGGTGGGGGCCGTCACCGTCAGGCGTAGCAGCGCCTGGCGCAGTGCGGCCTCGTCGGCGCCCAGCCGCTCGGCGGCGACAGCCGCCCGCACCGGCCCCAGGGACTCGAGCGCGGCGAGGAGCAGGTGGGCCGGGCTGATACACGTCTCGGCGTTCGCGGCCAGGCGCGCGGCCATGCGGCAGGTCCGCTTCGCGGCGCCGGACACGCCGACGACGGACTCGTCGAGGGTGGTCGTCTCGCGGTACCCGGGCACGAGGTCGTGGGGGCGGGGATCGCTGGCCCCGGCGGCTGCGAGGGCGTCGCGCACGGCGGGGTCGTCGACGGCGAGCACCCCGACGACGAGGTCGATCGTCGCGAGCTCCCCGCGCAGCGCGTCGGCGGCGTGGCGGCGGGCGGCTGCGAGGGCCCGCAGCGTCGCGCCGGTGGAGCGCAGGAGGACCTCCCAGCCGCCAGGGCCTCCCTCGTGGACGGGATCGCGCTCCGCCTGGGCGCGCGCGCGGGCCCGCACGACGCGCTCGTGGAGCGGGTCCCCCCCGACCCAGGTGCGGTAGCCGGGGACCGTCGCGGCCACACCGACCGCGGCCATGGCGGCCTCCTGCAGCGCGGTCAGGTCGACGCCGAGCGCGACGAGGGCCTCGCTGGCCCGGTTTCCCTCCTCACGCAGCAGCGCGATCACGAGGTGGGCGCTGTCGGTGTGCTGGTGGCCGAGCCTGCGCGAGGCGGCCGTCGCCCCCTCGAGGATCGCCTTGGCCTGCGGGGCGAACGGCAGCGTGTCCGGGGGGGACCCGGCGCCGCGGCCGAGGGTCGCCTCGACGTGCTCCCGGACGGCCGGCGCCGAGACGAACGTCGCGAACAGCGACGAGGACGCCTGCTCGTCCTGGAGCAAACCCAGGAGCAGGTGCTCGGGCCCGACGGCGTCGTGGTGGAGCAGCCGCGCCTCCTCCTGGGCCTTCACGACCGCCAGCCTGGCCGCGTCGGTGAACCGCTCGAACATCGCTGCCTCCTTCGTGCGGAGGCATCCTCGCACACCGGAGGCGCTACTCCGGCCTCAGGGTGGGGAACAGGATCACTTCGCGGATGCTGTGCACGTCTGCGAGCAGCATGACGAGCCGGTCGACGCCGAGCCCGAGCCCGCCCATCGGCGGCATGCCGTACTCCATGGCGCGCAGGTAGTCCTCGTCGACCACCATGGCTTCGGGGTCCCCGGCCGCCTTTGCCCGCGCCTGCGCCTCCAGGCGCGCGCGCTGGTCGTCGGGGTCGGTGAGCTCGCTGAACGCGTTCGCCATCTCCCGCCCCGCGACGATGAGCTCGAAACGCTCGGTCACCGCCGGGTCCTCGCGGTGGCGGCGGGCGAGGGGCGACACCTCGACGGGGTAGTCGACGACGAACGTCGGGTCCCACAGGGTGTGCTCGACGAGCTTCTCGTAGAGCTCGAGGACGAGCTTGCCCGGCCCCCAGGCGCCCTCCGTCCGCACCCCCGAGGCCGCGCAGAGGTCGCGCAGCTCGCCGACCGGCGTGGTGTAGGACAGGTCGTCGCGCTTCGTGGCCTCTCGGACGAGGTCGAGCAGCGCCCGGCGGGGCCACCGTCCGCCGAGGTCGACCCTGCGCCCGTCGTAGACGAGCGCGAGGGTGCCGACCGCGTCGCGGGCCGCGCGCTGGAGCAGCCCCTGCGTGAGGTCCATGACGTCGTGGTAGTCCGCGTAGGCCTCGTAGGACTCGAGGATCGTGAACTCCGGGTTGTGGCGCGGGGAGAGCCCCTCGTTGCGGAACACGCGACCGATCTCGAACACGCGGGGCATCCCCCCGACGACGAGGCGCTTGAGGTACAGCTCGGGCGCCACACGCAGGTAGAGGTCGAGGTCGAGGGCCTCGTGGCGGGTTACGAACGGGCGCGCGGCGGCCCCGCCGGGAATGGGGTGCAGCACCGGGGTCTCGACCTCGACGTAGCCGCGCTCCGTGAGCTCCGCGCGCAGGGCGCCGACCGCCGCGGCGCGGATGCCGAACACCCGGCGGGCGTCGGCGTTCACGACGAGGTCGACGTAGCGCTGCCGGTAGCGGGTGTCGGTGTCGGTGAGGCCGTGCCACTTGTCGGGCAGGGGGCGCAGCGCCTTGGCGATGAGCGTGACCGTGCTGGCCTTGACCGACAGCTCGCCGCGGCGGGTGACGATGACCTCGCCGGTCACGGCCACCCAGTCGCCGATGTCGAGGAGGTCGACGAGCGCCATCCCCTCCTCCCCGAGGGCCGAGAGCTCGGCCATGACCTGCAGGTCGGCGTCGGCCTCCCGCAGGACGAGGAAGGCGAGCCTGCCGTGGCCGCGACGCAGCACGAGACGGCCGGCGACGCTTACCTGCTCGCCGGTCTCCTCGCCAGGCTGGAGCCTTCCGTCCCAGCGGGCGCGCACCGCGGCGGGCGACGAGGTGACCCGCGCCCCGACCGGGTAGGGGTCGACCCCCTGCGCACGGAGCCGTTCCACGGTCGCCCGCCGGTCGGCGACGAGCGCGTCGAGGCGGCTCTCGCGGTCTTCGGCCATGGAGCGCGAGACTAGACGAACGGTGCGTCGTCGAGCGCCGCACGGGCGAGGCCAAGGGGCGGCGCGCCGAGGTCGAGCAGGGCCCGGTGGAACCGGGCGAGGGAGAAGCCCGCGCCCCACCGCCTGCGGGCCTCGTCCCGCAGGTCGCGGATGACGAGCTTGCCCCAGGTGTAGCGACCGTAGGTGGGATCGAAGGTCGCGCGGTTGGCCTCGGCCTCCGCGGCGGGCGCGCGCAGGTGCGCGTGGCGCTCGAACAGGCGGACCGCCTCGTCGAGACCCATGGCCCGGGAGTGGACGCCGATCGACACGATGAGGCGCACGACGCGCAGCAGGGCCTTCATCGCCACCCCTGCGGCGTAGCGGGGGTCCTCGGCGCGAAAGCCCTCCTCGACGAGCAGCTCCTCGCCGTAGTGGGCCCAGCCCTCGACGAACGCCGGGGAGTGCAGCGCCTTGCGGACGTCCCCGGGGGCCTCGCGGAGCATGCGGCTGTGGGTGAAGTGGCCCGGTGCGACCTCGTGAGCGGTCGTGGCCGGCAGGCTCGTGTGGCTGAACGCGGCGAGCCAGCCGTCCTGGCGTTCGGGGGTCCAGGAGGGGTCGGGCGGGGTGATGAGGTAGAAGGAGGGCCCGTCGGGCTCGAACGGCGCCGCCCACGAGATCATCGCGGTCGCCCAGCGGCGGGAGGGCGGGCTCGGTGCGACGCGCACGACGCCCTCGGTGACGTGACCGACGAGGCCGCGCTCCGCGGTGAAGGCGAGCACCTCGTCGGTGAGGTCCGTCGCCGCGTCGAGGACCCCGCCGGCGTCGGGGTGGTCGCTCGTCAGCTGTCGCATCGCCGCGCGGACGCCGACCCCGGGCAGGACGCGACCGCACGCGTCGGTGAGGAGCGCGTCGAGGCGCTCGCGCTCGCGCTCGGCCCGCGCGAGCAGGTCGTCGAGGGTCACCGCCATCGCCTCGGGCGCGCCGAGCAGCCGCGCCAGCGGGCGCCCGCCGAGGGCGGGGTCGGGGTCGCCGCTCGCCGCCGCCCGCTCGAGGTGGGCGACGAAGCGCCCGTGCGCGGCGTGGGCGGCCGCCTCCTCCGGCGTGCCCGTGCCGAGGGGCTCCGCGAGCCCGCGCGCGGAGGGCAGGAGCGCCGCGGCGGTCGGGGCCGGCACCGCGTCGAGCGAATCGAGTCCCGCGTCGATCGCGTCGGGCCACCCCGCGACGTGGCGGCGCAGCGCTTCGGCACGCTCGTGGGCGGGGGCGTACTCGCGCGCGTAGGACGAGACGTCGAGGTTGGCGAGCAGCAGGCGGGGGTTGCGCCGGTGGAGGGCGAGCTCGTCGAAGACGACGCGCAGGTAGCCTTCGAACGCGGTGAGGTGCGCCTCGTCGTGGGCGTCGTCGAGGGGCGGACCGCCGAGGCCGGCGAGACAGGCCTTCACGCCGTCGGGCGACAGGTCGGCCACCCGCCCGTCGTACTCGTGGAGCCCGGCGTTCTCGCGGGCGGCGGGCATCTGGAGGTCGCAGACGGCGCGAAGTCGTGGAGCGATCATCGGTCGCGAGGGTACGCGAACGGGCCGGCTCAGGTGTTGCGGTCCCAAATGATCTGCAGGCCGCGCAGGGTGAGCCAGGGGTCGTGGTGGTCGATGGTGCGGCAGGCCCGCACGATCGGCGGCGCGAGCCCGCCGGTGGCGATCACGACGGGGTCCGCGTCGAGCTCCGCGGCGAGCTCCTCGACGATGCGGTCGACGGCGCCCGCAAAGCCGTACACGGCCCCCACCCGCATCGCCTCCACCGTGCTGCGGCCCACCGTGCGGGCGGGTTCGACGAGCTCGATGCGCGGAAGCTGCGCGCCCTTGGCCGACAGCGCGGCGAGGGAGGTGGCGACCCCGGGCGCGATGGCGCCGCCGATGAACTCGCCCTTGCCCGTGTAGACGTCGAAGCTCGTCGCGGTGCCGAAGTCGACCACGACGCCCGGGCCGCCGTGGAACTCGTAGGCCGCGAGCGCGTTGACGAGCCGGTCGGCGCCCACCTCCCGGGGGTTGTCGACGACCACGGCCATGCCGGTGCGCACACCGGGACCGACGAAGACCGGCAGGAAGTGAAAGTACTTGTGCGTCATGACCCGCAGCATCTCGGTGACGACGGGCACGACCGAGCACGCGACGACGCCGTGGACGTTCTTCGAGAAGGACAGGTCGGCGAACGACATGAGGCCGCCGAAGAGCAGCGCCAGCTCGTCGGGGGTGCGGTGCGCCTCGGTCGAGATTCGCCAGTGCTCGACGAGCTCGTCGCCGCTGAACACGCCGATCACGGTCTGGGAGTTGCCCACGTCGACGGCGAGCAGCACGTCAGCGCTTCCCGCCGGGTACCACGTCGAGGCCGATGTCGAGCGCCCGCGGCGAGTGGGTGAGGGCCCCGACGGCCACCGCGTCCACACCGGTCCCGGCGACCCCGCGCACCGTGTCGAGGTCGATCCCGCCGCTCGCCTCGACGAACACGTGCTCGGGCTCCCCGCGGGCGCGGGCGACCGCCCGCCGCAGGTCGTCGAGCCCGAAGTTGTCGAGGAGCACGGCGCGGGCCCCGGCGACGAGCGCCTCGTCGAGCTCGTCGAGGTCGTCCACCTCGACCTGCACGGGCCGGCCGTCCGCGCCCGCCAGCGCGGCCTTCGTCGCGACGCCGACACCGCCGACCGCGACGGCGTGGTTGTCCTTGACGAGCAACGCGTCGTGGAGACCGCTGCGATGGTTTGCCCCCCCGCCGGCGGTCACCGCCGCCTTCTGCAGCGCGCGCAGCCCCGGCAGCGTCTTGCGCGTGTCACGCACGACGCAGCCCGTGCCCGCCACCGCCTCGACGTAGCGGGCGGTGATCGTCGCGACCCCCGACAGGTGCGACAGGAGGTTGAGGGCGGTGCGCTCCCCCGCCAGCAGCGACCGGGTGCGGCCGGACACGCAGGCGATCGTGGCGCCGGCCTCGACGTGCGCGCCGTCGGTCACGCGCGGGGTGAACCGCACCGTCGCATCGACGGCGGCGAAGACGGCGGCGGCGGCGGCGAGGCCGGCGACGACGCCCGCCTTTCGCGCGACGAACGCGGCGCGCGCCGTGGCGTCGGCCGCCACCGTGGCCGACGAGGTGCGGTCGCCGCCGTGGCCGAGGTCCTCGGCGAGCGCGATCGCGACGACGTCCTCCAGCAGGTGGGTCATGACGCCGCCAGGGCGTCCTCGACGGTCGTGCGGGCCTGCTCCGCGGCGCCGCGCAGCGGGCGGTTGCCGTCGTCGCAGTACACGACGGTCGGGACGTGCGCTCGCGCCTCGGCCTCGGTGTAGGTGGCGTAGGAGATCACGATGACCCTGTCGCCGGGCTGGACGAGCCGTGCGGCGGCCCCGTTCAGGCACACCTCGCCGGAGCCGCGCTCGCCGGCGATCACGTAGGTCTCCAGCCGCGCGCCGTTGTCGATGTCGACGACCTGCACCCGCTCGTGGTCGAGGAGGTCGGCCGCGTCCATGAGGTCGGGATCGAGCGTGATCGACCCCACGTAGTGCAGGTCGGCGCCGGTGACGGTGGCGCGGTGCAGCTTGGACTTCATGAGGGTGCGGAACATGCGTGTCGCTACTTTCCCGTGTCAGTCCTCGGCCGAGCTCCTGTGCCGCTCGACCGGTCGAGGCTCCAACCGGATGTTGTCGATGAGGCGCGTCGTACCCACGTAGGCGGCGACGAGCGCCTGCGCCGGGCCCTCCACGACGCCCTCCAACGGTTCGAGGGTCTCGGGGTCGCAGACCTCCGCGTAGTCGAGGCGGACACCGGGCGCGCGCTCCAGTCTACGGCGCAGGGCGTCGCGGGCCGCGTCGGCGTCACCTGCCCACGACCCGGCGACGTGGCGCAGCGATTCCGGCAGCGCCACGGCGGCCGCCCGCTGGGAGGGGGACAGATAGGCGTTGCGGCTCGACAGGGCCAGGCCGTCGGCGTCCCGCACGGTCGGGCAGGTGACGATCTCCACGGGGACCGCGAGGTCGGTCGCCACCGCCCGCAACACGACGAGCTGCTGGTAGTCCTTCTCGCCGAAGTAGGCGCGTTGCGGCTGCACGGCGTTGAGCAGCTTCGTCACGATCGTCGCCACCCCGTCGAAGTGGCCGGGGCGGCTCACCCCGTCGAGCACGCCCCCCAGCGCGCCGACGCGCACGGTGACCAAGGCGGGGGCGAAGTCGGCTTCGGGGCAGAACACGACGTCCACGCCGAGGCGGTCGAGCAGCGCGACGTCGGCGTCGAGGTCACGGGGGTAGGTCGCAAAGTCCTCCCCCGGGGCGAACTGGAGCGGGTTGACGAAGATGCTCACGACCGCGACGTCGCACTCCCCGACCATGCGGGACACGAGCCGGACGTGGCCGTCGTGGAGCGCGCCCATGGTGGGAACCAGGCCCACGCGCGCCCCCGCCCGCCGTTGCGGCGCCAGAGCGGCCCGCAGCGCGCCGACCGTGCGGACCGCTCTCACCGGCCCTCCTCGCGGGCCCGCCCGAGGACGCGGGCGACCGCGGCGGCGGCATCGTCGTCGAGGCCGGCGCGCCGGGCGTGGCGCAGGGCTAGGCGGGCGAGCTCGAGGTAGGCGTCGACCGCCTCGGGCATGGCGGTGCGCAGCTCGTCCACCTGGCGAGCGACCGTCGCGGCGTCGCCCCGGCGGACCGGGCCGGTGAGGGCCCCGGCACCCCGCTCGGCGGCGTTGGCCGCCGCCGTGGTGGCAAGGGGCCCGAGGAAGGCGGCGGGGTCCGACACGCCCGCCCCGAGCAGCAGCTCGCGGGCCAGCGTCACGACGGTGGACGTGGCGTTCGCGCCGATCACCAGGCCGGTGTGGTAGAGCGTTCGGGCGTCGGGCGGCAGGGTCATCGGACTGCCGCCGAGGTCGGTGACGAGCACCCGCGCCCAGCCGAGGTCCGCCGGTTCGGCGGTCACCGCCCAGGAGGTCCCGGGGAGGCGCGCAGCGCCGGCGTCGGGGTCGGGGAAGGTCTGGGCCGGGTGGCAGGCGGCGACCCGCGCGCCGGCGAGCCGGGCGGGGCGCAGGACGTCCGTGCCGTGACCGCCGGCCACATGGACCCAGCGGCTGCCCTCCGCCACGCCGTCGGCGGCGGCCACGCCGCGGACGAGGTCGCCGAGCGCGTCGTCGGGCACGCAGACGAGCACGAGCTCCGCGGTCCGGGCAGCCTCCGCGGCGGGCATGGCGGCGGCGCCGGGCAGCCGCCGGCGGAACCCGGCGAGGCTGGGGGCGCCGCGTCCGGCGACCGCCGCGACGTCGTAGCCGGCGCGGTCGAGCGCGATGCCGAGCGCGGTCCCCACCCGGCCGGGTCCGATGATGGCGGTGCGCTTCACGGGGTGCGGACCTGGCTCCCGACCATCGTCACGCCGGTGATCGGCGCGAGACGCGCGAGCGCGGTCGTGAGGGTCGTGCCGTCGGGGAGCGCCTCGCCGGGCGCGACCTCGATGAGCGGCACGAGCGCGAACGCGCGCTCGGTCAGGCGCGGGTGGGGGATCTCGAGGCTTCGCGTGACGACCGTGCGCGGACCGTAGAGCAGGATGTCGACGTCGATGGTCCGCGGCCCCCAGCGGACGCCCCGCGTGCGGCCCCCTGCCGCCTCGACGTCGTGGCACAGGCGCAGCAGCCGCGCCGGCGAGCGGCGCGTGGCGACGCGCACCGCGATGTTGAGGTAGGGCTCCTGGTCCTCGGGACCAGCGACGGGGTCGGTCTGGTAGACGCTCGAGACGGCGACGACGGCCGTTCGCGCGTCGGCGTGCAGGCGCTCGACGGCCCGCTGGAGGTGGTCGAGGCGGTCGCCGAGGTTGCTGCCCAGGCCGATGTAGGCGACCTCCTCGTGGCCGATCGGCGGGATGACCGCGCTCACGGGGGCCCCGGCGCCCCCGACCGCGCGCGGCGCAGCACGACGGACACGTCGCCCACCTCCACGGGCAGGACAAGGTCCGGCTTCGAGACGCGCACCTCGACCGCGGACACGGCAGGCTCGGCCAGGACGACGCCGGCGAGGTGGGCCGCGAGCGCCTCGAGCAGTGCGAAACGGGTCGTTGTGACCCCCTCGGCGACCCGGCGTGCTAGCGCGTCGTAGTCGACGGTGTCCACCAGGCTGTCGGACACGGCAGCGGCCGACAGGTCGCACTCGACGACGAGGTCGACTTCGAACGTCTGGCCGTGCTCCCGCTCCTCGGGGTGCACGCCGTGGCGGCCGAACGCGCGAAGGCCGGAGATCTCGATGCGGTCCATGGCCTTGCGCAGCATATCCGCGAGGCGCCGGCCCCCACACCGGCGACGGGCCACCGCCGCCCGGGGGGCTTCTCCCGAGCGCAGCGCCCCCCGGAGGGCGGCGGTGGCTGTGCCCGAAGCGACGTCAGGCGATCGGCGCGCCGGGCTCCACGCCGTCCTCCACCTGGAGCAGGCGGACCGTCCCGTCGGCTTGGATCGCCCCGAGGACGAGGAACTCGCTGCGGAACCCCGCGATCGTCTTGCGGCCCAGGTTGATCGCGCCGACGACGAGCCGCCCCGTCAGTTCCTCGGCGCTGTAGTTGGTGACCTGCGCGCTCGTGCGCAGGCTGCCGACCGCGGGCCCGAAGTCCACCGTGAGCTTGCATGCGGGCTTGCGTGCCTGCGGGAACTCCTCCACAGCGGTGACCCGTCCGACCCGCAGGTCGAGCGCGAAGAAGGCCTCGGCGCCGACGTCGTCCTTGCGTGGCGGGTGCACTTCCGTCGCCTACGACGCGGCGGGGCGCAGGATCGGCGACGCGTGGTGCGCGGTCATCCGCCAGTGCCCCTCGCGCCACGAGAAGACGTTCGTCGCCACCGCCCGGCCGGCCCCGAAGCCGCGCCCGCCCTCGTCCGGGCCGGGGGTGAGGATGTTCTCCACGCAGGAGAGGACCCCCGTCTCGACCCGCGCGCGCACATCCGTGACGATGAACTGAAGATAGTCGGTGGCGGAGAAGATCGCCGCCCACGACCGGCGCACCGGCCCCCAGCCGGCGATGAGCTCGCTGCCCGGGTGGACGCAGAAGACGTCTTCGCCGTGGTCCCACAGCACGTCCATGCGGTCGAGGTCGAGCGACTCGAAGGCGGCGTAGAACGCGTCGTTCGCGGCCTCGAGGGACCCCGGCGCGGGGGTCACCGCCAGTCGTCCACCCGCCGGCTGATCGCCTGCGCCACGCGGGTGGCCCGCACGGTCGGCGCGACGTCGTGCGCGCGGATCACCGACGCACCGGCCTCCACGGCGACCACCGCGCACGCGAGGCTTGCCTCGAGGCGGCCCGCGGCGTCCGCGCCATCGAGGAGCTCGCCGAGGAAGCTCTTGCGGCTCGCCCCGATGACCACAGGCCGGCCGAGGCCCCGGAACTGGCGCAGCGCCCGGAGCAGGGCGACGTTGTGCTCGGCGGTCTTCGCGAAGCCGAGCCCCGGGTCGACCAGGATGCGCTGGGTGTAGATGCCGGCCTCGGCGCAGCGCAGGAGGCCGTCGGTGAGGTACTCGTAAACCTCGGCGACCACGTCGTCGTACCGGGCCCTCGACTGCATGTCGCGGGGGGCCCCCCGGGCGTGCATGAGGACGTACGCCGCTCCGGTGTCGGCGACGACCTCGAGCAGCTCCGGGTTCGTCGCGCCGGACACGTCGTTCACGATCACCGCGCCCGCGTTGACCGCGGCGCGGGCGACCGCCGGCTTCGTCGTGTCGATGCTCACGACCGCGCCACCGTCGAGGCTCTCGATGACGGGCAGCACGCGCTGGAGCTCCTCGTGCTCGCTTACGGGCTGCGCACCGGGGCGGGTGGACTCGCCCCCCACGTCTATGACGTCGGCGCCCTCGGTGAGCAGCCGGCGCGCGTGGTCGCGCGCGGTGTCCGGATGAGGCCGCCCCGAGCCGTAGAGCTTGCCGCCGTCGGAGAAGGAGTCAGGCGTGACGTTCACGACGCCCATGACGAGGGGTCGCCGGCCCGTCGGCAGCGCCCCCTTCGGCAGGGGAACCTCGCGGGCGGGCCCGGCCCAGGCGGCCACCGCTTCCCGGAGCGACCGGTCGAGCGCACCCGCCTCGTCGGCTTCGAAGGTGCGACCCGCGGCGCGGGCCAGCGCCTCCACAGTCGTGGTGGCGTGCAGTCGCCCCCCGACATCCTCGACCGTCGCGCCCGACGAGGCCCACGTGGAGCGCAGTCGCGCGGGGTCGCTCACGCGGCTGACGACGACGCGGACGTGCGCGCCCGCGCCGAGGCCCGCGTCGACGACGCGGACCAGAGGTCTCACCGACCGCCGCCCATGGCCACGAGCTGGAGAACCTCCGCTCGCGTGCGCGGGTCGTCGCGCATGAGGCCGCGCACGGCGCTCGTCACGGTCATCGCCCCCGGCTTGCGGACTCCCCGCATGGTCATGCAGGTGTGCTCCGCCTCGATCATGACGAAGACGCCGCGTGGGGCAAGGGCCTTCTCGAGCGTGTCGGCGATGGTGTTGCCGAGGCGCTCCTGGAGGTTGGGGCGCTTCGCCACGAGGTCGACAAGCCGGGCCAGCTTGCTGATCCCGGTCACCTGGCCGCTCACGTTGGGCAGGTAGCCGACGTGGGCCTTGCCGACGAACGGCACGAGGTGATGCTCGCAGACGCTCGCCAGCGGGATGTCGCGGACCATGACGATCTCGTCGTGGCCTTCCTCGAACACGACGTCGAGCACGTCGGCCGGATCGACGAGCAGGCCCGCGAAGATCTCGTCGCACATCCGCGCGACGCGCTCGGGGGTGTCGCGCACGCCAACTGCGTCGCCGTCGATGCCGAGCCCCTCGAGGAGGAGCCGCACACCCGCGCGGATCTTGTCGTGGTCGAATCCCCCGCTTGGCACGAGGCTGGTCGCCGCCCGGACGCGGGAGTCGGCGTCGAGCACCGGCGGGCGCCTTATCCCGGCGCCCGTCGCCGAGTCGGTCATCGCCCCGCTCCGTCAGTCAGTCGTGGTGCCTCAGTCAGACTGGGTCGACGAGGGGCGCTGCTGCGCGCGGGCGGCGCGCGCCATAGCCGCCGGCTGCTCGGCCCGTCGCAGCTGGCTCACCACCGCCTGACCCGACACCGGGCTGCCGCCGCCGTTCATGAGCGGCTGGATCTTGCGCGACGGCCGCTTGTCGACCTTCGCAAGGACCGCGGCGAGCTCGTCGCGCTCGACCGTCTCGCGCTCCATGAGCGCGTCGGCCAGCTCCTCGAGCACCTCGCGGTTGGCGACGAGCACCTCGAGGGCCTCGTCATGTGCCTCGTCGATCAGGGCCCGCACCTCGCGGTCGATCTCGAACGCCACCTCGGCCGAGTAGTCGGGCGCGTGCCCGAACTCCTTGCCGAGGAACGGCTGCGAGTCCTTCTGCCCGAAGGTCATCGGCCCGAGCGTCGCGCTCATGCCGTACTGGGTGACCATGTTGCGCGCCGTCTGGGTGGCGCGCGAGATGTCGTCGGCCGCCCCCGTCGTGAAGTCGCCGATGGTGAGCTCCTCGGCGACGCGGCCGCCGAGCATCATGGCGAGCTGGTCGATGAGCTCACCGCGCGACACGAGGTACTTGTCCTCGGTCGGCAGCGTCAGCGTCCATCCGAGGGCCTGCCCACGGGGGATGATCGACACCTTGTGAACCGGGTCGGCGTGGGGCAGGGCGTGCCCGACGATGGTGTGCCCGCCCTCGTGGTAGGCGATGACGCGCTTCTCGGCCTCGCCCATCAGCCGGGTCTTGCGCTCCGGGCCGGCGATGACCCGGTCGATGGCTTCCTCCATCGCCTGCATGGTGATGTCGGTGCGGTCCCGGCGGGCGGAGATGAGCGCCGCCTCGTTCACGAGGTTCGCGAGGTCCGCGCCGGTGAACCCCGGCGTCCGGCGCGCGATGACCGACAGGTCGGCGTCGTCGGCGAGCGGCTTGCCGCGCGCGTGCACCTCGAGGATGGCCTGGCGCCCGACGAGGTCGGGCCGGTCGACGACGATCTGGCGGTCGAAGCGGCCGGGGCGCAGGAGGGCGGGGTCGAGGATGTCGGGACGGTTCGTGGCGGCGATGAGGATGATGCCGGTCTTGACGTCGAAGCCGTCCATCTCCACGAGCAGCTGGTTCAGGGTCTGCTCACGCTCGTCGTGGCCGCCGCCCATGCCGGCGCCCCGATGGCGTCCGACCGCGTCGATCTCGTCCATGAAGATGATCGCGGGGGCGTTGGCCTTGGCCTGCTCGAACAGGTCGCGCACCCGGCTGGCCCCGACCCCGACGAACATCTCGACGAAGTCCGAGCCGGAGATCGAGAAGAAGGGGGCGCCGGCCTCGCCCGCGACCGCCCGCGCGAGCAGGGTCTTGCCGGTCCCCGGCGGCCCGAAGAGGAGCACGCCCTTCGGGATCTTCGCGCCCATCGACTGGAACTTCGCGGGGTTGGCGAGGAAGTCCTTGATCTCGCGGAGCTCCTCGACCGCCTCGTCCGAGCCCGCGACGTCGGCGAACGTGACCTTCGGGGCGTCCTTGGAGATCGCCTTGGCCTTCGACTTCCCGAAGCTCATGACCCCCCGGCCGCCACCCTGCATCTGGGTCATGAGGAAGAAGAAGAGCCCGAAGATGAGCAGGAACGGCAGCAGGGAGAACAGGAACTGGAGGAAGACGTTGCCCGACTGGTTGTCGACCCGGCGCTCGTCGAGCGTGCCGTCCCGGCGCGCCTCGTCGAGCGCGGCGCCCAGGCGCTCCCCGTCGACGTTGACGTTGTAGTAGGTCTCGAACTCGGTGCCGTCGGTGAAGCTGCCCTGGAGGCGCCCGTCCCGGGCGAAGTCCTCGACGGTCTCCACCTCGCCGGCCTCCAGCCGGTTCATGAACTCGTCGAAGCGCAGCGGCTCGTCGTCGCCGCCGGCCATCGTCGACAGCACGATGAAGGCCGCGACGACTACGGGGACGATCCAGACATAGGGACTCCGCAGGAAGCGTCGCGCTTTCATGCGGTCACTGTAGCACCGGCCCGCCGCGCCGGACCGGTCGAACGGACCGCCCCTACCCGGCCCCGGCGTAGATCTCCGGCTTCAGGGTCCCGACGTAGGGCAGGTTGCGGTAGCGCTCGGCGTAGTCGAGGCCGTACCCGACGACGAACACGTCGGGGACGGCGAAGCCGTGGTAGCGGATGGGGATGTCGACGCGGATCATGCCCGGTTTGGAGAGCAGCGCCATGACCTCCAGGGACGCCGGCCCCCGGGCCCGCAGGTTGCGCAAGAGGTAGTTGAGCGTGAGGCCGGAGTCGACGATGTCCTCGACGAGGACGACGTGGCGCCCGGCGATGTCGAGGTCGAGGTCCTTCAGGATGCGGACGACGCCCGACGTCTGGGTCGCCGAGCCGTAGCTCGACACCGCCATGAAGTCGAACTCCACGGGCGTGCGGAGGTACCGGGCGAAGTCAGCCATGAGGACGAAAGCGCCCTTCAGGACGCCGACGAGCAGGACGTTGCAGCCGGCGTAGTCGCGGTCAACCTCGGCGGCGAGCTCCGCGAGCCGCTCGTGGATCTGCTCGGAGGAGACGACCACCTCGTCGATGTCGGCGTCGAGCGCCGAGGCGGGCGCGGGGTTCTCCACGGGTGGGGATGCTAGCACCGGCACCCCGATCACCGATCACGCGGGCGCGAGCCACAGCCGGACCCGGGCGCCGGGCTCGCCGGCGGCGGGGCTGGCCGGTGCCGGTGGCGGCTCGAGGCCGGGAACCCAGACCACCCCGGTCGCGTCGGCGACCACGGGCAGGAGGGCCCGCAGCGCGCGGGGGACGCCCGCCGCACCGAGCGCCTCGGCGAGGTTCTCGGCACCGAAGCGGTCGCCGGGCCGGGGTCCGCGCACGACAAGGGGGCCGTCCGTCCCCGGCAGCACCGCCCACGCCGGTCCCCTCGTGCCCGGCGGACCGTCGGCGAGCGGGCGGGGGGCCGGCTCGCCAGGCCGATGCGCCACCCCCGGGTCGAGGGGCGGGTCGCTCGCCGGGTGGTCGGCGCGTACGACGAGGCCGAGCTCGGGCAGCGCGACGGCCCCCGGCGCGTGCAGTCGCCGCCCGGGCAGGGCCGCGACGTCCGGGGGCACTGCGGCGACCCAGCCACCGCCGGAGGTCACCCACACCCCGCCCGGGCCGTGCACCGCCTGCCCGGGTCGCAGCGCGAGGACGGCCGAGACTGTCAGGGCAGGCACCTCGGCGCCGCCGCGCACGCCGCGCAACAGCAGGCGCACGACGCGGCTCGCGAGCGCGCCCGGCAGCCCCCCGAGCGCGTCCGTGCGCACCGCCCGTGCGGGACCCCAGGCCACGACGATCCGCCGGGCGTGCGCCGCGGCGAGCTCGTCGAGCGCGTCGGCGTCGGCTCGGGCGAGGTCCGCGAGGCGGGTCAGCGCCGCGACGGGGTCGCCCCCGCCACCGGACAGGCCGGCGAGCGCCGGGAGCAGCTCGAAGCGCGCGCGGGCCCGCCGCTGCTCGGGGTCGCTGTTCGTGGGGTCGCTGACGAAGCGCAGCCCCTCACCCCTGACGAACGCGTGCACATCGGCTCGCCGCAGCCGGAGCAGGGGACGCACGATGCGCACCCCGTGCACCTCGTCCGCCTCCCCCGATCGGGACGGGGCCATGCCCGCGAGGCCGCGCAGGCCGGTGCCGCGAGCGATGTTGAGGAGCACCGTCTCGGCCTGGTCGTCGGCGGTGTGGCCGACGACGATGGCGCGGGCGTCGACGGTCCGTGCGATCCGGCACAGCGCCGCGTAGCGGGCCTCACGGGCGGCCGCCTCGAGTCCCTGCCCGCCCGGCCGCACCCGCACCGACCGCTCGTGGTAGGCAAGCCCCAGCGCCCGGGCGTGGGCGGCGGTCACCGCGGCGTCCTCCGCGTCGTCACGCAGACCATGGCGCACGTGGCCCACGCAGGCGGCGAGGTCCGGACGGGCCTCCGTGACGAGATGGGCGAGCGCCGTGGAGTCCGGTCCGCCGGAGACCGCCACCACCACCCTCGCGTGGGCGTCGAGGGCCGCGTCCAGCGCGCGGCGCACCTCGTCGAGCAACGCGGCGCGGGACTGGTCCGGTGGGAGTGCGCCGATCAGCGCCGCGCTCCTGGCAGTGTCGGGCGCGGGCTGGTCACGACTCGGTGGCGACCCGTCCGGCCCAGCGGTCAGGGTCGTCGAGCTCGGCCTCGGTGGGCACGTGGTCGGGGTGCTCCCACACACGGTTGAACACGTCCCGCCCGTGACGCTCCGCGACGGCGAGGATGAACGCTTCGCCGACGCGGTACTGCTGGGCCTTCAGCGACAGGCCGAGCGCACGCCGCATAGCCTGATCGAGGGCTCTGCTGCGGCGCCGGTTGAGCAGCTCGCGCACCCGGGCGGGGTCGAGCCCGTTGCCGTTGTGCGCGGCCGCCACCTCCGCGCCCCAGTCCATGACGACGTTGCCGTGGCCCTCGAGCAGGGACATGAGCGCCTGGGCGCGCTTGATGACCGCCGCCTGACGCGGGGTGAGGACGACCTCGAGCAGCACCTGGGGGTCGCCGAGGCGGCCCGGGTCGCGCAGCAGCTCGGCGGCGCGGCCGATGGCCTCCCTGACCCGGTCCGGGTCGAGGCGCGTCTCCGCGAGGTAGGTGTCGAGGAGCCCTCTCAGGTGCGGGCGCAGCCACGGGACGGCCTCGAACTGGAGGCGGTGGGCGATCTCGTGCAGGCACAGTCCGAGACGGAAGTCCCCGGCGCTCACGTCGCTGCCCGGGAGCAGCGACCGCTCGACGTGCAGGAGGTTCGGACCGACGAGGGTGAGGCGGCCGGGCGTCTCCCCGCCGGGCAGGAAGACCTCGTACTGGCCGAGCACCCGGGTAGCGAGGTAGCCGAACACGAGGCCGAGCTGGAGCCCGAGCGCCTTGCGCGCCGTCGCCCGCGCCGCGCCGCTGCGGTTCATGAGCTGCTCGGCGAGGGGGTTCGTGAGGTCGGCGATGCTCGCGATGTTCGCCTCGATCCAGGCGCGCCGGCCGACGACGCGGACGTCGGCGGGGGGCAGGTCCTGGCCGAGCCCTGTCGCCTGGCGCGCGAGGTCGTCGGCGCGGCGCACCACGCCGACGAGATCCTCGCGCAGCCCCTCGACGTCCTCCCGGGAGACGGGCGCCTCCTGGCGCGCACCGCGCGGGGCCCCTGCCGTCGGGCGTGAGGCGACGAGCCAGGCGACGCGAGCGGCGAGAGCCCAGTCCGCGAGCGGCTCCACCGCGGAGGGGGTCGGCTCGACCGTCACGTCACCGCCGCTTCTTCGCTTCCCGCTCCTGAGCGAAGCGCGGCTGCCACAGAAGGTACAGCCCGAGGACGACGAGCACCGCGACGCCAGCGATGAACAGCAGGGGATAGAGCATGCCGGCGAACACCGTCGGTTGTTCGTAGGGCTCGGGCCGGAACTCCTGGGAGATCTCGCTGCCGCTGCCGATCTCCTCGTAGCTCGGCAGCTCCTCGTGCTCGACCTCCATCTCCTCGTCGTCCGGCTCGACCGCCAGGGCGGGCAGCGCCCCCACGCACAGCAGCAACGCGGTGATGATCACGCCCAGCAGGCGCTTCGCCATGGAGATCCTCCGTCGAGAACAGCGTGTCGCTGAAGTGTAACCGAGCAGGCAGGGGCGCCGGCGCGCGCCGTCACCCCTCGCCGGTCACCCGACCCACGCCCCGTCGTGGCGCTTGAGCGGCGGCCTACGCGTCGCCCGGCGCGGCGCTGATGTCGGCCAGCGCCGAGTCGTCGTCGCGTTCGATGGCGAGGTCGCCGATGGACACGATGCCCACGGGCTTGCCGCCCTCGGTCACGGGCAGTCGCCGGATCGCGCGTTCGCGCATGATGCGCGCCGCCTCGGTGATGTCGGTGTCCGGCTCGACGGTGACGAGGTCCTCGCTGGCGATCTCCTCGAGCTTCAACGTGGAGGGGTCGCGGCCCTCCGCCACCGCCCTGATCGTGATGTCGCGGTCGGTGACGATGCCGCGCACGGTGCCGTCGTCGTCGACGACGATGATGTCGCCGACGTCGGCGTTCCGCATCGTCCGTGCTGCCTGGTCGACCGTCGCGGTCGCGGGCAGCGTCTGCAGGTCTTGGGCCATGATCTCACGCAGCGCCTGTGCCATGGGTGTCTCCCTATGGGAGTCGGGAGGCAGTAGCCGTTCCCGCCCGCGTCCGCCTCCTACACCTCCGCGGCCGCGCTTCTTCGGATGCCCTTCGCCTGCTCGACGACGATGCGGCTGTCGAGGGCGTACTGGAGCTGAGTCGCGAGGCGTCGCCGCGGTCACCGCCGACGACGACGTGCCGGGCTGCCGCCGGGGGCCACGGTGATGGGTGCGCTGCTCGAGCACGGGGGGTGGCACACGCTGGCGTTTCGCCTGCGGCCTGCGCAGAAGGAGGACCTGGCGCGGCTCACCGAGATGACGGCGGCGCTGTTCGACCTGCGCGACGCGGGGCGCGCCCGCCTGGCGACCAGTGCGTCGAGCCCGCACGTCAACACACCCACGCCCGCCGTGGTCGACACGGCTCTGCGACCCTTCGTGCGCGATGGCCTGCTGCGGCCGACGACGCTGCGCAGCACCGCCGACCCGCCCGCCGTCCGTCGAGGACTGCCCCGACGCAAGCCCGCCCGACGCAGCCGCCACTGAACTCGTTGCTCGGCGCGCCCGACCGCGTTGGGTGCCGCGGTGTGTACCGCGGCGAAAGCACGTGGACTACGCTGGCATTGGGCCAGGGGAGGTTGATCCTGACACTGGACGCACGGCGGGTGCGGCCGTGTCGGGCATCGCGGGCGTCGTCTCCGTGCTCGTTCGGTACAAAGCCGTGCCGGTCCAACGGCTGCAGTTGAAGTGGGTCGGTCTCAGCGCTCCACTGGTCTTTGGTGGCTTCTTGGCAGCAGAACTTCTGGGACGGTTCGTGGGTCTCAGGACCGCGTTCTTGAGCGAGGCCAGCCTGATGCCTGCTTCCGGCGTCCATCGCCGTGGCCGTCCTGCGACACCGGCTGTACGAGATCGACCGGATTCTGTCGAGGACGGTGTCGTACGCGCTGCTGTCCGCGGGCGCTCGCGGCCATCTACGTCGCGGGAACCTGCTCCTGGCTCCTCTTGTCGGCGGCGGGTCGGAGCTGGCGGTGGCTGCGTCCACGCTGGCCGCGGCCGCGGCGTTCCAGCCGCTCCGTCGTCGCCTTCAGACCGTGGTTGACCGACGGTTCAACCGTGCTCGCTACGACGCTAGGAAAGCGGTCGAGGCGTTCGGTGCGGCGTTGCGGTCAGAGACCGACCTCCACCACGTAGCCGAGGAGCTAATGGATGTCGTTCGGGTGACGGTGGCACCGTCCTCGGCGTCACTGTGGCTGCGCGCGAAGGTAGAGGCCGGCGTGTCGGGTCCGACTAGCCGCCGCGCGTAGGCGCACTGTCATTCCTCTCCGCCGCTCAGGCCCAGTGAGGTTCACGGAGAACACCCCGATGGGGTCGAGGTGTTGCTGGGTCGCGGTGCAAAGCGGCGAGGCGATGACCGCGGTTGTGTCCGCGCCCTGACGGGTCTTGTTGCCGCCCCAGCGTTTGCGGTTGCACCCACGTGAGAATGTCGCTGTGCTTGGGCTGCGGCCGTCGCCGCGGCTATCGCGAGGTTGCGGCTGGCGGCTGACCGTCGTCAGGGGGGCTGGGCTTGGGGGGAGGTGCTGAAGGCCTGGCTGATGCGCCCTCGGCTGTCCCTGAACCGGCCTGCAGGTGCTCACCCGGAGCCGGCCTGGGAGGCGGGCTGGGGGT
>Ga0247713_1000305_pt1 | contig 32780 bp, 29 predicted proteins | sample 21E_NmetaG_FD_189936 | JGI IMG/M metagenome (GOLD analysis project Ga0247713, IMG submission 189936) | Soil microbial communities from hillslope of Landscape Evolution Observatory, University of Arizona, Oracle, AZ, United States - 2-1-E_N | ecosystem: Engineered > Artificial ecosystem >...
GCGTATCAGCCGACGATCGGCACGAGCCCCGGATCCCCGACCGGCAACCGGTTGCGCCCGGAGGATGCAGTTGCGACGGATGCTCAGTTCGCCGGACAAAAAGCGATGGACCGCCGGCGGAAGCTGATCGACGACCTGGTGTCTACGGGCGTGCCGGCGGTCACCGCCGCCGAGACCGGCAGGTCGACGTCACCGTGGGCCTCGATTCTGTTCCTTTTGATTCCGCTACTCGCAGTCATGTTCCTCGTCGGCAACGACGAGCTCCGGCAACCGGCGGGCACGGAGGAGACGAGCGAGACATCCGGCGGCGGGGAGGGGGGCGGCGAGGGAACGGTAGTCACGAAGGACTTTGCGTTCGAGCCCCCCGAGGTGACGCTCACGAGCGCCGAGCTCGCACTCGACAACCAAGATTCCGCCCCGCACAACATCTACATCTATCCAGACGACGAGAGCGCGCAGGGAGCCGATGCGTCGCAGGCCCTCTTTCAGGGCGAGGACGTCGCTCCCGGCGAATCTGCGACCTACGACGTGGGAGACGTCAAGCCCGGCGAATACCCGTTCATCTGCCAGATCCATCCCACCATGCACGGGACGATCACGATCGAGTAGACGTTTCCGTGGCAGGCGGGCGGGAGTGCGGGTACTAAGATGGCGGCACTGCTCGTGAAAACTTTCACAAGCTAGAGATCGGAGGTCCCGCGTGGCACTCGAAGTCGACGTCGCCATCGTTGGAGGTGGCCCGTCCGGCTCTGCCGCCGCTCATTATTTGGCGACCCGTGGTCATTCGGTACTCGTCATGGAGAAGAAGTCCTTCCCGCGCGAGAAGACGTGCGGAGACGGTCTCACGCCGCGCGCGGTGAAGGTGCTGAACGAGATGGGACTCGGCGACGCGCTCGGGGAGTGGGAGAGAGTCCGGGGGCTCCGCGTGCACGCGGCAGGCCGGTCACTCGATCTCGAGTTTCCCGACCTCGAGGGCTGGGTGGACTTCGGCCTGGTCAAGCCACGCAAGGAGCTCGATCAGATCGTCCTCGAAAATGCCGAAGCGGCGGGCGCAAAGGTCCTGTTGGAGACGCATGCGACGGAGCCGGTGTTTGACCACGGGATGGTGGCAGGCGTACGGGCAAAGCGAGGCGGCGATGTCGAGGAGGTCCGCGCCCACTTTGTCATCTGTGCCGAGGGGGCCGCGACGAAATTCGCGCGCAGTCTTGGAAAGGTGCGCGACCAGGCGTATCCCATGGGTCTTGCGATACGTCAGTACTTTCGGTCGCCGATGGAACATTCAGGGTGGTTCGATGCATATCTCGACGTACGCTCCGGACCGGAACAGGTCCCGGGCTACGGCTGGGTCTTTCCCGTGGGGGACGGAACCGTCAACGCGGGGGTTGGGTTGTTGTCGACCTACGGCGGATGGCGCAGCGTCAACCTTCATGATCTGCAGCGCGACTTCATCTCGAGTCTGCCGCCGGAGTGGGGGATCGACATGCAGACGGCAACCAAGCCCCGCGCCGGACGTCTCTTCATGGGCGGCAGCGTGTGGCCACCACACGGTCCGGGATTTGTCTTGACGGGTGATGCCGCGGGCATGATCAATCCATGCAACGGCGAGGGGATTGCCTACGGCTACGAAACCGGGCGGATCGCGGCCCGGCATATCGATGAGGCGTTGCGTGACGGCCGGTCGCGCGTGCTGCACGGGTACAGCGCAGAGCTCAAGCAAACGTACGGTCCTTATTTCCGGCTCGGGCGTCGCTTCGTGAGGCTCATCGGTCATCCGACGTTGATGGAAAAGCTCGTGTCGGCGGGGATGCGTTCGAAGACCGTCATGCAGTTCGCCCTCACGCTGCTCGCTAACCTGGAGGATCCGAAGACACGAAATGCGGAGCAACGGGGTTTTAGGTTGCTCACGAAGATGGCGCAGATCAAGCCGTGAACCTGGACGCTTACCTCCCGATCCTTTTTCTCATCGTCCTGTCCGTCGGCTTCGCGGTGCTGTCGATCGTTGCGGCATCGAAGGTGACGCCGCGCAAGTGGACTGCCGCGAAGCTGGAACCTTACGAGTCCGGTATCGTGCCCGACGAGGGGGGCATCGGCGAGCGGGAGCGGTTCCCGGTGAAGTTCTATCTCGTCGCGATGTCGTTCATCGTGTTCGACATCGAGGTCGCGTTCTTGTTCCCATGGGCGGTTGCGTATCGCGATTTGCAGGTTTTCGGCCTCGCTGCGATGGGAGTATTTCTGTTCGTGTTGACCGCCGGATACGTGTACGAGTGGGCGCGGGGAGGCTTCGATTGGGCGGAGTGAGCGACGCGATCGGGGCCAACTTTGTCACCGCCCGGCTAGACAAGCTCGTGAACTGGGCGCGCAAATCATCGCTGTGGCCTGCGACATTCGGCCTTGCCTGCTGTGCGATCGAGATGATCGCGACCACCATGCCCCGGCATGATCTGGGGAGGTTCGGCATGGAGGCATTTCGGGCGTCCCCGCGTCAGGCCGACCTCATGATCGTTGCGGGGCGCGTGTCCCAAAAGATGGCCCCAGTTTTGCGTCAGATCTACGACCAGATGATGGAGCCCAAGTGGGTGATCGCAATGGGGGCGTGCGCGTCGACCGCGGGCGTGTTCAACAACTACGCAGTGGTGCAGGGCGTGGATCAGATCGTGCCGGTTGACGTCTACGTTCCCGGATGCCCACCTCGTCCCGAGATGCTGATGGACGGGATCATGTTGCTCCACGAGCGGATCAAACGGGGCGAGTACGACGCCAAGAGGGTTACCGCGTAGTGTCCGAGGGGCTCTGGTTTCGGGCGGAAGAGTGGGCCGCCCGGGCGGATGAGTTGAAGGCCGACGGGTGGCGTGCGATCGACCTTTGCGGCGTGGACCGGTTGGGCTTAACCGACGCCGGCAATCGTTTCGAGGTGGTCGTGCAACTCCTCCACATGGACCGCCGCGAGCGGGCCGTCGTTCATGTCGCTGCGGCCGGCGATCCCCCCACCGTTCCGAGCGTTACCAACCTGTGGCCGGCGGTGAACTTCATGGAGCGGGAGGCGTACGACCTCCTCGGCATCCACTTCGACGGTCATCCGAACCCGTCACGCATCCTCATGCCCGATGCATGGGAGGGACATCCGCTGCGTAAGGACTACGGCGTGGGCAAGGTGCCGGTGGAGTTCGTCCCGCAGCCGTTTCTTCAGCTCGATGCTCCCGGGCAGGCGACGACGTCCGAAGGAGCGGGACGCACGGTCGATCGCCTCGGCCAACCGGAGCCGGGAGAAGACGGCGTGTCGCGGCCCGACGGTGCAATGGCCCCCAGCGGCGCGATCACCCCCAACGGTGACGAATCGTGAGCGTCGACGCCGACCGGATCGTTTCGGGCTTCGAGTCGGACGGCCACGGTGCGTTCGTGGAGTCGTACGACGAGGGGGAGCGGATGGTCATCAACATGGGGCCCGTTCACCCGGCGACGCACGGCGTTCTGCGATTGAAGCTGGAACTCGAGGGTGAGACCGTCGTTCGCTGTGAGCCGATTATCGGCTACCTGCACACCGGGATGGAAAAGGAGTGCGAAGACCAGAACTGGCGAGGCGCGGTGACGATCGTTACCCGCATGGACTATCTGGCGCCGTTCTTCAACGAACACGTCTACTCGCTCGGAGTCGAGCAGCTGCTCGGACTCGACGTCCCGGAACGAGGACGCTACATCCGGATGTTGATGGCCGAGCTCAACCGTCTGTCGTCACACCTCGTGTGGTTCGGCACGCAAGGTCTCGACATGGGCGCAATGTCCGCGGTGTTCTACGGCTTCCGCGAACGAGAGATCCTGCTCGATTTTTTCGAGATGGTCACCGGCCTCCGTATGAATCACGGCTACATCATTCCCGGCGGAGTGTGGGAGGACCTTCCCGATGGATGGGAAGACGCAGTGGCACGCATTCTCGACGTCCTTCCCGGGCGCATCGACGAGTACGAGGAGCTGTTGTCGCTGAACCCCGTTTTTCTCGAGCGTACGAGAGGAGTGGGCGTCATCGAACGGGACGAGGTGGTAGCTCTGGGAGCGACCGGGCCCATTGCGCGCGCGTCCGGAGTCGACTGGGACATGCGGCGCGACGCTCCATACGAGTGCTACGGAGATCTCGAGTTCGACGTTCCGGTCGAGAACGCGGGCGATGTGTACGCCCGCTACCTCGTCCGGATGGCCGAGATGAAGCAGTCGGTGAGGCTGGTTCGTCAAATCACCGAACGCATGCCGAAGGGCGAGTTCAAGAACCTCGACCCGAAAGTGACGCCTCCGGACCGGAGCGAGCTCGGCAGGTCGATGGAAGCGGTGATTCACCACTTCAAGCTCGTGACTCAGGGATTTGCGGTTCCTCCCGGCGAGGCGTACACATCGGTGGAGAGCCCGCGGGGCGAACTGGGTTGCTATGTCGTTTCGAACGGCGGCACGTCGCCCTACCGAGTTCACGTGCGCGACCCGTCGTTCGTCAACCTGCAGTCACTGCCGCTCATGGTTGAAGACGGACTGATCGCGGATCTCATCGCGTCGATCGCATCGATCGACCCGGTCCTCGGGGGCGTCGACCGGTGATCGAAAGCGACCTTCAGGTCTTGAACGGTGACGCGCTCGAGACCGCCCGAGAGATCATCGCCAAGTATCCCCATCCTCGATCTGCGGCCCTCCCGCTCTTGTTCCTCGTTCAATCCGTGGAGGGTTACGTCACCGAACGGGGGATGAAGGACGTCGGTCGCCTCTTGGGTCTCACCTCGGCCGAGGTGTTGGCGACGGGGTCCTTTTACACGATGCTCAAGAAGCGGCCCCAGGGCGAGTACCTCATCTCGGTGTGCCGCAATATCTCGTGCACGCACCTTGGCGCCCGGAAGGTGATGGCCGCCCTCGAGGACGCACTGGAGATCGAAGCGGGAGGCACGACGGGCGACGGAAGGATCTCGCTCGAGGCCGCCGAGTGTCTCGGCACGTGTGACGGCGCGCCGAGCATGCAGATCAATTACGAGGATTTCTTGAGGATGACACCCGAGAACGCGGTCGACATAGCAAACCGGCTGCGGGGCGGACGGTCCGTCGAGAGCACGCGCGGCCACGTCGTTCGGACCGCCGCCGAGATCGCACGCGAAACTGCGACCGCGGGCTTGAAGCCGCCGCTCCCGAAGGAGCAGGAGCCGGCGCGCCTCGTCGGCGGCGAGGCCCCGCCGCCGGACATGGTCCCCGGCGTTCGTCCGAAGGTCGAGGGCACCACTGCGCCTCCGAGTGGAAAAGGAACCGGCAATGGTGCGTGAGGTCCGCATGGTGCATCGCAGAATGCGCGAGTTCACGGACGACTCGTGGACGCTCGACCGGGCTCTCGACGACGGCGCCTACGAAAACGCAAAGAAGGCGGTGACGGCGCTGTCGCCGGACGAGACCATCGAGCTGGTCAAGAAGGCGGGCCTCCGTGGGAAAGGCGGCGCCGGATTCCCGACCGGCATGAAGTGGTCGTTCGTGCCTAAAGACATCTTTCCGAAGTATGTCGTCATCAACCACGACGAAGGAGAGCCGGGCACTTTCAAGGACCGCGAGATTGCCGAGCTCGATCCGCACCAGATGATCGAGGGAATCATCATTGCCGCGTGGGCGGTCGGTGCGGAGAAGGCGTTCATCTACTGCCGCGGCGAGTTCGCCCTCGGCTCGCGGCGGATGGACCAGGCGATCCGGGACGCCTACGCCCAAGGGTTCCTCGGACGCGGCATCTTCGGCTCCAAGTTCGACTTCGACGTCATCTTGCACCGCGGCGCGGGGGCTTATATCTGCGGCGAGGAGTCGGCTCTTCTCGACTCACTCGAGGGGTTTCGGGGACAGCCCCGCCTGAAGCCTCCATTTCCCGCGATCAAGGGTCTCTACGGGCAACCGACGGTGATCAACAACACCGAGACAGTTTCGACGCTTCCACATATCGTCGCCGAGGGCGCCGAATGGTTCCGCGGGTGGGGTACCGAGAAGTCGCCCGGTACCAAGATCTTTTCGGTTTCCGGACACGTGGAGAAGCCGGGAAACTATGAAATTCCTTACGGGACCAAGATCGACGAACTGCTCGATCTGGCCGGCGGCATGCGTGATGGGAAACCGCTCAAGGCGATCATTCCCGGCGGCGCCTCGGCCCCGTTGCTAACGCACGGCGACTACGCGTTGGATTTCGAGGCGCTCAAGGAAGCGGGGACGATGCTCGGCTCGGGTGCCGTCGTGTTCATGGACGAGACTACGTGCATGGTGCGAAACGCACTGGTTACCACCGAGTTCTTCGCCCACGAATCGTGCGGAAAGTGCACGCCGTGCCGAGAGGGCACGTGGTGGGCGGTGAAGGTTCTGGAGCGCATCGAGCACGGCGAGGGTCGGCGCGAGGATCTGGATTTGTTGCTCGACATCGCGAACGGCATCGACGGCCGCTCTTTCTGCCCGCTCGGAGATGCGGCCTCGTGGGCACTTCGCTCCAACGTGAAACTTTTCCGCGATGAGTTCGAGCAGCATGTTGTAGACGGGCGTTGCCCCTACGAGGACGAGCTCGGCCGGCACAAGGAGCTCGTTGGGATGCGAGGCGGCCCGGTCACGTCGGACTCGGAAGACCTATGACAGATCAACAGCAGGCCACCCGCGCCGAAATGATTTCCCTCACCATCAACGGCCGCAACGTCACGACCGAAAAAGGTCGTCTCGTCATCGACGTCGCGGAGGAGCTGGGCATCTTCGTGCCGAGGTTTTGCTACCACCCCGGCATGAAGTCCGTCGCCGTGTGCCGGATGTGCCTCGTCAAGATCGAGGGCATGCCGAAGCTCGTTCCCTCGTGTGCGACGCCGGCGGCCGACGGCATGGTGGTTGAGACCGATTCGGAACAGCCGGCCGACGCCCAGGAGCAGATGCTCGAGTTCCTTCTGATCAATCACCCGCTCGATTGCCCCATCTGCGACCGGGGCGGCGAGTGCCCCCTTCAGGATCAGACGTATCGACACGGGCCGGGGCGCAGCCGGTACATCGAGGCGAAGCGGACCTACGAGAAGCCGCTCGACATCTCCGACTTGGTGGTGCTCGACCGCGAGCGGTGCGTGTTGTGCTGGCGATGTGTCCGGTTCTCCGATGAGCTTGCGGGGGACAGGTTCATTCAACTTGTCGATCGTGGTCCCGGCACACAGATCCTTACCTTCTCGGACGAGCCCTTCGACTCTTACTTCTCCGGCAACACCATTCAAATCTGTCCCGTCGGAGCGCTGACCGCAAGCACCTACCGCTTCGTGTCGCGTCCGTGGGACCTCAAGAACGCGCCCGGAGTCTGTTCGTACTGCGCCGTCGGGTGTCCGGTTACGAATGAAGAACGTGGCGGAAAGATCGTGCGCGTCCAGGCCCTGCCCAACGAGAACGTCAACGACTTCTGGATATGCGACAAGGGACGATTCGCATTCCACTACGTCGATTCGGTGGAGCGCCTCACGACTCCGCTCGTGCGTGGTGCGAACGACGAATTCGAGAGCACATCCTGGGGAAGGGCGGTCGAGGCGGCGGCCGATGGGCTTCGTGACGCAAAAGTGGGAGTGATCGCAGGAGGACACGTCACGACCGAGGATGCGTTTGCGATCGCGCGGTTCGCGCGCGAAACACTCAAAACGCCGAACATCGACTCGCGCATTCAAGATGTCGGCGCGCCGTACGAGATGACGCTCGAGCATCAGTCGGTTGTCGGTTCGTCGGCGACTTTGAACTCGCTCGAAGCGGCTCGACTCATTGTGTGGGTAGGAGCGGATCCCAAGGAGAACCTGCCGGTGCTGTATCTGCGCTTGCGCAAGGCGGTGCTGCAGAAGGGTGCCGAGCTCATCGTGATCGGGCCTCGCCGCACGTCGCTCGACCAGTTCGCCTCCCGCGTCGTTCGATGCGCACCGGATCAAGTCGCCGAGCGCATCCGCGCGCTCGAGGAGGAGCGGGCCCTCGCGGCTCCGATGGTGGCGTGCTGGGGTCCTGCGTTTCCGGGGCGCGACGAGCACGCCGCGTTGGCAAGCGTTCTCAACCTTGCGCGCGCGGCAGACGGCGAGGTGCTCGTGTGTCCCCCCCACGCGGGCTCACAGGGATTGATCGACATGGGAGTTCACCCTGCGCTCGAACCGGGATACAAGAAGGTTGCGGAACCCGGAATGGATACGCGCGCGATGTTGCGGGCCGCCGCATCTGGTGACCTCGATGCATTGGTGCTCGTGGGGGCCGACGTCATTGCGGATTTCCCCGATGCCGCACTTGCCCGCGAGGCGATGGAAAAGGTCAAGTTCTCGATCGTGATCGAGTTGTTTCCGACCGACACCGCGGCGCTTGCCGACGTCGTGTTGCCGTCGGCGGCGGCCCCCGAGCGCGAGGGGACCTTCACGAACCTCGAGCGCCGTCTGCAGAAGCTCGAGCAGGTGATTCCACCGCCCGGCGCCGCACGTGAGCCGTGGCGCGCCGTAGCCGAACTTGCCGGCGCGCTCGGAGACGACTGGAAGTGGCAGACGTTCGCGGACGTCTGGAACGACATCAAGAAAACTGTTCCGACCCACCAGAACGTTGATGTGGCCGAGATCGCACAAGATACTCCCCCCACCGCGCTTCAGTACGAGAGCCCGTTTGAGCAAACGCAACAGGCGGCGGGGACTCCTCAGGTTGCGGGTCCCGGGGGGCAGTACCCCAAGGGATTCCGTCAGGGGGCACCGTTCCAGACCGGGCAGAACTGGCCGCTGTCGTGGGAGCTGCGTTCGTTCGAAGCCCGCCAGCGCCCGGGGGTCATACCTGCCGCCGGTGAGGCGGCGAGCGACAGATCGCGCATCGACGGCGCCGGGGGCGAGGGAGACACCAAAGGCGACGGCTTCGTCCTGCTATCCGGCCGGCTTCTGTACGACGAAGGAGCGATGGTTTCCAAGACGGCGGTCTTGCGAGGGCTGCAGAAGAGCCCGTTCGTCGAGATGAACCCCGAAGACGCGGCCGCGTTGGGCGTGTCCGAGGGTGATGTGGTCGATGTGACGACGGATGCTTCGAGCGCGGCGTGCCGCGTAGTCCTGGGAGACATTGCGAGGGGCGCGGTGTTCATCCCGTACGACCAAAGGTCCCTTCGTGCCAACCAGTTCATCGCCGCAGGGCGCGTTTCGATCGGAAAAAGCGAATGAGCGAGATCGTCATCATCGCCCTGGTAAAAGCCGGAGTGGCGTTCGGTGCGCTGCTTCTCACGACCATCCTGGTGGTGTACGCCGAGCGCAAGGTTATAGCCGACATGCAGAGCCGGATCGGCCCCAATAGGTGGGGACCATTTGGATTGCTCCAGACGCTCGCCGACGGGATCAAGTTGTTCTTCAAGGAGGACTTCCGGCCGCGGACGGCCGACCGGTGGACCTATGCCCTGGCGCCGGTCATGGGCATGGTCCCGTCGTTGCTGGCGTTCGCAGTCGTCCCGATCGGAGACCACATCACGATCGGGAACCGCCGTGTCGACTTCATCCTGAGCGACCTCAACATCGCGGTCCTCTACTTCCTTGCGATGGGTTCGCTCAGTGTCTACGGTGTGGTGCTCGCGGGCTGGGCGTCGGGGTCGAAGTACCCACTGCTCGGCGGGATTCGCGCGAGCGCTCAGCTGATCTCCTATGAAATCGCTCTGGGACTTGCGGTCGTGCCGGTGGTTCTCGTCGCCGGAAGCCTGTCTACGGTCGACATCGTGGCGGCACAAAGCGGCAACGTGAACGCCACGTTCTTCGAAGGCGTCCCCGTTCTCGATCAGATTGCGAAGGTATTCCGCTTCGTTCCCAACTGGTTCATCTGGTCGCAGTGGCCGGCTTTCTTTTTCTTTCTCATCGCCGGCATCGCAGAGACCAACCGGGCGCCGTTCGACCTCCCGGAGGCCGAGACGGAGCTCATCGCCGGTTTCCACACCGAATATTCGGGTGTGCGATTCGCTCTGTTCTTTCTTGGCGAGTACGTCCACGTCGTCGTCATTTCGGCCATGGCGGTCACCCTCTTCTTCGGAGGATGGGATGGACCCCGCCCAGACTTCCTGCCGTGGCTATGGCCGATGTTCTGGTTCGTGCTCAAGACTGCATTATTTGTCTATCTGTTCGTGTGGCTCAGAGCGACGATGCCGCGGCTTCGCTACGACCGGCTTATGTGGCTCGGGTGGAAGCGGCTGATCCCTGCGGCGCTTCTCTGGATCATCTTCACGGCAGTCGTAAACACCGAGGGGCTCGCGCGCAATGTAAGGCTCGGTGCGTTTGGCGTCTTGCTGGCCATCGTCGTCGTCTTCATGTTCCGGGGAGATCCCCGGTTGGAGGAGGCGGTCGCACCGCAACGAAGGAGGGTGCGCAGTGGCCTTGTTTGAGATCGCTACCGGCCTCAAGGTCGTCATCAAGAACGTCTTCAAGAAGAAGGACACCGTCTCGTACCCGGAGATCCGGCGACAGCCTTACCCGCGGTACAAGGGGCGGCACATTCTCGATCGACACGCCGACGGGCTCGAGAAATGCATTGGCTGCGAACTCTGTGCCGGTGTATGCCCGGCCGATGCGATTTACGTGCTGGCTGCCGAAAACACCCCAGAGCAACGGTTCTCACCCAGCGAGCGTTACGCGCAGATCTACCAAATCAACTATCTGCGCTGCATCTTTTGCGGACTGTGTGTCGAGGCGTGTCCGACCGAAGCACTTCTGATGACGACGGAGTACGAGCTGTCCGGCACGTCACGGGCCGAGCTCATCTACACAAAGGACCGCCTCATCGTGGACGCTCCCATCGTCAGGCATTGGGAGAGCAAAAAGGAGCTGTCGCCCGATCTTTCGCGCGCCCGCCGGGTGAAGGGGCTGGAGCGCGATGCCCGCTATCCCGAGGAGTTCCTGCCGAAAACCAGAGGGCGTTCGTGACGGTCGACTTTGCGATCTTTGCAATCGTCTTCGTCGTGGCACTGGGTTCTTCGATGGCGATGCTGTTCGCGAAGAATGCAGTTCACGTCGCGCTTTTTCTGGTTGCAGCTCAGGTTGCGCTGGCCCTTGCTTTCCTCCTCCAAGGAGCGTTTTTCATCGCGGCGATTCAGATCATCGTGTATGCGGGGGCAATCATGGTCCTGTTCCTCTTCGTGATCATGCTTCTCGGCGTCGACCGGCGCGACGCGCTCGTCGAACCCCTGGCGGGACAGCGTGCGCTTGCGGTTGGGCTCGGCCTTCTGCTCGCGGCCGAGATCGTGTACGTGGCAGCGCGCGGCGTCGACTTGGTGGCTGCAACCGGAGGGGACCGGGCGCTGGGGGCAATCAATGAGGATCCGGGGAACGTCGTCGCGCTCGCGCGGTTGCTGTTCAGCCGGTACCTGCTCCCGTTCGAGGTCACCGGTGTCACTCTTGTCGTCGCAATCGTGGGCGTCATGGTGCTTGCGAAACGCATCGGACGCATGGGCACATCCGTCGCCGAGCGGACGGAGCCTCGAGAGGAGGTGCCGGTGTGACCTCCGTCGCCCCCGGCTACTTCCTTGCGCTCGCCGGGCTTATGTTCACCGTCGGAGCCGTCGGAGTACTCGTCCGGCGCAATGCCATCGTCATCTTCATGTTCGTCGAACTCATGTTGAACGCGGTCAACCTCATGTTTGTGACCTTCGCTCGCATGCACGGGAACATTGACGGGCAGGTCGTCGTGTTCTTCGTGCTCGTTGTTGCCGCCGCGGAGGTCGTGATCGGGCTGGCGATCATCGTCGCGATCTTCCGCCGCCGTGCGGACGCGAACGTCGACACCGCCAACCTTTTGAAGTGGTGACGCGATGAGCGAACAAGGTTTCAACGCTTCCCTCGCTCCTCTGATCATCGCTCTTCCCGCGGCCTCCGCAGCCGTGCTGCTGTTCTTCGGCCGGCGTCTGGGACGCGCTTCCGGATGGATCGCCACCGGTGCCGTTACGGCGGCGTTCGTCGTGGGCGTCGTCCTCTTCACCGCGATGCTCGGCGCGGAAGCCGAACACCAGCACAACCTCCGCCGTGCCGCAGTGTCCCTCTTCGACTGGATCAGAGTCGGTGATTTTTCCGTCGGCGCCGGGCTGCTCGTCGACCAGCTGTCGATGACGATGGTGCTCGTCATCACGGGAGTCGGCGCGCTCATCCACTTGTACTCGGTCGGCTACATGCAAGGGGACGAGCGCTATCCCCGCTATTTCGCCTATCTCAATCTGTTCGTCGCCGCCATGCTGATCCTGGTCCTGGGAGACAACCTTCTGGTGATGTTCGTCGGGTGGGAGGGAGTGGGCCTTTGCTCCTACTTATTGATCGGATTCTGGTTCGACAGGTCGTATGCGGCGACCGCCGCCAAGAAGGCGTTCATCCTCAACCGAATCGGAGACTTTTCATTCCTGCTCGGAATCTTCCTGCTGTTCGGCGTCGTCGGGTCGCTCGCGTTCACGGATATCAACATCGCGAGCGCAGAAGGGGGCATCGGTGCCGGTGTGGCGGTCATCGCGACCCTTCTGCTTTTCGGTGGCGCCGTCGGCAAAAGCGCCCAGATACCTCTTTACGTGTGGCTTCCCGACGCAATGGCCGGCCCCACACCGGTATCCGCCCTCATCCACGCGGCAACGATGGTGACCGCCGGCGTGTACATGGTGGCGAGGCTCTCGCCTCTATATGAGGCGTCGGGATCCGACGCAACGAATGTTGTTGCATGGATCGGCGCCGCCACTGCTTTTCTTGCCGCATTGATCGCTGCGGCCGAGTACGACATCAAAAAGGTTCTCGCCTATTCGACCGTGTCGCAGCTCGGTTACATGTTCCTCGCATTGGGCGTCGGTGCATACTCAATCGCCATCTTTCATTTGGTCACACACGCGTTCTTCAAGGCGCTCATGTTCCTCGGCGCCGGTGCGGTCATGCACGGGCTGAACGACGAAGTCGACATGCGGAAGATGGGCGGGCTCCGGAAGGTCATGCCCCGCACCGGATGGTCCTTCATGATGGGATGGCTTGCGATCTCCGGGGTCGTTCCCTTCGCCGGTTTCTTCTCGAAGGATGCAATTCTCGCTTCGGCGTGGGCCTCGGGGCAATATGCGCTGTGGATCGTGGGCGCGGTCACGACGGCGTTGACGGCGTTCTACATGTCACGGTTGTACCTCCGCGTGTTCGAAGGCGATCTCGTCGTGCCGGAGGGGGCGCATCCGCACGATCCGCCGTGGACCATGACTGCGGCACTCGTGCCGCTCGCACTCCTCTCCCTGCTGGGCGGAATCATCAACCTTCCCGAGGGACTTCCTTCTGCACTTGCGTTAGAGCATTTACTCGATCCGGTCCTGGGTGAGGCGGTCGTGCCCCACGGAAACACCGCATGGCTTCTTGCGACCGCAGCTCTCGTCCTCTCCGCGCTCGGCATCGTCGTCGCTCGGGGACTGTATCTGTCACTCGACGGCGAGGATCGGCGGTCTCGTCTCGTGCGAAGGCTGCACCCGCTCGTCGACGCCGCCCGCAACAAGCTCTACGTCGACGAGACGTACGAAACTCTCGTTTTGCAACCGGGCCGCGATCTGGCGGTGTTCTGCGCCGAGACCCTCGACAAGAGATTGGTCGACGGGATCGTCAACGGCATCGGGCGCATGCTGGGGGCCGTCGGCGAGGTCGGCCGCCGCGTCCAAACGGGCTACGTCCGGAGCTACGCGGCATTGTTCTTCGTGGGTGCGGTCGCCCTGTTCTCGATACTGCTGTTGAAGGTCGGAACGTAATGGCCGATTTTCCGTTCCTCGATATCGCCATCTTCGTTCCCCTTGTTGGTGCTGTTCTCATCGGATTGGTGCCGCGCCGTCTCGAGCACACCATCAGGTGGGGCGCCTTCGGCGTGTCCATCTTGACGTTCCTGCTGTCGCTCGGTCTCCTCGTGAACTTCGACGCATCGACAGACGGTTTTCAGCTCGGGTCGCGCGCCGAGTGGATCCCTGAATGGGGTGTGAGCTACATCACGGGTATCGACGGCGTCAGCCTATGGATGGTTCTCCTCACCAGCTTTCTGATGCCGCTATGTGTGCTCGCCTCGTGGTCGATCACCAGGAAGATCAAGCCGTACTTCGTGTTCCTGTTGGCGCTCGAGACCGGCTTGCTCGGCGTGTTCGCGGCACTCGACATGTTTCTCTTTTACCTGTTCTGGGAGGCGACGCTCGTCCCGATGTACTTCCTGATCGGGATGTGGGGCTACGGCAACCGCCTCTATGCCGCGATGAAGTTCTTTCTCTTTACTCTCGTCGGGTCGCTTCTGATGCTCGTCGGGATCCTGTACCTGTACTTCACCGGTGGCGAGCTCACCTTCTCCTATGAGGCGCTGCTCGGGACGCCGCTCGCGATGGCCACGCAGCGATTGTTGTTTCTGGCCTTCTTCGCATCGTTTGCGGTCAAGGTGCCGCTGGTTCCATTTCATACGTGGCTCCCCGACGCCCACACGGAGGCACCCACCGCCGGTTCCGTCATGTTGGCCGCCGTGATGCTGAAGCTGGGTGCGTACGGGCTGATCCGATTTGCCATTCCGTTGTTCCCGGACGCGGCTCGCGAGATGGTTCCGTGGATTGTCGGGCTGTCTATCGTGGGGATCGTGTACGGGGCGTTGGTCGCGGCGATGCAAAGCGATCTCAAGCGTCTGATCGCCTACTCGTCGGTTGCCCACCTCGGCTTCATCACGCTCGGCATCTTCGTCGGCACCGTCGAGGGCATGTCGGGGGGGATCCTCCAGATGGTGAATCACGGGCTGTCAACCGGTGCCTTGTTCATGCTGGTGGGCGCTCTGTACGACCGGCGCCACACTCGCCTGATCGCCGACTACGGCGGCATCGCCGGCAGCGTCCCCATTCTGGCCGGCGTCTTTTTGTTCGTGGCGCTGTCGTCGATCGGGCTCCCGGCACTCAACGGCTTCGTCGGGGAATTCCTGGTGCTGCTGGGGACGTTTTTGAGCCTGCGTTGGTGGGTGGTGCCGGCCGCATTCGGGATCGTGCTTGCGGCCGTCTATCTCCTGTGGGCATACCAGCGCGTGTTCCAGGGGCCCTTGACGCACGAGGACAATCGCCGCATGGCCGATCTGTCGTGGCGCGAGGCCGCCATGCTGGCCCCCGTGTGCGCACTGATTTTGTTCATAGGTCTCTACCCGAAGCCGTTCCTCGACCGAATCAATCCCGCGGCCGAGCGGGTGGTGCAGCAGCTGACCGAGTCGAGCGTCATCCCGGGTTCGTCCCGGTTTGCGGAGGGCAGGTAGATGCCGTTCCAGGCACCGGAGATCGAGTGGCTCGGCATCGCTCCGGAGCTCACCGTGGCCGGAACCGCACTGCTTCTCCTGCTGGTCGACTCCCTCCTCAAGGAACGGTTTCCACGCTTCGTGATCCCGCTTCTCGCGACCGCGGGCCTTCTCGTCGCCGCGTTTCTGGCGGTGAAGGGATGGGAGTTCGCGCGCGACGAAGGCGCCGCACTGAACTTCTCGGGGATGATCGCAGTCGATGCCTTCTCGGTCTTCGGCAAGATGTCGTTGGCGACCTTCGGGCTGCTGACGGTATGGCTTGCCCGGGAGTACCTGAGGCGCGAGCTAATAGAGGAGGCGGAGTTCTACGCGCTCATCCTCTTCGCGGTCGCCGGGATGATGCTGATGACATCTGCCGCCGACCTCGTCGTGATGTTCCTCGCCCTCGAGACCTTCTCGATCGCGCTCTACGTGCTCGTAGGCTTTCGGCGAGGGTCGCTTGTCGGTCAAGAGGGCGCGATGAAGTACTTCCTGCTGGGAGCCTTTTCGTCTGCATTCTTCCTGCTCGGGATCGCGTTCGTCTACGGTGCGACCGGCTCGACCCTTCTGTATCGCGCGGGCGGAGCCGACGGAGTTTCGGGGTACCTCGCCACGACCCCGGGAGCGGAGGTGGGTCTCCTCGTTCTTGCGGTCGCGTTTCTCATCGTCGGGCTGGGGTTCAAGGTAGCCGCCGTGCCGTTTCATCTGTGGACCCCGGATGCCTACCAGGGCGCCCCCAGCCCGGTCACGGGTTTCATGGCCGCCGGGTCGAAGCTCGCCGGCTTTGCCGCTTTGCTGCGACTGCTCGACGTCGTGCTGTTCCCGCTCGTGTGGGACTGGCGCCCGCTCGTGATCGGCATCGCAACGATCACGATGGTGGTGGGTTCGGTGTTGGCGGTGGTGCAGGAGGACGTCAAGCGCTTGCTGGCGTACTCGTCGATCGCCCATGCCGGGTTCGTGTTCACGGGGATCATCGCGGGCAACGATCGCGGGGTATCCGGCTCGCTCTTCTATCTCGCCACCTACGGGCTCACCGTGCTCGGCGCGTTTGCCATCGTGGCGGTGCTGGGCGGCAAGGAAGAGCGACGGACCCGCTTGAACGACTTCCGCGGAACCTTCAACGAGCATCCGATGCTGGCCGGGCTCATGACCCTTTTCCTGCTGTCGCTCGCAGGTGTTCCGCTTACGTCCGGGTTCGTCGCGAAGCTCGTCGTGTTCGGTGCCGCGGTCGAGGCCGGCTACGAGTGGGTGGTGATCGTCGGGGTGTTGGCGAGCGCAATTGCCGCGTTCTTCTATCTGCGCGTGATGGTCGTGATGTACATGGTGGAGCCGGAAGCAGATGCCCCGCGCGCCCGGCTCGGTCCGCTGTCGCTGGGGGTGCTCGCGGTCACCGGCGCGGCCACCCTCGTCTTGGGCCTCTTCTGGGGGCCGCTGATCGACCTCGCCGAGCAGGCGCGCATCTTCGCCGGCTGATGCCCTCTTCGTTCTATCGACCGTGGGGTGCAAATCCGCACCTCTCCGTCGACAAAACGCCGTGGCGCAAGGCGCTTCACGAGGGAACGAACTCGATGAATGCCGTGGGGTGCGTGGTAGTTTCTGCGCTGATTCGGGGGCGTTCGGCCGCGGCGCGGCGCGCCCGTGCACATCATGCTCGACGGACGACTTCGATGCGATGAGGGAACAGCGTGCCTGAGGGCTATTTCGGCCAGTACGTGACGATCGGAATCTTCGCGGCCGTGGGCGCCGCCCTGCTGGGCGGGACGCTCCAACTGTCGCGTTTGGTCCGCCCCAATTTGCCCCGTGACGAGAAGCTCACCACCTACGAATCGGGAATCGATCCGATCGGCGGGGGATGGCAGCAGACGAGCGTCCGCTACTACATCTTTGCTTTGCTGTTCGTGATCTTTGACGTCGAGGCCGTCTTTCTGTTCCCGTGGGCGATCGTCTTCGAAAGGCTCGGCACCCAGGCGTTCGTGGAGATGGTGATCTTTATCGCGATCCTGGCCTTGGCGCTCCTCTACGCGATCAAGAAGAAGGTGCTGGAATGGCTGTGATGGAGAAGGTCCGGCTCCCGAAGCCGGCATCTTGGCTCCTCAATTGGAGCCGGAAGTACTCCTTGTGGATGATGCAGTTCGGCCTTGCGTGCTGTGGCATCGAGATGGGGGCCGCAATCGGCAGCAAGTTCGACATCATCCGCTTCGGCGTCATTCCCTTTCCCGCGTCCCCGCGTCAAAGCGACCTTCTCGTGGTCGCCGGTACGGTGACGGACAAAATGGCGGCTCCGCTAAAGCGCGTCTACGAGCAGATGCCGGAACCGAAATACGTGATCTCGATGGGTTCGTGTGCGAACTGTGGCGGTCCCTATTGGGACTCTTATTCCGTGACCAAAGGCGTCGACCAAATCATGCCGGTCGACGTCTACGTTCCCGGCTGCCCGCCGCGCCCCGAAGCGCTCCTGCAGGGGATCATCCGGTTGCAGCAGAAGATCTCGGATGAGGACATCGCCGCGAAGTGGAAGGGCCACGAGCAGGGGATTCCCGTTCCGCACATCCCCGAGCCGGGCCTGGCGGGGGGAATCTAGTGCCCCGGCGCGTGTCGGCGGAAGAATCCATGGAGCGAGTGCGGTCCGCGCTCGCCGACCTGCCGTCCGAGATCGGATCGGACTTCGGCAACGTCGTGCTCACCGTGAGGCCGGAAAACCTTGTCGAGACGGTGCGGATCCTCAGAGACCAGGAGGATCTGAGATTCCATTTTTTCACGTTCTTGTCGGGCGTCGATCGCTCTGCCGTCGAAAAATCAGACGACGAGACAGACGAGGGGGTGCATCGAGGGCTTGAGGTGCTCATTCACCTTTACTCCCCGGAGCACGTGATGCACGTCACGATCCACGTTCCCCTGCCGCTCGAGGGTGCCGTTTGTCCGTCCATCACGGATGTCTTCGCCGGCGCGTTGTGGCACGAGCGCGAGACGTGGGAAATGTTCGGGATCACATTCAACGGTCACCCTCGGCTGGTGAACCTGTATCTACCGGAAGATTTCGAAGGGAACCCGTTGCTCAAGTCGTTCAAGCTCCCCAGCCGCGTGATCAAGCCGTGGCCCGGTGCGAAAGATCCCGAGGAAGCCGCGGCGGGGGGTAGATAGCCGGTGGCGACTACCGACAAGCACGTGCGAGACGCCTCCGAGGTTGCACATGAAGCGGAGATTCTCCACACGGGCGGGACGAGGGAGCGTTTCGGAACCGAGGAGATGATCCTCAACGTCGGGCCGCAGCATCCCGCCACCCACGGAGTCTTCCGACTGCTTGCGACCATCGACGGCGAGGTGCTCGTTCACGCCGAGCCGGTGATCGGCTATATGCATCGCGGCTACGAAAAGCTCGTGGAACAGCGGGACTACCGGCAGATAACCAATCTGGTGTCGAGGATGGACTGGCTGTCCGGGATCAACAACGAATTCCCGCTGGCTCTGGCCATTGAGCGGCTCATGGAAATCGAGGTCCCACCGCGCGCTCAGTACATGCGGGTCGTTCTGGTGGAGATGAACCGCATCATCAACCACCTGATGTTCTTCGCATCGTTCGGTGCCGAGCTTGGTGCGATCACACCCACCTTCTATGCATTCCGCGAACGAGAGGCGATTCAGTACACACTCGAAAGCGCGACCGGTGGGCGTATGCACTTCGGCTACTTCCGTCCCGGCGGGTTGAAAGAAGATGTCCCGCGCGGGTTCTTCGAGAGCGCGCTCCAGGGCGTGAGGCAGGTCATCACACGCTTGCCGGATTACGAAGACCTTCTCGTCGGCAACGAGATCTTCAAACAGCGCACGCTCGGCGTCGGCGTGCTCGACAAGGAAGTCGCCTACAACTACGGGGTATCCGGTCCCATCGCCAGGGGGTCGAACATCACATTCGACGTCCGAAAGGACGAGCCCTACTCCAGCTACGACCATTTCGACTTCGACGTACCCTTCGGCACCAACGGCGACTGTTTCGATCGGTTCTGGGTGTTGGTCCACGAGGTGGTGGAGTCTGCGAAGATCGTCGAGCAGGCGATCGAGGGTATGCCGGCAGGGCCGATCGTGGGCAAGGTGCCGCGCGTCGTCCAGGCGCCGAAGGGCGAGACTTACGTTCGCACCGAGAACTCATTGGGTGAGCTCGGGATGTATCTCATCTCAGACGGCGATAGGCGGCCCTACCGTCTCAAGATCAGGACGCCGTCGTACAACAACGTTTCGGCTCTGCCCCATGTGCTGCGAGGGACTTTCGTCTCCGACATGATTGCCATTCTGGGTTCGTTTTTCTTCGTTCTGGGAGACATCGATCGCTGATGGAAATCGTTCTGACCGATTGGCAGATATTGCTGGTCAAGGTCGCGATCATCCTTGCGGTGGTTCCGACGGCGACGCTCGTCGCCGGGTACGCCGAGCACAAGGTGATGGCTCACCTGCAGCATCGTCTTGGTCCGATGTATCCGGGAGGGTTCCACGGGTGGGCAACGCTTCTAGCGGACGGCATGAAGTTCCTCTACAAGGAGGACATCATCCCGAAGGCTGCCGACAAGCGCGTCTTTTCACTGGCACCGTTCATGATCTTTGTGCCGACCATTCTCATCTATATGGTGATTCCCGTCGATCGGACGTTGATCGTGGAGGATCTCGACGTCGGGATCTTTTATCTCTTGGCGATCTCTTCCGTGAGCACGATCGGGGTTCTCATGGCGGGATGGTCCTCCGCGAACAAGTACGCGTTGATCGGTACGTTCCGCGCCGCCGGTCAGCTAATCGCTTACGAGCTGCCGATCGTGTTGTCGGCCGCGGTGGTGGCAATGCTGGCAGGGTCTTTGTCGCTGGTATCGATCGTGGAGGCTCAGAGATGGCCGTTTCTCGTGTGGCCGCCGGGCATCGGGCTCGCCGCATTCCTCGTGTTCACCTCGGCAACGATCGCCGAGCTGACGCGTCCGCCCTTCGACATGCCCGTCGCGGAATCGGAAATCATCACCGGCCCGTTCACGGAGTACTCCGGGATGCGCTTCATCTTTTCCTACTTCTTCCCCGAGGTGGCGAATATGGTCGCGTTGGGGGCGATCGGAGCAACTTTGTTCCTCGGCGGGTACAGGCCGATCGCGCCGTGGGGGCCTTTGGACGCGATCCCGGGCGTGATTTGGTTCCTCCTCAAAACATCGTTCATGGTCTTTCTCTTCCTCTGGATCCGCCCGACTTTCCCGCGGCTCCGCGAAGATCAGTTGCAGAAGTTCGCGTGGAAGATACTTATCCCGATATCGCTGGCTCTGATCCTCGCCACCGGAGCATGGATCCTGTACGTATGAATCGATTTGTGAGGGCTGCGTGGTAACCCGGGAAGAAAATCCAAGGCTCGAGAGATCTATAGACGAAGACAGCGATCGCGTCGACCTGGCGGTGCGCGGACACGACCACCGGTTGGCGAAGGCCCGCAAGATGACCTTCGGCATAGGGCTTCTCAAGGGCATGGCCGTGACCTTGAAGCACCTCTTCAAGCACAACACGGTGATTCAGTACCCGGACGAGAAGCAGGACCTTTCTCCCCGGACACGCGGAGTTATCGCCCTAAAAGAAGAGAACTGCACCGTCTGCATGCTGTGCGCGCGGGAGTGCCCCGATTGGTGCATCTACATCGATTCCCACAAGGAGGAGTTGCCGCCCAAGCGCGAGGGGGGGCGCAAGCGGAAGCGGAATGTCCTCGACCGCTTCGCCATCGACTACGCGCTTTGCATGTACTGCGGAATCTGCGTTGAGGTTTGTCCTTACGACGCGCTCTTTTGGAGTCGTGAGTTCGAGTATGCCGAGTACGACATTCGGGAGCTCACGCACGAAAAGGAGCGGTTGAGCGACTGGATGGCAAGCGTGCTCCCGCCGCCGGCACTTGAAGAAGGCGCGGGCGAAGAAGCCGCGGAAAAGAAACCTGCGAGCGTGACATCGCCGGCGGCCGAGACGACGACACCTGCAACCGGAGCTCGGCCGGCCACCAAGAGTTCGTCTGCAGCCGCCGAGCGGCCTCAGCAGGCGGTGAGCGCGCCGGAGGAGGGCACCGCGGCGCCCGAGGCGGCGCGGCCCAAGGAGACCGAACCCGGAGTCTCACCCGAACGGAGTGAGTCGTCCGCCGCGGCCGCGGGCGAACCCGGGACCACCCCCCCCACCGAAGAGCGTGAGGGGCGCGCCGCGCCGGATCTCTCCCGGGAGGCGGCGGCGGAGCAGAGACGGCCGCAAGCCGGCACGGTCTCGGTTCCCCAGGTTCAGGTGCCGCACGAGCAGGCGCGGCCGGTCCCGCTCGAGCCGGCGGAGGATCCCGAGGAGGTTTACCGGCGCGTCCTCGAAGAACAGCGCGAGATCGGCTCCTCGCCTCAAGTTGCGGAAGCGCGGGCCAAGGTGGCCAGGGTCAAGGCGGCGCGCGGAATCCGCCCGCAGACGCCGACGCCCATCGAGACCGACAAGAAGGTGCCGAGTGCCCCGACGCGAAGTGAGCGCACCGGAGAAGACCGCGGCGAGATGCCATCGGGCGCGCCCGAAGCGGAGGGGCCACAACCGGAACCGGGTCCGGTGGCGCCGGAGGGCGAGGACGGCTGATGGCGGAGACGTGGCAGCTCGTCATCTTTTGGTTGCTCGCCGTGATCATCATCGGCAGTGCGATCAGGGTGGTAACGACCGGCAACCTCGTTCATGCGGCGCTGTATCTGGTTGGAACGCTCATGGGCGCTGCCGCGCTCTACTTGCTGTTGCTGGCGGAGTTCATCGCATGGGTTCAGGTTTTGGTGTACGTCGGAGCGATCGTCGTGCTGATGCTGTTCGGCCTCATGCTCACGCGCGCACCCATTGGAAAGGGCGAATTCGACAACAACCAGCGGCCGCTGGCGGGAGTAGTTGCACTTGCGGTTTTCGTGGTGTCGAGTGCCATCTTGGTGGACGCGTTTGAAGGCAAGGAAATCAATCTATCCACGGCCGCCGATCCATCCGTCGAGGCGCTTGGTGAGGCGATCTTTTCTACGTATGTTCTTCCCTTCGAGGTGGTGTCGGTGTTGTTGTTGGCGGCGCTCGTCGGTGCGATCGTGCTCGCGAGGAAAGACTGATGCCGGTCACATACATCCTCGTTTTGTCGGCTCTGCTGTTCTCCATCGGGGTGTACGGAGTCCTTGCGCGCGCCAATGCCGTGCTCATCTTGTTGTCGATCGAGCTAATGCTTAACTCCGTCAACATCAACCTCGTCGCGTTCTCTGCGATGCTGCAAGAGTCGGGAATCCCCGGTCAGGTTTTTGCGCTCTTCGTCATTACCGTCGCGGCCGCCGAGGTTGGAATCGGCCTGGCGATCGTGATCCTCATCTTCCGAAACCGATCGAGCGTCGACGTCGACGAGATGTCGCTCATGAAATGGTGAATCGATGACCGATCTCATCCTTGCCGCCGCCGAAGCCGGTGCAACGCGAGACGGGTTCTTCACTCAATACATGTGGTTGGTCCCGCTCCTTCCGTTCGTGTCGTCGGCCGCGATCGCATTCACCGGCAGGCGCGTTCCGAGCAAGGGTCACGTGTTCGGGATTCTCGCGATTGCAGCCGCCTTTGCGCTGTCGGTCGCGGGGTTCGTCGATCTCGCCACCGACGCCAAGCCGGTGGAGCAGTCGGCAACCTGGTTCCAGTTGGGCGATGTGATCGGTCCTGCGGAGCAGGGCCCCGTGTTGGTTGAGGAGAATGTCGAGGGCGGCGGGCCCGGCACGGGATTCGAGATCGGGTTCGGCATCCACTACGACTTCTTCGCGGCGCTGATGTTCGTCGTCGTCACAGGTATTTCGTTGATGGTCCACATCTATTCGACCGGATACATGCACGGCGACGCGCGCTATACGTGGTTCTTCTCGGTCCTGTCCCTGTTCACCGGGTCCATGCTCTTCATGGTCGCCGCCGACAACCTCCTTCAGCTCCTCGTCGGCTGGGAGCTGGTGGGTATCTGCTCCTACTTCCTCATCGGTCACTACTGGGAGGAGAAAGAGAACTCCTCGGCCGCCATCAAGGCGTTCATCACGACCCGCGTCGGGGACATCGGAATGATGTTCGGGATCTTCGCCCTCTTCCTGATCGCGGGCACGTTCAACATCGCCGAGCTCAACCATGCGGCCGAGGCCGGGCTTATCGGCGGCATCGGGCTCACCATTGCCTGTCTCCTCTTGTTCGCCGGTCCCATCGGGAAGTCGGCTCAGTTCCCGTTGCACGTGTGGCTGCCCGACGCGATGGCAGGACCGACGCCGGTCTCGGCGCTCATCCACGCGGCAACGATGGTCGTCGCCGGGATCTACCTCGTGGGTCGAACCCTGCCCTTGTTCGAAGCCGCGGGCGTCGCGCTCGACGTCGTTGCGGTCGTTGCGTCGATCACGATGATCATCGCCGCCGTCCTGGCCACTCTGCAGGACGACATCAAGAAGGTGCTTGCCTATTCGACCATTTCGCAGCTCGGTTACATGATGGCCGCCCTCGGGGTGGGAGCGTTCACCGCGGGCATCTTTCACCTGTTTACACACGCGGTCTTCAAAGCGCTTCTGTTCCTCGGCGCCGGATCGCTCATCCACGCGGTTCATTCCAACAACATGAGCGAAATGGGCGGCATGAGGAAGTTCATGCCACACACGTACAAGACCTTCATCATCGGGTCGCTCGCGCTGGCCGGGATCTTTCCCCTTGCCGGTTTCTGGTCGAAGGACGAGATCCTCGGCTCCGCACTGCGCCGGGCGCTCGAGGGGCACTGGAGCGCGTGGGTCGTGTTCGTGGTCGCAATGGTGACCGCGTTCCTCACCGCGCTCTACATGACGAGGGCGTGTATCAAGACGTTCTTCGGCGAGTTCCGAGGGCACGGCCGTCCGCACGAAAGCCCGGGATCGATGGTGACGCCGCTGTGGATCCTCGCGGGCCTGTCGGTCGTCGTCGGGTTCCTCGGAATTCCGGTGATCGGCCCTTTCGCCGACTGGATCACGTTGCCGGGTGAGGAACATCCTGCCTTTTCGCTCGGCTACAACCTGATCCTTCCCGGCGTCACGCTGCTTTCGGCCGGTGCCGCGATCTACATCGGCTACCTGATGTTCTATGCAGGAAAGATCACGATCAACCTGATCGGCGGGCCGTTCGAGTGGCTCTACCGGTTCGTCGAGAACAAGTACTACCTCGACGATATCTACCTCGGCGGCGTCGTCCGGCCCGTGCAGTATCCGTTGGCGCGAGCGGCCTACTGGACGAACCAGCACATCCTCGACGGCGTCGTCAACGGGACCGCCGCCGCAACCCTCTCCGCCGCCAGGGGAACGTACGAGCGGATCGATCAAGGTGCCATCGACTTCATGGTCAACGGTGCCGCGGGGATCACCGACCGGTCCGGCGGACTACTGAGGTACATACAGTCCGGGAATATTCAACGGTACGCCGCGGTGTTGTTTGCCGCCGTGGCGATCTTCGTCGCGCTGCTGGCGCTTACATAGGAGAAGGGGGCAAGGTTTGCGATGGAGTGGCTAGACGACTGGGGTGTGACCCTCGGAACGTTTCTGCCGATCGTCGGCGTGATCGTCCTTCTCTTCGTACCGGCGGCACAGGAGAGGCTCGTGAAGTCGGTCGCCACCTTGTTTGCGTTTGCGGCTTTGGCAGTGGGCGTACTGATCGCCTTCCGCTTCGACTACGCGAACTCGGGCGAGATTCAACTAGAGGTCGTGCGTGAATGGATCCCGCAGATCAACGCCAATTATCACGTCGGACTCGACGGGTTGTCGTTGTCGCTGTTCGTGCTCAGTCTCCTCGTGTCGTTCCTGTGCGTGATCTACCTGTGGTGGCACGTCCCGGATCCCGGCAAGGTGAAGGCATTGATGGCGCTGGTGCTGCTCCTCGAAACCGGGATGACCGGTTCGTTCGTGGCCCTCGACCTTCTGTTGTTCTTCATCTTTTTCGAGCTCGTCCTCGTCCCGATGTATTTCATGATCGGCATCTGGGGAGGTCCCCGGCGCGAGTATGCGGCGGTCAAGTTCTTTCTCTATACGTTGTTCGGCTCGATCTTCATGCTCCTCGGATTTCTCGCCCTGTGGATCAACTCCGGGGGAACCGGCGGCGGCACGTTCGACATCATCGAGCTGCAGGCCCGGGGAGTGTCGGGATCAGAGATGTTCCAGAACCTCGTGTTCTTGGGCTTGTTCCTGGGGTTCGCCATCAAGGTCCCGATGTGGCCCTTCCACACGTGGCTTCCCGATGCACATACGGAGGCTCCGACCGTGGGTTCGGTACTTCTGGCAGCGATCCTTCTGAAGATGGGAACGTACGGTTTCATTCGCATCGCGTTCCCGATCCTGCCCGATGCCGCGGTCACGTTCGCCCCGATCATCGGCATTCTCGCGGTCATATCGATCATTTACGGAGCTCTGTGCTGCTTCGCGCAAACCGACCTCAAACGCCTCATCGCGTTCTCCTCCGTCGGACATATGGGATTCGTCATGCTGGGTCTCGCGACGTTGACCGACCGCGGCATCAACGGCGCGATCTTCGGGATGGTGGCGCACGGACTCATCACCGGCATGCTCTTTTTCGTCGCCGGATCACTGCACGAGCGCTACCACACCCGGGAGATAGCCGCCCTCGGTGGGGTTCTCCACCAGATCCCGAGGTTCGGCTCCGTCTTCACCTATGCCGCGATCGCGTCGCTCGGACTTCCCGGATTGGCGGGCTTCTGGGGCGAGATGCTGGCTCTTCTGGGCTCGTATCAGCCCGGGGCGGGTCTGTCGGAGGAACTTTTCCGCGCCTTGATGGTGGCGGGAGGCATCGGCACCGTCCTGACCGCCGGATACTTGCTGTGGACGATTCAGAGAGTGAACCTGGGACGGGTTCCCGCGAAGTATGAAGACGGTCACGGCGTCTTCGACGTCCACCCCATTGAGTGGTACGCGTGGGTGCCGCTGTTGATCCTCATCCTCGCCGCCGGCATTTATCCGAGGCTCGTGCTGGGCGTGACCGATGGTGCCGTTCAGCACCTCGTCGGAATGTTTGGGTCGTAGGAAGAATCCGTGGCGTTCGACTTCGACCTTCATGCCGTCTCGCCCGAGTTGATTCTGACGCTGACGGCGTGCATCGTCCTCGTCGCCGATCTCTTTCTGCCCGAGGATGGCAAATGGCTGGCGATGCCGCTGTCGGCGGCGGGCCTGTTCGGCTGCCTGGCGGCGGTCGTCTCGTTGTGGGGCAGAGACACCGTCACCCTGGCCGGAACCTTCGAGGTCGACACGTTCGCCCTCGTATTCAAGGGTCTTTTTTGCGTGATCGGGCTCGTCATCCTCAGCATCTCGCTCAACTACTTCCGCATCGGGCACCTCCCCGAGGGCGAGTACTACTTTTTGATGCTGTCATCGCTCCTCGGCGGGTTCGTCATTGCTTCGGCGCGGGACCTGATCGGCATTTTCATCGCCATCGAGCTCATCTCGATTCCGGCATTCGTCATGACGGGGCTTCGCAAGCGGGATGCAAAGAGCAACGAGGCCGCGCTCAAGTTCTTTCTCTTCGGAGTGCTGTCGTCGGCGGTGATGCTCTACGGGATGTCGTTGGTGTACGGGATCACGGGTGAGACCAACCTCGCCGCCATAAACGATGCGCTGGCGCGGCGCGCCGAGGAGCCGATCGTGATCCTCGGCGTGTTCTTTGTGATCGTCGGCTTTGCCTTCAAGATCTCGGCCGTCCCCTTCCACTTCTGGGCCCCCGACACGTACGAGGGCGCCCCCTCTCCGGTGGCGGCATTTCTCTCCACGGCGTCGAAGATCGGGGGCTTCGTCGGCCTCCTCGTGCTGATGTTCGTGGCATTTCCCGCCGTGGCCGACGCGTGGCGACCCGCATTCGCCGTGCTCGCGGCGCTCACGATGACGGTGGGAAACCTGATCGCCCTCCGCCAGCGGCACATCATCCGCCTGCTCGCCTATTCGGGAATCGCCCAGTCGGGCTACATCCTGGTGTGCTTCGCCTTGATCTCGCCGGGCGACCTCGAGTCGTCGCGGCAGGCATTCCAGTCGGCGGTGATCTATCTCTCGATCTACGGCCTCATGGATGCCGGGGCATTTGCCGCCGCGGTCGCCTTCGGACGGCGGGGCGGCTCCTACTTCATCGACGACTACACCGGGTTGTGGCAGCGCAACCCGGCGCTCGCGGTGATGCTTGCCGGTTTCCTGCTGTCGCTTGCCGGAACCCCGCCCATGGCGGGGATGTGGGCCAAGGTCTTCGTCTTCCTTGCGACGATCGAGGCCGAGGTGTACTGGCTGGCGATCGTGATGGGGATCAACGCGGTCATCGCCGCGTGGTACTACCTGGCCGTCGTGAAGCGGATGTTCTTCGAGGCTCCCGCCGCCGAGATGGAGGAGAAGGTGGAGGTTCCGTATCTGATGCGGACTGCGCTCGGGGCAATTTCTCTGGTGCTCGTTGCCGCCTTCGTCTTCCTCCCCGTCGTGTCGGACCTCGCCGAACGGTCCACCTGGTTCTGACCTCGGGTCATCGGGCGCCGGCTCCGTCCGCGGGAGCCCGGAGCGGGCGGCCCTTGAACCACACGCAGTCTTCGACTAAAGCGCCCGCCGCGACGTGGTCGCCCGGCCAAACGACTGCCCGTTCGATGCGGGCTCCGGCCTCGGCCACGCTCGCCCGCAGCAGGACTGCGCCGGGTCCCATCACCCCGGGCGCGGCTCGGCTGCCGGGGCCGAGGTAGGCGCGCCCGCCGGGGACTTCGGTGACGGCGCCCGGCGGGCGCGGGGCGACCGGATGCCGGTCCAGAAGCCGTTGCGACGCGACCAAAAACGCCCCCACCGTTCCTACGTCGAGGACGGGCACGTCGGTGACGACGACCGCGACCTCGCCGCTCTCGGTGAGCGGCCGAAGAATGCTTTCGCCGATGCCGGCAGGACCGGCCGACGGGATCACAGACAGTGCCGACGACGACATTGCGGAGATCCCGGCGAAGCGGACCCCGGGAGCATCCATACGCTCGCGGCGATCGATGAAGGAGGTCGCGCGCCCTCCGGCAACGACGAAGTCGGCACCGGCGTTCACCGGGTGAACGACGATCGTGGCCCCCGCCCCCGATCGCCGGTGCTCTTCCAGCAACTCTCCGGGATGGACGTCTGCGACCACGTCGCCGTTCCACACCACGAACGTCGGATCGAGGAGCCCCCTGGCATCCGCTTCGCGCAGGGTTCCCGCCGTTCCGAATGGTTCCGGGGGTTCGTTGAGCCATAGCCCTTCCGGGGCAAAGGGTCGCAGGGCCCGTTCGGCCGATGCCGCCAGGTGGCTCAAATTGATGAGCGGACGGATGGCCGCCCGCCGTAATGACTCGAGCCCAAACGCCGCGAGGGGCACGTCGAGGAGGGGAAGTGCCGGCTTGGGAACGACGTCGGTCAGCGGCCGCAACCTGGTGCCGCGGCCGGCGGCCAGAAGAACCGCGCCCGCCCTTGTGGCTCGATTGATCATGAGCCGTTACCGGAGTCGACGGCAACCGTGCTAGAGGCGTGAAATCGAGCACCGGGCGGTCTTCCGGTCGAGAACTCGGCCCCGCTCGATGCATGAACATAAAGATGAGGGTTACATCCCCGCACCCGATTCTTTGCCGCTCGCCGAGCACGTATGTCTCGCGGGCCGCCCTTCCGCAACTCCGGGGTCGCGGCGGACATCCACGTACTACACTCGCAGGATCGAACGAAACACTCCTCTTCTTCCTGAATGGGCGTCGTAGCCACGTCCCGACCTTTTTCGGCGGGGCCGGTGCGTCGGCATGCGCGAACGCCGAGTGGGTGAAGGGAAGATCGTACCGGCAGCATGACAGGAGATCCCATGGCTGATCAGCACAATCTCAGCGGGCCGCTACCGACGACGAGCGAGGGAACCGGGAGTGGCCGGGTCTGCGCGAACGCCGAGTGGGTGAAGGGAAGATCGTACCGGCAGCATGACAGGAGATCCCATGGCTGATCAGCACAATCTCAGCGGGCCGCTACCGACGACGAGCGAGGGAACCGGGAGTGGCCGTGTCGCCCTCATGAGGCGCAAGCTGCGAAGGCGGATTCACGAATACCTTCTCAAGCGCAAGCGCCGCAACGTCACCCGCCGCAGGGTGGGAAGTCGAAAAGCGACCGTCGTCCTCGCCCTCATCCTCGTTCTGCTGTTCGGCGCTTTCGCCTGGGCGCAGCAGTATCTGACGCCCAAGCCGGAAGGCCGCGAGGTCTCGCTCAACGAACTGGTCGCGCTGGCGGAGGAAAAACGCATCGTTGCGGCCACGTTCCTCGACGAGGACAACCTGGTCGTCGGCACGTTCGTGGCCGAGCCCGTCGCGGAACAGGACGAACGGGCCGACGACCAACGGGCCCAACCGGGCGAGGCGGGGGATCGGCGCCGGGACTCACAGGCCGAGGCGAACAACCGCAGACGGGCCGACGGGAAGGGGAACAAGAACGACGGAAAGCAGCAGGCTCGAGGCGGGGACGGGGGGAGCGAGGAGCAGGACCCTCCGTCCGTGGCGCCGGAGGGAGAGGGGACGTATTACTCGTCTACCCCCTCCAGCGATGCTGCCTTCGGGCCCCTGTTCGACATCCTGCGGGCATCCGGCGCCCGGGTGATTTCGGAGCCTCAAACCGCGAAAGGCGTCGTGCGCAACGTCGCCACGTACCTTCTTCCGCTTCTCATCCTGGCGAACTTTTTCGGGCTTCTCTTCACCGCCGGCAGGGGCGGCACGTCCGGCATCGGCGACGTCATCGCGTTCGGCGCGCTCGGCAAGAAGAGACAAAAGCGTGGGTTCTCCGCCCCGGTCACCTTCGGGGACGTAGGCGGTGCCCAGGAGGCGGTGGCGGAACTCAAGGAAGTGGTCGACTACCTGCGGGACCCCGAGCGTTACGAGGACCTCGGGGCGGTGCCGCCCAAGGGGGTGCTGCTGTTCGGGCCCCCTGGTTGCGGCAAGACCTTGCTCGCAAAGGCCGTGGCCGGCGAGGCCGGGGTCCCCTTCTTCTCGGTCGCCGGAGCCGAGTTCGTCGAGTCGCTGGTCGGCGTGGGGGCGGCGCGTGTGCGCGACCTTTTCCAGCGGGTCAGGGCCGTGGCGCCGGCGATCGTGTTCATCGATGAGCTCGACGCCGCAGGACGCAAGCGGGGCGCGGCCGGATCTTCGGGGGGGTCGGACGAACGGGAGCAGACGCTCAACCAGCTGCTCGTGGAAATGGACGGGTTCGAGGTCTCTGCCGGCATCGTCGTCGTGGGGGCGACGAACCGCCCCGACATCCTCGATCCCGCCCTCCTGCGCCCGGGACGCTTCGACCGTCACATCACGGTCGACCAGCCCGACGCGGAAGGGCGCGAGGAAATTCTGAAGCTGCACGCCCGGGGGAAGCCGGTCGCCCCCGACGTGGAGTTTTCCTACCTTGCTCGACGAACGCCCGGATTCTCTGGTGCAGACCTGGCGAACGTGATCAACGAGGCGGCGCTGCTCACCGTTCGCCAGAGCAAGCCCGTGATCCACCTCCCCGAGCTCGAAGAGGCGGTGCAGCGTGTTCTCCACGGGCCCAAGCGCCGGGGTCGGGTCTTGAGCGACGACGAGCGCCGCCGCGCCGCATTCCACGAGAGCGGCCACGCGGTCGTCGCCGCCGCCGTCGGTGCCGCGGAAGAGATCCACAGGGTCTCGATCCTGGCGCGCGGCCGCGGCATCGGCCTCATCGGTATCGAGCGGGAGGAGGAGCGGGTCCTCCTTACCCGCAATCAGCTGTACGAGAAGATCGTGACCGCGATGGGCGGCCTGGCGGCCGAGGAACTGGTGCTGGGGGAGCCGTCTACGGGAGCGGAGGAGGATCTGGAACGGGCGACCGAGCTCGCAAAGGACATGATCGGCCGTTTCGGCATGAGTCCCCGCCTCGGCCGCGTCCGGCTCTTGTCGAGCGATATCGAGCAGTTTCTGGGCGGAGACTCAGGCCTCAACGACCTCTCGGCGGAGACGCACGCCGAATTCGACGCCGAGGTGAGGCGGTTGCTCGAACAGGGCGAAGAGGAGGCGTTGCGGGTTCTCACCGACCATCGCAACGAGTTGGACGATCTGGCGGATCGCCTCCTGGAGCACGAAACCATCGAGGGGGCGGCCCTATACGGCATCCTCACGCTGGTGAGTCCATCCGAGGTGCGGTTCCAAACGCATTCCGGCGCAACCGGGAACGGGTCGAGAACCGGGCGCAGCGCGGCGCGCAAGGAAAAGACATAGCCGTCCGCCGGGACGAAACGGGCGAAAGGTGCGAGACTCCGGGCGGCGGCAGGACCGGGGGGGCGGCGGGGCGAAACAGGTGACATACTGACGGTCGCCGAGGCGGAGGTCGTAGAGCAAGCATGAAGTTCCTGGTGCGCGTGTCGATCGCGATCATGGTGCTGTCCGTGGGCGCGTTTGTTCTCCCGCGTCCAGCGGCCCGGGTTGTGGGTGGGGACGCCCTCGCCCAGCCGGTTCCCACCCCCACCGTGCCGGGCGTTTTGCCCGAACCCAGTCCGTCTCCGAGCAAGCCCCCCGGCGGTGGTGGCGGCGGGGGCGGCAACAAGCCCGGCGGCGGCGGCAATAAGCCCGGCGGAGGCGGCAACAAGCCCGGCGGAGGCGACGTCCCCGGCGATCCGGACGGACCCCGAAAAGGACGGAAGAAAGGTAGGGGCCCCGGGAACGGAAAGGGGGGAGGTCTCGGCCTCGTCGTCCCCAACCTCAACTACAACCGCATTCCGGGGGCATTCAGCACCGATAATCTCGTCGCGGCCGCCGGACGGCTTCAGGCGCTGGGGTGGTCGGAGGAGCGAGTGCGCCGGGCTGTTTATCCTCCGTTCATCGTTGCGGGCCGGGCGAACTGGATCGACACCTGGGGAGCGCCCCGCTACGGGCCCGGCCCCATCGTAAGAACGCATGAAGGGCAGGACGTCTTCTGCGACTTCGGCGATCCCGTACTTGCCTCTGAGGACGGCAGGGTTGAATTCGACAACCAGCAACTGGGCGGGAAGATAGCTCGGCTGCGGCGGCCGGACGGGTCGTACTGGTATTACGCCCACCTCAAGGGCTTCAACGAGAAGCTCGCAAACGGAAGCCGCGTTGCCCGCGGGGACGTGATCGGCTTCTGCGGGAACTCGGGTAATGCGATCTCCACACCGCCTCATGTCCACTTCGGCTGGTACGGCGGGGGCGCTAAGAACCCGATGCTGACCCTCATCGACTGGCTGCGCGAGGCCGAGGCGGCGGCTCAGGGTCTCGTCGGGCGTGCGACCGGGGAACGGATCGAGAAGATCGACAGTTTGACGGCCGCCCGGCGCTTCGGCGACGCCTTTGCCCCCGATCTCTCCGAGCTCGAGATCTCGGGAGAGTCACTGCTGGCATCGGGTTCGTCCCCGGCCACCGGCGCCTTCGCGGTGGCGGAGGCGGCGCTTCAGATGGCGCTCTCGAGTAATTCGGGGCCGGCCCCTTCACCCGCGGCCGCATCGTCGCGGTTCCGACTGGTTGCTCCGGACGGGGATCACGCGGGCGATTCCTGAGG
>Ga0247713_1000306_pt1 | contig 32763 bp, 29 predicted proteins | sample 21E_NmetaG_FD_189936 | JGI IMG/M metagenome (GOLD analysis project Ga0247713, IMG submission 189936) | Soil microbial communities from hillslope of Landscape Evolution Observatory, University of Arizona, Oracle, AZ, United States - 2-1-E_N | ecosystem: Engineered > Artificial ecosystem >...
GGCCAGGATGGGGGGGCGGCGGTGGGGGCGATGAAGGACGAGTTGCTGCTGGCCGACATGGGACCCTTCGAAAACCGGCTGGCCAAGGCGAAACGGGACCCGTCGGCCAAGGCCGAGATACCGGTGCTGCAGGCAGCGCTGGACCACCTGAATGAGGGCAGCTTTTTGAGCAGCAGGGAGTGGGAAAAGGAGGAGCTCTTCTTCTTCCTGGCCCTGGCACCGGTGACGCTGAAGCCGATCATCCTGGTCTACAACGTCGACGAGGACGCCCTGGAGCAAACCATCGAGGCAGAGGGGTTCACCAGCATCACGGTGTCGGCCCTGCTTGAGGCTGAGGTCGCAGGAATCAGCAACGAGGAGGCCAAGGACCTGCTGAGCGCCTACGGCGTGGACGAGCCCGTGATGGGCCGGGTGATCCAACAGGTCTACCGCTCCCTGGACCTCATCACCTTCTTCACCACCGGAGAGGACGAGTCACGTGCCTGGGAGGTCAAGCGGGGGGCCACGGCCCCCGAGGCCGCGGGGGCCATCCACACCGATATTCAGAGGGGGTTCATCCGGGCCGAGGTCATCTCGTACGAAGAGCTGGTCGCCGCCGGCCACTGGGACAAGGCCAAGGCGGCGGCCAAGATCCGGGTTGAGGGCAAGGACTACGTGTTCAAGGAGGGCGACTGCACCCACTTCCGGTTCAACGTTTAGGCGCGGCCTACAGCTCGTCGACCTTGGCCGCCATGATGAAGTCGTTCTCGGTAAGGCCGCCGGCGGCATGGGTGGTGAGGGTCAGCCTGAGCATTCCCCAACCGACTTCGAAGTCGGGATGATGGCCCTCCTCCTCGGCCAGCAGAGCTGTTTTCGTGGCCAGCCCGAAGGCGTCCCTGAAGTTTTTGAGCTTGAACTTGCGTACCAGCCTGTCGGAGTGAAGAACCCAGTCCGAGTTGAGCTTGCGGTGCAGCTCGGCGGCGGCGTCCGGGCCGAGCGCGGGAGTCCCCGAGTGGCAGGCTTCGCATTTGCGGGATGCAAGTTCGCTCACGGCTGACCTCCTTTTGGGTTGTGCGTCAAAACTGGGCAAAGGTTTGCCAAGTCCGAGAAAACGGGAAACGTTGCTCCATACTAGCCATCCCCCCAGAGGTTCACTTTGAGCTTTCGCGTGGGATCCCGCCAAGGAAAACTATTCTTCGCCTATCCCGGAGGTCCACATAGTGAAGACCGCCAGCCACGCCGCCGCGCTTGTGCTTGTCGTGCTCCTCCTCGGGGCCTGCGTGCGGGACGACCCCCGGCTGAACAGTCCCAGTCCCACCCCGTCCAGCGAGATTTCGGTGGAGATCGTCTCGCCGGAGGAGGGCGAGCAGATCGGGGGCAACGTGGTGGAGCTGGAGGCGCTGGCCGATGGCATCGAGATCACCGAGCCGGACGGCGATATCTCCGGGACCACCGGCCACTTTCATGTCTACATCGACCGGGATCCGGTGGCCGCCGGAGAGACCATCTCCGACCGTTCTGACATCGTTCCTTTCAGCGCCGATCGGGTGAAGATTCCGGGCCTTGGCGTGGGGAGGCACCGGTTCACCCTGGTCCTTTCCGACGGAGCCGGGACGCGCCTCGGCCGAGCGGCGGATGCGGTTGAGGTGGAGGTAACCGGTCCCTCCATTACCGCCTCTGCTCCCGAAGACGCGCCCATGGCCACCGGGTTCACGCTCAGCACCTCCGCCGAAGGCGTGGAGATCGGCTCCGGTGAGGAGGGCACCAGGCACCTGGACCTGATCATCAACCCAGCCCAGGATCCCGAGGCCGACGGCCGGCCCCTCCCCTCGGACGCTTCCCACCTCCACACCACCGGCACCACCCATCAGGTGACCGGGCTGCGGGCGGGACAGCACACCATCTGGGTCGTGCTGACCGACGAGAACCACGTGCCGGTCAGCCCCCTGGTCGCCGACAGGGTGGTTGTGAACATCCGCTAGGGCCCCCAAATGCCGTAATCGAACATTTGTTTCGCGACCCGGGGGGAATTTACGCCGGCCTGTCATACCCCCTCGCTAGCATGGAGGCATGGCCGAAGATCAGATGTGGGTGGAGGCGTGGAGCCCGGAGTACGGCTCCTCCTCAGAGGTGGACGGCGGCCTTGCATCGTCCGACGAGGAGGTCGATCCGTTTGTCGAGACCACGGAGTGGCGGGCAATAGTCCCGGGTCTCTCCGGCCAGCCGGCGGCAGCATTCATCGATGGGGTAGACCGGGTGGACGCCAGAGCATTCTTCGGTGGCGGAGCGGCCACCTCGCCCGGGTTGTTCGGGTCGGTCGCGGCGGGGGCGGTCGTGGTGGACGGCGGCCGGGCCCGGTTCGAGACCTGCGAAGTGCAGCGGTGGAGCGTATTCGGCGGGGGAGCCGACCCCAGGGTGCGCCCGTTCTCCTCCGCCATCACCTACCGAGGGCGGTCCATCCCGGGAACCCGGCCCGAGGAGCTGCGCAACGAGTTGCAGAAGTCCCGCAGCGACCTGGAGGAGGATCTCGCCCGCCGGCTGGCCCGGGAGGGGATGCTGGTGATAGCCGACGGCCCGCTGCGGGTGCGGGAGCCGGTCAACCTGGTCGGCTACATAAAGAGCCACCAAAAAACCTACCTCAGTCCCGGCCATGCGCCGGTGGCCCTGGCGCTGGCCTGTGGGGAGCGGACGCCGATCTTCGGCTTCGGCAGGATCCGTCCGCGGTACTCGTGGTACACGCGCATCGCCGCGGCGCCGAACCAGCACCCGTGGGCGGCCATCGCCCGGTGCGAGGTGAGCACCACGGTTGGGCTGCAGCGGGCCATCGGCCTGGCCGACCTGGTCACCCATCACCTGCCCCGCTTCGCGTCAAAGGCCTTTTGGGACACGCGGGCCCCGCAGAACCTGGTTCCCATCGCCACTCTCGAGCGCAAGCTGTGGAGCCTGCTCGGGGACCGTGATCTGGTGATGCGCCGGATTCGCTCCGGCGTGAGGGCGGGGGGCCGGGCGGATGCCTGAGGAGCAGGTCGGCCGGGTGCTTGGAGTTGAGCCCTCCACCTCCACCGAGTTCCGGGTGGTGATCGATGCAGACAACTACCTGCAGCTGGACGACCTGGTGCAGGCGCGCACCCAGGTCCCCAAGGTCGGCGAGGTTCACCTCTACGGCCTCGTGACCGAGGTGGCCGCCCGTTTCGAGGGGGCCCGCTTCGAGTCGGACATGTTCCTGATTGCTGAAGAGGGCTCGCTTCCCGCCGAGCTGGCGCGCTCGGCCTCGGTTCAGACCATCCGGGTCGATCCCGAGATATGGGTCGCACCGGATCCGGGGGAGCCGGTTTACCGGGTGTCGGGGGAGTCGCGGGACAAGGCGTTGTACGCCGACGAGATGGGGCGCCGGCTGCCCATCGGCTTCGCCCGGGACGGCGACCCCATCTGGGTGGACCTGGACTTCTTCGACGGTCGCAAGGGCGGCCACATCTCCATCTCGGGAGTCTCCGGAGTCGCCACCAAGACGTCGTTTGCCCTCTCGTTCCTGAGGTCGCTGACTGCCCACCCCGAGGTGACCGGCCGGGCGGCCTCCAACGTGCGGGTCCTGGTGTTCAACGTGAAGCAGGAGGACCTGCTGTGGCTGGACAAGCCCAACCGCGGCCTGACCGACCAGGCCCGGGCGCAGTGGGCCCGCATGGGGATCCCCTCCGAGCCCTTCCCTTCGGTCTCGTTCTGGGCGCCCCCCCGCAGTTCGGTCGGGATGGTCCCCGACACCGACTCCAGGACCGAGGGCGTCTCCGCCTTCTCCTGGACACCCCGCGAGTTCATCGAGAAGGGACTTCTGCGGTTCCTCTTCGCCGAGACCGGGGATTTTCGCCAGCAGCTGACCTTCGTCGAGGAGAAGGTGCGTTCCCAGCTTGCCCGCCTGGCCGAGCCGATTGAGGGCCGGGAGGGGGTGGTCCGCATCGGGACCCGGCTGGTGGCGACGCTCGCGGACCTGGTCGAGGTGGTCGAGCAGCACGTGGACCCCGAGGAGGGGGAGCCGGACCAGGCGTGGACCGGCAGGGTGCAGGGCGGCACCGCCCAGGCCTTCATGCGCCGCTTGCGAGCGGCCGAGCACCGCATCGGCCGGCTGATCCGGGCCGAAGGACGCGCGGTGGACCGGATGGCGGAGGCGGTAACCGTGGTCGACCTGCACAAGCTGCACGACTTCGCCCAAAGATTCGTCGTCGGGGCCTTGCTGGACGAGGTGTTCGCGGGGAAGGAAAGGACCGGCCAGCGGCTGCCCCTGCAGGTGATCCTGCTCGACGAGCTCAACAAGTACGCCCCCCGGGAGGGCCATTCACCCATCAAGGACACCTTGATCGACATAGCGCAGAGGGGGCGGTCGCTCGGCATCATCCTGATCGGCGCCCAGCAAACCGCCTCCCGGGTGGCGCCCGAGGTGGTGGAGAACGCCTCAATCCGGGTCAGCGGCCGGCTCGACGCTGCCGAGGCGGAGCGGGCCGAGTACGGCTGGATGCTTCCCTCCACCCGCCAGCGGGCCCGGCTGTTCAAACCGGGCACCATGGTGGTCTTCCAGCCGGGGATCCCGGCGCCCCTGGTCTTCACCTTCCCCTATCCACCGTGGGCTACCCGGCCGGAGGAGGCGGTGGAGGAAGACCCCTTCGAGGGCCTGTCATGAGGTTCTTGCACACCGCCGACTGGCACGTGGGCAAAAAACTCGGGCGCATCTCGCGCGCCTCGGAGCACGAGGCGGTTCTCAACGAGCTGGTCGAGATGGCCAAGGACCAAAAGGTCGACGCGGTCCTGGTTGCCGGAGACCTGTGGGACCGGGCGCTTCCGCCTTTGGACAGCATGCAGCTGGTGGTCGAGACGCTGATTCGTCTGGCTGAAGCCGCCGGCCGGGTGGTCGCCATCCCCGGCAATCACGACTCGCCGGCACTGTTCTCGGTGCTCGCCGGCCTTCTGGAGCCCCGAGGGGTCATCCTGGCGCCCAAGATCGCCCGCCCGGATGCCGGCGGCATCGTGAAGATTCCCTCCCGGGACCGAACCGAGACCGCGTGCGTCGCGGTGTTCCCATTCCTGCACGAGGCCTTCGCCATCACCGACGTGCTGAAAGACTCCGAGGACTGGTTCGCCAAGCTCGATCCGGGCACCGTCATGGGCGCGGACCGCTACGCGGACAAGGTGCGGCGGCTGAGCACCGCCCTGTGCTCGGGGTTCGACGACGGCGGCATCGGGGTGCTGATGGCCCACTATTTCGTGCACGGCGCCGAGGTCGGGGGCGGAGAGCGCAAGATCCACCTGGGGGAGCAGTACGCCGCCACCGCGCAGTCGATACCGCCGGGTGCCGGATACGTTGCGCTGGGACACATCCACCGCCCGCAGGAGGTGGCCGGCGCGGCGGTGGCCGCCCGGTACAGCGGCAGCCCTCTCCAGCTGGACTTTTCGGAGCGGACCCATGACAAGCAGGCGGTGATCGTCGACATCAAGCCGGGCTCGCCGGCCAAGGTCAAGACACTTCCCCTAACCTCCGGCCGGCGCCTGGTCCGGGTGCAGGACGAGTTGGAGGCGCTGCAGTCACGCGTGAGCGAGCTCGGTGACGCCTACCTGGATGTCCGGGTGAAGACCTCGGGGCCGGTGTTCGGGCTGGCCGACCAGGTACGCAGGTTCCTGCCCAACGCGGTGCTGGTCCAGGCGGTCTACGAGCGGCTGGCCGGTTCCGAGGACGCCGGAGCCAAGCCGATGGACGGGGGGATCGGCGAGCTCTACGCCGGCTACCATCTTCGTCAGCACGGGGTGGAGCCGCCGGTGGAGCTGCTCGAGGAACTGAAGGCCCTGGAGGAGGAGGTCCAGCGTGCGGCCTCTTGAGCTGACCCTGGAGGGCTTCAAGTCCTACCGGAAGCCGCAGACCTTCAGCTTCGAGTCCCGAACCCTTTTCGGCATCGTCGGTCCCACCGGGTCGGGCAAGTCCTCCATACTCGAGGGGATCATCTTCGGCCTCTACGGCAAGACTCCCAAAGTGGAGTCCGGCACCAAAAGACTCATCAACTCCCAGGAGGAGCAGGCTCGGGTACAGCTTGTCTTCGAGACCGACGACGTGGCGTGGGAGGTCGTCCGGGTCATTCGCCAGAAAGGCACGTCGCAAACGGTTTTGCGCCGGCTGGACGGGGTGGGGGACCCGGTCACCGGCGACCGCAACGTGACCGACCGGGTTACCGAAATCGTCGGCTTGGACTTCGAGTCCTTCCGCTCGTCGGTGGTTTTGCCCCAGGGCGAGTTCGACCGGTTTCTCAAAGCCACCCCCACCGAGCGTTCCCGGATTTTGAAGGGTATCTTCCGCCTGGACCGGGTGGACCTGTTGCGGGAGGGCGCGAGGGCCCGATGGCAGCTGCTCGAAGGGCAGATAGCCGCTCACCAAAGCACCCTGGACGGATTCCCGGATGAGCCGGAGGCACGGTTGGAGCAGGCAACCACCGAAGCGGCACAGGCCCAGGGTCTGCTGGACGAGATCCGGGAGGAGCTTCCCAAGGTCCTTCGGGCGGAGCAGGAGGTCCGCAGCTCGGCGCACGAGGTTTCCCGGGTGCAACGGGAGCGCTCGGAAACCGAAGCGGCCCTGCTTCGGCTGCCGGCCGAAGAAGCCTTGCGCGAGCTGGCCGAGGCCCACGATCGGGCCGAATCCCTGCTGGCAGAGGCGAAGGATGAGCTGGCCGGTTCCGGGGAGCTGCTAAAGGCCGCGGAGGCGCACGAGTCCAGGGTGAACGCGCAGTCCGGAGGTGACCAGTGGCTGGCGGCCGTGGAGTCGGGTATCGACGCCCGAAAACGGCTGGAGGTGGCGCTCGATTCGGCTGAACGTGACCGGTCAGGTCTCGAGAGTGCCTTTCGCTCGGGCGAAGCACAGCTGCCGGCGTTGCAGGAGGCGCTCAGGGCCGCCGAAGCGCTGGTGACCTCCACGCGCACCCAGGTGCACGAGCTACAGCAACGGCATGCTGCGCATCTGCTTCGCCTCGAACTGGCCGAGGGCGACCCGTGCCCGGTGTGTGAACAGCCGGTGACGGCGGTTCCGCAGTCCCCACCGCTTCCCGCGCTGAGTGCCGCCCACGGGCAAGTCGAGCGGGCCGAGGCGGAACTAAGGTCCTCACGAGCCGCTTTCGAGGCCGCAGCGACCGCTCAGGCCCGCGCAGGGGAGCGAATGCGCCTGGCGGCCGAGAGCGCTGAGCGGCTGCAGTCCGAGCTGGACCAGGCCAACAACCTGCTGTTCGAGCTGGCGCCCGGCGTAGGCGACGTTGGCTCCGAGCTCGCCCGTCGCCGGGCGGCGTTGCAGGAAGCCCGCCGGGAAGCGGCCGAGGCGCGCCGGGCTCGAGACTCCGCCGACCTGCGGGAGCGCAGAGCCCGCGAGGAGCTGGACCGCCAGTCGCAGAGGTGGCGCGACGTCACCCACCTGCTCAGCCACACCTGCGGCCTGCTCGGCATGACCACCTTTTCCACCGAGGGCGAGGGCCTGTGGGACTCGGCCAAGCGGGTGATCGAGACGGGAACCCGCAGGATGGAGGAGCTCGCCCGGCGAACGGCGGAGCTGGAGAATGCCGCGCTGATTGCGGCTCAGACGGTAGGCAGCTTTCGAACCCGCTTCTCTGCCGGCGCCGAGGACCAGGCATCGGACGTGCTCGCGCGGGCCAGGAGCGAAGTGACCCGGCTGGAACTGAAGATCGAAGAACTGCAGGCCGCGCTGCGCAGGAGAATTGAGGTCGAAGGCTTGTTGACGGCCCTGGTGGCGCGCCGCAAGCGACTGGAGCGGCTGATAGCCGATTTCGCAGATTCCAAGTTCACCGCCTTCCTGCTAGACGAGCAGCGCCGGCTCCTGTCGAGGATCGGATCCGAAAAGTTCCACGAGCTCACCGGCTACTACACCTTTGACGAAGCCGGTCAATTCCAGGTAGTAGACGAAAGAACCGGACTCACCCGCAGCCCCGAGACGCTTTCAGGCGGTGAGACCTTCCTCGCCTCGCTGTCGCTGGCGCTCGCCCTGTCGGAGGCCGTGGCCCTGGAAGGCGGAAGGCTGGGCTGCTTTTTCCTCGACGAGGGATTCGGGTCGCTGGACCAGGAGAGCCTGGACCTTGCGCTCGAGGGCATCGAAACCTTGGCCGACCCCGGCCGGCTCATCGGCCTCATATCGCACGTCCCAGGGGTGCAGGCACGGCTGGAGGACCTGATAGTCCTGGAACGCCTGGCGGACGGGAGCACCGAGGTGGCCCAGCACGAGGGACCTCTCGGCTACGCCTCTTTGCTGATCTGAGGGTGCGGTTCGGCGGCACCGGCAAGCGGCCGGCCGGTCGGAACCGAACCGGGTTGAAGAGGGGCGAGCCGCGTGAAGGCTGGAACCGGGGTTCAGAAATAAAAGAAGATGCCCCACCGTTCCTGAGCACCGAATACCCGTGACACGAACCCCACCAGCGGGCCCACGTCCTGCAGCATGCCCAGGCCGCTTTCGGGGGTAACGTGGCGGAACGAGCCGACCCGGGTGAGCCGTCCGGTGGCCGGCGGCTCCAGAGAAGCGATCAACAGCTCCGACTCGCTGGGCGGCGATGCCGGGTCCTGACGGCTGTGCATCGCCGAAACCGGGATACGAATCCGGTCGATGCGCGAGGCGGGGGACAGGTCTGCGATGAGCTCGCCCAGCCCGGCCGGCAGGGCCGCCACCAGGTCCCTGGTGCGAGCCGGGTCGGAGTTCACCATCAGGTCGTAGATCGCACGGGCCTCCGGGCTCAAACCCTCGGGCTCCCGATCGTCGTAGGCGTCCATCAGTGCCTCCTCCTGGGGGCCGAGGTAGCCTGCCAGGAACTCGGTGACCGCTCTTGGGGCTCGCGGGTCCGGGCTCCACTCGTCGGTTATCCCGCCGGGCGCATTCACCTGGCCGGTGGTGACCCCCTGCAGCAGATGCACCAGGTCGAAGTACGTTCCGACCGTGACCAGCTCCAGGACCTTGTCCTGGATGTCCGGTTCCTCCTCCATGGCCACCAGGCTGAAAGCCGCTCCGAACGAGAACGTCAGGACCAGCACCCGGTCGCCGGTATGGTCGTGGAGATGTTCGATGCTCTGGCGGATCCGGGCGGTATCGCCCCGGTCCAGCCGGTGCTCTCCCAGCTCGAGGTAGGGGGCAAGCACGGTGCGGCCCATCCGGTTCAGCGCCTCGGAGATCTGGACCACGCGGGTGTCCAGCGGGCCTCCGGCCGCCACGCCGTGCACCAGGACCACGCCGGGCATCGTCGAGCGACCCTCGTAGAGCTCGGCTCGTCCGTCCGGCAGGCTGATGGTCGAAGCCCGAGGGTCGGGGGTGGCGCTCAGCAACCTGACCGGAGTCAGGAGGTCGCTGAGCAGCAGAACCGCCTTGGAAGTGCTCTTTACAACCGGGATGGAGGCGCCGGCGGAGAGGGCGAGCGCCAGTATCAAGCCGGCGCGGCGCACCGACCTACTCCTCTTCGAGCCGGACCAGGTCTTCGTAGCTCTCCCGGCGGATCATCAGGCGAGCATCGCCATCCCGCACGGTCACGACGGCGGGGCGGGGCTTGCGGTTGTAGTTGGAGGCCATCGAGTAGGTATATGCACCGGTGGCCGGCATCCCAACCAGGTCCCCTCGCTCAACCGATCCGGGCACCGACACCGCTTCGGCCAGCAGGTCGCCCGACTCGCAGTGCATGCCGGCCAGGGTGACGGTGAGGTCGGCGTCCTCCCCGGCTTTGTTGGCGAGGATCGCCGCATACCGGGCCTGGTAGAGCGCCGGGCGGATGTTGTCGCTCATCCCGCCGTCGACCGAGACGAAGGTCAGACCCTCGGACTGTTGCTTGATCGTGCCCACCGAGTACAGGGTCACCATGGCGTTGCTGATCAGCCAGCGCCCGGGCTCGAAGCACAGATGGGGCATGTCCATCCCGTTCGCCTCGGCCGCACGGCGGGCGGTCGACACCACAAGCTCGCCGAGGGCCTTGACGTCGAACGGGCGATCCTCGGCTACGAAGGGAACACCGAACCCTCCGCCGAGGTTCAACTCGGGAAACTCGATCCCGAACTCGGCTCTCATCTTCGCCAGGAACTCGAACAGCACCTCGATCGTCTCCTGGAACGGGTCAGGCGAAAAGATGTTGCTGCCGATGTGGGCGTGCAGGCCCCTCACCTCCAGATCGGGGTGGGCGTTGGCCCGGATGATGGCCTGGCGAGCCGCCCCGGTCGGGATCGGCAGCCCGAACTTCGACTCATGGTGGCCGGTCTGGATATGGACGTGGGTGTCGGTAGTCACCCCCGGGTTTACCCGCAGGAAGACCGCCTGCCGGCGCCCCGCCTGCCGGGCCAGGGTGCCGATGCGGTCGATCTCCTCCAGGTTGTCCACGGCGATCCGCCCGATTCCGGCGTCCACCGCAGCCCGCAACTCCGAATCCAGCTTGTTGTTGCCGTGCATAACCATTCGGGCAGCCGGGAAGCCGGCGGAGAGGGCGGTGAACAGCTCCCCTCCCGATGCCACGTCGAGGTGAAGGCCGTGCTGGCCGGCCAGGCGGCAGATGGCCTTGCTGAGGAACGCCTTGGCGGCGTAGTAGATGGTGGCTCCCTCGAACGAGGCCAGAATCGAGCCGGCGCGGTCGACGAAGGTCCGTTCGCAGAACACCAGCAGGGGGGTTCCGAAGCGCTCCGCCAGCTGGACGGTGTCGCAGCCGCCGATCTCCAGGTGTCCCTTTTTGTTGATGTCTGCGGTGTTGGGAAGCGCCGCCCGCAGGTCGTCGACGGCGCTCACATGCTCTCCGGCGCGTCGACTCCAAGCAGGTCGAGCGCGTTGGCCAGGACCTGCCGGGTCCCCTCAACCAGCCACAGGCGGGCCCGGCTGAGCTCGGCGTCGTCGCTCAGTACCCGGCAGTCCCGGTAGAAGGCACTGAACAACGAGGCGAGGGCCTGTGCGTAATGGGTGAGGCGGTGGGGCGCCCGAAGGCGGGCGGAATCCTCGATGAGGTCCGGGAACTCGGCCAGCTTGCGGATCAGCGTCGACTCCGCGTCGTGGGTCAACAGGCTGAAGTCGGCATCTTCTGCCGCCGCCGGGTCAACTCCGTGTTCCCGGGCATTGCGCATGATCGAGCAGGTGCGGGCGTGCTGGTACTGCACGTAGTAGACGGGGTTTTCCTGCGACTCCGATTTCACCAGGTCCAGGTCGAAGTCGATGGTTGCGTCGATGCTGCGGCTGACCAGGGTGAAGCGGGCGGCGTCGACCCCCACTTCGTTGATCAGCTCGTCGATGGTGACGATGGTCCCCGCGCGCTTGCTCATCTTCGCCGCCTCGCCGCCGGAGATGAAGTTCACCAGCTGCTGCAGCATTATCTCCACCGGCTGGGTGAGGCCGAGCGCTTTGGCAACCGCCTGCAGCCCGGCAACCTGGCCGTGGTGGTCGGCGCCCCACACGTACATGACCCGGTCGAACCCCCGGGAGACCTTGTCGATCAGGTAGGCGACATCGGCGGCCAGATAGGTGGGGGCCTGCCCATCCGAGCGCACCAGGACCTGGTCCCGGGCGGCCCCCAGCTCACTGGAGCGCAACCACAGTGCCCCCTCCTTCTCGAAGGTTTGGCCGGCTCCGGTCAGCCGCTCGATCCCGGCCCGCACCTTGCCGGAGGTGTGAAGCGACGACTCGTACAGCCAGTTGTCGAAGTGGACCCGGAAGTTGGCGAGCGTCCGGCGGTGACTTTCGACCATCCGCTCGGTCCCGATCCGACCGATCCGGCCGGTATCCCCGGCCAGGCTGTCGCCGAACTCGGCGGCCAGCTCCCGACCCAGCTCGGCGAGGTATTCGCCCTGGTAGCCGTCCCCGGGGACCTCGGCATCCCGGCCGAGGGCCTGCAGGTAGCGGGCGTGCAGCGACTGCGAGAACCGGTCCATCTGCTTGCCGGCGTCGTTCACGTAGTACTCGGTGGAGACGTCGTAACCGGCTGCGGCAAGCAGGCGGGCCAGCGCATCCCCGTAAGCGGCGTTGCGGCCAGATCCGACGTGCAGGGGGCCGGTGGGGTTGGCGGAGACGAACTCGATCTGGATCCGCTCGCCCTTGGCGGCCGACCTGCCGTAAGCGGAGCGGCGGGCGGCGATCTCCCTGATCGTGCGGCCCAGCCAACCTGCGGCCAGGTGGAAGTTGATGAAGCCGGGTCCCGCGACCTCGGCCCTGTCCACCAGCTCCGAGGCGGGGAGGGCGCCTATCAGCTTCTCGGCCAGGGGCCGGGGCGCCATCCCGGCGCTCCTGGCAAGCGTCAGCGGAAGGTTGGAAGAGAATTCCCCGTGCTCGGGCCGGGCCGGTCGGGTCAGCTCAACCGTCACCGGAGCACCGGCGGGAAGGGTCCCCTCGGAACGCAGCTTGTCCAGCCCGGCCTCCAGGAGACCGGCAAGGTGGTCGGTAATCATCAGAACCCAGGCGGGTCGTCGGGACGGGTGTAGTTGCCGCTCAGGACCTCGGCGATCAGGTCGAGCAGCTCAACCGGCTCGAACGGCTTGGTCACGTAGGCGGCCACTCCGGACTCGTTTCCCTTTCTCAGGTCGGCCTGCTGGGCTCGTGCGGACAAAAAGATCACGGGTATCTCCGCCGTCCGGGGATTCTTCAAGAGCTCGGCCCGGGCGGTCCAACCGTCCATCCTGGGCATCATGATGTCCAGGATCACCAGGTCGGGCAGGTGCTCGGCAGCCTTCGCCACCGCCTCCTGGCCGTCGCCCGCGGAGACCACATCGTATCCCTCAAACTCCAGGTTGACCTGAAGAAGCTCGATGATGACCGGGTCATCGTCGGTGATGAGGATTTTGTGGCGGGTGCCGGAGTTCACGGTCCTTCGATCATAGCCGGGGCGTTTGTCCTAGCCGGCGGAGCGGCAAGTACAATGGATGGATCCCCGCCCTCGTAGCTCAGGGGATAGAGCGTTCGCCTCCGGAGCGAAAGGCCGCAGGTTCAAATCCTGCCGGGGGCACCATAACCGCCTTGTTCAAACCCCGGCGCGACCGAAATTTCAAACCCCGGCGCGCCCGAGCGGTCCCGCAAAAGGCACAAAAACTGAGGGCCAAATGGCCCATGCTTTTCTCTGCCGCGAGGTGCACGATGAGTGCGTTCGGCAGGAGCTTTCGATCGGCGGCTGAAGAGCCGTTAGCCGGCCGCCGGAATGCTCTCAACAAGAATGGACACTTCGTGAACGAGTTGTTCCAAGCGCTGACCACGGTTCAAAACGTCGCCTTCGGGCTGCTTGGGATCCTGGCCGTAGCGCATTGGCGCAGGCGTCCCGGTCCCGCAGCCGGCTGGCTTGCCGCAACCTTGGGGAGCCTGGCGACGGTGGTGGCCGTCGGGTCGTTCCTGCCCGACGAGCTGAACGATCCGTCGCTGCTGTGGACGGGCAAGGTGTTGCTGACCATCCTGGCGATGTTCCCCTACTTTCTGTTCCGGTTCATGTCGACGTTCGTCCGTCAGCCCCGCTGGCTCAACAACTTCGCGGCCGTCCTTACCGGGACGGTGGTTGTTGCCTCTCTCTCCCTGCCGGGGTTCCCCGCGGTGGGCGAGGCCCTCCCGCCGGTCTTTGTCGGGTTCCTGGTGTTGTTCGTGGCCGACTGGCTTCTGCTGTCGTCGGTGGTTGCGGTGCGGTTGTGGCAGGGAGGAAAAGGCCAACCCGGGGTTGCCCGCCGCCGCATGCGGACCCTCAGTCTCGGGACGGCCGGTTTGGCCCTGGCGTTGCTGGTTTCTTCCCTAAGCCCGTCCGGCCAGCAGGCAACCCCCGCAGCGTTTGTCGTCCAATTTATTGCTCTGGCCACCGCACCGCTGTTCCTGCTGGGATTTGCCCCTCCTCGGCTGGTCCGCCTTGCGTGGCGGCGCCGAGAGGAGCTGGCCCTTCGGGCGGCAGAGCTTGAGCTCATGCAGGCCCTTGACCCCCAGCGCATCGCGGACATCCTGCTGCCCAGCATGTGCGCGCTGGTCGGCGGGGAGGGCGCCGAGTTGCGCGACGTCACCGGAGGCGTGGTGGGGTCGCATGTCTCGCCCGGGGCTCGCCCCGCCGGTACCCCCCGCGGGGTGACGGCCGGTGGCGAACCGAGCCAGGGCACTGCGCTCACCGTGCCCCTTCGCTCCGGGGAGATAGTGGTATACGCCAGTCCGTTCACCCCTTTCTTCGGGAGTGAGGAGGCGCAGATCCTCCAATCGCTGGGCGTGCTGGCCGACCTGGCACTAGCCCGGGCCGGCCTGTTCCAGGCCGAGCAACGCAAAAACGCCTATCTTCGGGTTCTTCAGCAGGTGACCTCGTCAGCCAATGCCCCCGGGGGGTCGCATCAGGCCATCCAGTCGGCGCTCGATACGGTTTGTTCCGAGACACCATGGAAGTCGGGACACGCCTACATGGTCGCCGGCGACTCGAGCCGGTTTGAAGCCTCCCGGTCCTGGCGCCTCGAAGCCTCCACCCCGACGCAGGATGCCGGACTCCCATTGTCTCAGGTGACGATGGTTGCAGCGGAGGACGCGGTGGGCAGGGTTTTCGCCACCGGTCAGCCGGCTTGGATTGCCGATCTGGCAGGGGAGTCTTCAGGCGGACTCGCCGGCGGAGCCGGTTCCACTGCGGTGGTTCCGATCCAGGTCGCAAGCGAGGTGGTCGGAGTTCTGCAGTTCCTCGCCGACCGCCCGCAGGAACTCGACCAGGAGTTGTTGGACGTTCTCTCCCAGATAGGTGTTCAGCTCGGCCGTTCGGTTGAGCGAGCGCGCAGCCAGGACGAGTTGCGCCGGCGGGCCGAGGATCTCAGCAGATCGAATGCCGACCTGGAGCAGTTCGCCTACGTCGCCTCCCACGACCTGCAGGAGCCGTTGCGGATGGTCAGCAGCTACATGCAGCTGTTGTCGGAACGGTACGCGGATTCACTGGACGAGACGGGGCAGCGGTATGTGTACTACGCGGTGGACGGCGCCAACCGGATGCAGAGCCTGGTCCGTGACTTGCTGACCTTTTCGAGGGTGGGCAGTCGCGGCTGCGAGATAGTGCCGACGGACCTCAACCGGGTTCTCGCGCAGGCACTGATGAATTTCGAGCTGGCCATAAGGGAGCGTGGGGCGGTGATCACGGCAGATCCACTGCCCCATGTGAAGGGAGACGAGGCCCAGCTAATCCAGTTGTTCCAGAACCTGGTGGGCAACGCCATCAAGTTCCACGGCGCAGCAGAGCCGCAGGTGCGTATTCATGCCGAGAGGCGGCCGGGGGAATGGCTCGTCAGTGTGGCCGACAACGGGGTGGGATTCGATCCCAAGTACGCCGAGCGGATCTTCGTGATATTCAAGCGGCTGCACGGCCGCGACGAGTACCCGGGCACCGGGATAGGGCTGGCGATCTCCAAGAAGATCGTCGAACGCCACGGCGGGCGCATCTGGGCGGAATCGGAGGCCGGCCGGGGAACCACCATCTACTTCACGCTGCCGGCGGTGGCCGAGGAGGTGGCGGCATGATCCAGGCGTACCGTCCCATCAACATCCTGCTGGTCGAGGACAACCCGGGCGATGTCGAGCTGACCGAGGACGCCCTGCGGAGGTCGAAAGTCACCACCAAGGTTGCCGTGGTCAACGATGGCGAGGACGCGCTGGAATACCTGAACAGCCGGGACGATGGGTCGATGCCCGACCTGGTTCTGCTCGACCTCAATCTGCCGAAGAAGGACGGCATGGAGGTTCTCAAAGAAATGAGGGGGGACCCGAACCTCAAGCACATACCGGTAGTCGTCCTGACCACCTCCGAGGCCGAACGTGACATCCTCGCCAGCTACCAGCTGGGGGCCAACTGTTTCATCAGCAAGCCGGTGGACCTGAACGAATTCCGCAAGGTGGTCGAGTCGATCGACGATTTCTGGTTCACCATAGTCAAGCTGCCAAACGGGTCGTCCCGACTGTGACCCCCACGCGCGTCCTGCTGATCGAGGACAATCCGGGCGATGCCGAGCTCATTGCGATCTCCCTCGAGGGTGCCGGCGGTTTCCAGTTGGAGGTATGCGGGCGGCTCTCGGAGGCGGTTGAGCGCATAGCCCGAAACGGCCTCGACCTGATTTTGCTGGACCTCGGGCTTCCCGACTCCGAGGGTCTGGACACCTTTCTTCGGGTCAATGCCCGAGCCCCCCATGTCCCCATCGTGGTGCTCACCGGGTCCGAGGACGACACGCTGGCGCTGCAGGCCGTCCGGGAGGGCGCCCAGGACTATCTGGTGAAGGGGGTGGCCTCGTCGCTGCTGCTGCGGTCGCTTCGTTACGCGCTTGAGCGCAAGCGCGGCCAGGAGGCACTCCGCCTGAGCCAGACCCAGCTGGCAGAGGCGCAGCGGGTTGCCCACGTCGGCAGCTTTGTATGGGACGTCGGCGCTCCGAGCCCCACCTGGAGTGACGAGCTGTACCGGATCATGGGGCTGGACCGGGAGTCCTTTTTGTCGACCCCGGAGGGCATCAGTCTGCTGGTCCATCCCGACGACAGGCCCATGGTCGAGCGGGTGATGGCGGAAGCACTGGCCACCGCCCGGCCGTTCGCGATGCAGCACCGGATCGTTCGACCGGACGGCGGTGTCAGGGTCCTGGATACCCGCGGCGAGGTGCTCGTGGACGGGTCCGATCGGCCGGCACGTCTGGTGGGGGTGAGCCAGGACATCACCGAGCGCAAAAAAGCCGAGGACGTTCTGCGGGAACGGGAGCAGGAGCTGCGTGCCGCGCGGGATCAAGCGGTTCAGGCCTCGGAGTTCAAGTCGCAGTTCCTCGCCAACATGAGCCATGAGATCAGGACGCCCATGAACGGTGTCCTGGGCATTGCCCACCTGCTGCTCGAGACGGAAAACGATCCTCAGAAGCGAACCTACCTGCGCGCGCTCAAGGAGTCCGGTCACAATCTGTTGTCGATAATCAACGACATCCTGGACTTCTCCAAGGTAGAAGCGGGACAGCTCGAGCTGGAGAACCTGGAGCTGGACCTCCGTGAGCTCGTCGGCACGGCGGTGGGTCTGTTCGATTCGCAGGCCCTGGCCAAGGGTCTGGAACTAAATTGTGTGTTTTCGCCGGGCATCCCTCCGGTGGTGCTGGGTGACCCGGTGCGTGTCCGCCAGGTCCTGATCAACCTGCTCAGCAACGCGGTGAAGTTCAGCGATACCGGCGGGGTCACGGTCAGTGTCCAGACGGCGCAGTCCGACCGGGTCAGGTTCGAGGTGACCGACACCGGCATCGGGATACGACCCGACGATCACCAGCGCATCCTGGATCCATTCCGCCAGGCCGACTCCTCAACCACCCGCCGCTTTGGCGGCACCGGACTGGGCATTCCGATCTGCCGGCAGCTGGTAGCCCTGATGGGTGGCGACTTCGACTACGTCAGTGAGTTTGGAAACGGCAGCTGCTTTTGGTTTGAAATCCCGCTCCCGGCATCCGGCAAGCTCGTCGAACCGGCGGTGTTGCAAACGCAGAACCAGCCTCAAGAACTTCCTGAAGTGAGGTCCGGCGGCCAAAAAGTCCTCCTGGTGGAGGACAACCAGGTTAATCGCCTTGTCGCCGAGGCCATGCTTCGAAGCCTCGGATACCGGGTGGAAGTGGCCGAAAACGGCGCCGAAGCCGTGGCCGCAGCCGGGAGGACGCCGTACGCGTTCATCCTCATGGACTGCCTGATGCCCGAGATGGACGGGTATGAGGCGACTGCACTGATACGCCGCCAGTCGGGGCCGGGCGCAACCACCCCGATCATCGCCCTAACGGCCCTCGCAATGAACGGGGACCGTGAGAAGTGTCTTGCTGCCGGGATGGACGACTACCTGTCCAAGCCGCTTGCCCGGGCCGCCCTGTCGGCGGCGCTGGAGAGGTGCGGGATCAGGCTTGACGGGCCGAACGTTGAGGCGGTCGGCCTCTAGAGCGGCGACGAAGTAGGTTCTTTTCCGCCCTCCCGGCATCGCAGATCTCCTGGGCTCGCTATTTTTTTGCAAGTGACCCTTCATTGATGAGAGGCTGCCGGATAGATCCACGCTTGCATCGAATCGCTCGCTCCTTACCGGCCGAAAAGGAGGACCGTATGCGCCGAGTTGAATCTGCCCGCCGCTCCTACTCAATACCGAAGAGGCTCGTTCTACTGACGGTTGTTGCCGTTCTGGGGGCCGCCTGCAACGGGGGCGGTGGGGGCGGAGCCACCGGCGACTCCGACCTGCTGCAGCGGGCGCAGGACCAGGGGATCCGGATCGGGTTCGCCAACGAGCGCCCGTACGGCTTCGAAAACGAGCAGGGCGAACCGGACGGCGAGGCGCCGGCTGTGGCGCGGGCGGTGCTCGAGCGTATGGGGATCACCGAGATCGACAGCGTTGTCGTGGAGTTCGGTGCCCTTATCAACGGCCTGCGAGCCGGCCGCTACGACATGGTGGCCGCCGGGATGTTCATCAACGAGGAGCGGGCATCCCAGGCCCTGTTCACCGATCCCGACTACTGTGCGACCAGTGCGTTCGCAGTACCGGCCGGCAACCCGCAGGGACTCACCGATTACGAGAGCGTGGCGGCCAACGACGACGTGACGCTGGGTGTGGTCACCGGCGCAGTTGAGGTTGGGTACGCCGAGGCTGCCGGCATTCCGGCCAACCGGCTCAGCCGTTTCGACTCCACCGCCGACGTGGTGGACGCGCTGAGGGCAGGACGGATTGATGCCTTTGCGCTCACCTCCATCACCGTGCGGGAGCAGGTCGGCCCCCTTGAGGGATTCGAAGCAACCGAGGGGTTCGTGCCGGTAGTCGACGGCGAGGAACAGCTCGGGTGCGGCGGATTTGTCTTCCGCTTCGAGGACAAAGAGTTCCGTGACGCCTTCAACCAGGAGCTGCTGGCGATGCGTGAGGCGGACGAGATTCTCCCGTTGATCGAGGAGTTTGGCTTTACCCAAGCAGAGACCGACGCAGCTAAGGGTGTGACGGTGCAGGATCTGGTCGGCCAGCCGTACGACTTCGGCATGGGCAGCTAGAAGCCTCCAGATGCCGAGCAGTCTGGTCTTCGGACGGCTGCTGGAAGGAGCCGGAACAACCGTCCAGGTCACCGGTCTGGCCGTCCTTCTGGGCACCGCGTTGGCCCTGCTGGGAGGCATCGTCGGCCTGTCCCGGCACCGGTGGATCCGCTGGCTGGTCCGCATCTACGTCGAGCTGTTCCGCGGCGTATCGGCGATCATCCTGCTGTTCTGGGTCTTCTTCGCGCTGCCGATCATGCTCAACATCTTCCTCAGCCCCCTGTACGCGGGGGTGCTGGCTCTGGGAACCAACATGGGGGCCTACGGGACCGAGCTGGTGCGAGGAGGTATCCGGGCCGTTCCCAAGGGGCAGACTGAAGCCGCCACGGCGCTGAACATGACCGGCTGGCAGCGCCTAAGGCACATAGTGCTGCCGCAGGCGGTCATAACGATGCTCCCGCCCTACGGCAACCTGTGTATCGAGGTGCTGAAGGCCTCGTCTTTGGTCTCCCTCATCGCCTTGAACGACCTGATGCGCCAGGCCCAGACGCTCAGGGTCAACGGCACGGCATCATCGCCGGAGATCTTTCTGGGGGTCTTTCTGCTGTACGGATTGATAGCCGGGGCGATCACTCTGGTCGTTCGGATGCTGGAGCGGAAATTCGGCCGCGCTATGCATACCGGCCGGTTGGCGAGGATCGTAAAGTGACCGGCCGGCTGCTGGCCCAGGGGGCTCAGGGCGACTGGGACTGGAATTTCGCCCTGGAGATCCTCCCTCTGTTGCTGCAGGGCCTGGTGGTGACCGTCCAGGCAACCATCATGGGCATCCTGGTGGCCATGACGTTGGGCCTGGTCCTGGCGCTCGCCCGACGGTCCAGGCGAAAACTGATCTCCTGGCCGGTGGGGGGCTTCGTCGAGGCGGTCCGCTCCACGCCGCTGCTGGCGCAGCTGTTCTTTTTGTACTTCGTCTTGCCCGAGTTCGGGATAGTCCTGTCGCCGCTGCTCATCGGCGTGCTCGGACTGGGCCTGCACTACGCCTGCTACACCTCCGAGTCGTACCGGGCGGGCATCGAAAGCGTTCCCAGGGGGCAGTGGGAAGCGGCGGTGGCGCTGAACATGTCCCAGGCCACCAGGTGGCGGCGCGTGGTCCTGCCCCAGGCGATTCCCACGGTTATCCCGGCCTTGGGTAACTACCTGGTTGCGATGTTCAAGGACGCTCCCCTGCTGTCCACGGTGACGGTCCTCGAGCTGCTGGCCGTCGCCCGCAGCATCCAGGGCGCCACGTTCCGCGGGTTGGAAGCCTTCACCCTGGCCGGTGTGCTGTTCCTTGCGGTTAGCATCCCGGCGTCGGTCCTTGTTCGCTATCTGGAGAGGCGGTACCAATATGCCAGAGCCTGAGAAGAAGCCGGACCGCTCTCCGATGGTGCGGTTGGAGGGTGTCACCAAGAGGTTCGGCGACAACGTCGTTCTCGATAGCCTGGACATGCAGGTGGCTGCGGGAGAAAAGATCGTGATTGTGGGACCCAGCGGCTCCGGCAAGACGACGATCCTCCGGGTGATCATGACGCTCGATGAGCCCGACGGCGGGCTGGTCTGGGTCGGAGGGGAGTGCCTTTACCACGAGCAGCGCGGAGAGCAGATGGTAAGGGCATCGCAGGCCCACATCCGCAAGGTACGGGGCCAGGTGGGGATGGTCTTCCAGCATTTCAACCTGTTTCCCCACCTCAACGCCCTGGAGAATGTGGCCATCGGGCCGACCAGGGTCCTCGGGCTGCCCAAAGCCCAGGCGCGCCGGCGAGCTGCCGATCTGCTCGAGAAAGTGGGCCTGGGCAAACAGATCAAGCAATCACCGGACGAGCTGTCCGGAGGACAGAAGCAGCGCGTGGCCATCGCCCGGGCGCTGGCCATGGAGCCCAAGGTGATGCTTTTCGACGAGGTGACGTCGGCTCTGGATCCCGAGCTGGTGGGTGAGGTGCTGAACGTGCTGAGGGAACTTGCCGCATCGGGCGACATGACGATGCTCCTGGTCACCCACGAGATGGGCTTCGCGCGAGAAATCGCCGACCGGGTGCTGATGTTCGATCAGGGCCGGATCGTGGAGGAGGGCAAGCCCGAGGACATCTTCAGCCATCCCCAGCAGGAGCGTACGCAGAACTTCTTGAAGGCGGTTCTCGGGCGCTGACCTACTTCAGGGGCGGAGGCTCCTTACCGGCGTCCCTCAGGTGCCGGGCGAGGTGGTTGTAGATCCTTTTCCGGTCTTGTTCCGGGATGTCGGCACCGCCGCGGGCTCCGTTCAACACCCCGATCGCGCTGGTTGCCGCCCTGACGTTGGCCGCCCCCACGCTGCCGCGGTCCGTCACCTCGTGGTGGATGAACTTGTAGGCCGCTTTGGTGGAGGGGTCGGCGTCTTTGTCCACCCACCCGTGCGCCTGCCGGAGCTTGCGCTCGTCGTCTCCCAGCTTGGACTGGGCTTTGGGTCCGCTCCACGGGCGGTCGGACGTGTCCGTGCCGTGGGGTCGAATGGGTCCGCTCTTCGCCATATCGATCCTCCATTCGTTGAGGAATACGAGGGGTAGTTTTTACCCCGGGCCCAGGTTGCCGATTCCTGTTCGTCACGGTCCATCGCCGCCTGCGGAAGCGAATGAAGGATGGATGGTAGGCAACAGGGTTCAGACCATAGGGCTCGGGGAATGATCTTGTTCAACCTTTCCTACGCTTCGCGCCATGGAGCGTCTGAAGAAGCACAACCCATTAGGAGGTGCCAATGGCCGACGAGAACGGTGCCCGGGGACTTTTGAATCCTGACCTCGTGGACAAGCTGAAAGAGGTCTCCGACGAGACCAAGGTCCTTCTCCAGAAGGAGGTTCAACTGGCCAAGGCCGAGATCATGCAGAAGGTGGACCTGGTCAAGGACGACTTTCAGCGGACGGCTTCGCAGGTCTCCTACGAAGTCCAGCAGACCAAAGGCGAGCTGGCCGAGGTCGGCAAGAAGGCCGGAATCGGCGCCGGCCTGTTCAGCGGGGCGGGGTTGTTCGGGCTGGCCGCGTTCGCCACACTCACGACCGCCCTGGTGGCCGGGCTGGCGGAGTTCATGCCCGTTTGGGCAAGTGCCCTCATAGTGACCGGATTCTACGGGATCGCCGCCGGGATACTGGCGATGGCCGGCAAGACGAAGGTTCAGCAAGCAGGTGACCAGCTTCCCGCCGCCACCGAGCACGTCTCCAACGTGAGGGAGGCCGTGACGTCGGCGAAGGACCGGGTGCAGCAGGACGTGTCACTGGCCCCGGAGATGACCGTCGAGTCGCTCAAGGAATCCAAAGACAAGCTGGCCGACGCGTGGAAGCGCGGAAGCAACGAAGGTCAGCCCCCTGGCAGTCGCCGGGCGTGAAACAGGGATAGAAGTCCCTGCCGTTCAGTCCGTTCAGCGGCCGGGCCCGGCCCGGCCCCGATAGTCCCAGGAGGACGTTATGAATCAGCAGGCAAACGAAACGCGGGATCCCGAGGCAATCCGGGAGCAGGTGGAGGAAACTCAGGAGCGCCTGGCCGAGGCGGTGGAGCATGTGGCCTACCACAAGGGCAACATCGCCGACGATGCCAAAGAAGCGGTCAAGGGCAAAGCGGTTGACGCCAAAGACCAGCTCGTCGAGACCGCGGTGGAAAAGAAGGACCACCTGATGGAGACGATCGCCGGGAAAAAGGACGAGCTCAAGGAGGTCGTGGTCGACAAGAAGGAACAGCTAAGAGCGGCAGCTGCCGAAAAGGCCGAGGAGCTCCAGGGGACGGTTGAGGAGAAAAAGCAGGAGTTTGCGGAGCCCTCGTCGACCGGAAGCGAAAACGACAGGGGCAAGGCGGACGGCTTGGCCGAGCAGGTCAAGCAGAAGGTCTCCAGCGCGGTGCACGGTGCCCCAGGAACTGCGGGAGCCGAAGAAGCCCAGCAGTAGCCCTTCCGCCTCCGGCCGGCAGGCTGTCGGGCCTTACTTGACGTGGGACCTTGCGGTCTCCAGGTCCCGGATGAAACCCTTCATCTCCAGGCGCCGGCTCTCTTGGTCGCGGGAGCGCAGTATCGACGACGGATGCACCGTCGCAATCACCGTGGGGGCGAGATTTGACTCCACCGGCTCGCCCCTGTTCTGGGTTACCTTGAACCCGCGGCCCAGCAGTGCCTGAGCTGCGGTGGCGCCCAGGCAGACCAGTACGCTGGGCTGCACTTGCGCGATTTCCTCGCGCAGCCAGGGGAGGCAGGCCTTGATCTCCAGTGCACTCGGACGTTGGTGGATCCGCCGTTTGCCGCGGGGGATCCACTTGAAGTGTTTGACCACATTCGTGACGTAAACCTCGTCCCTGCGCAGGCCGGCCTCCTTCAGGGCGTCGTCCAGCAGCCGGCCCGCCGGCCCGACGAACGGTTCGCCCTCCCGATCCTCCCGGTCGCCGGGTTGCTCGCCGACGAGCATGACGGGTGCTGAGGAAGGCCCCCGTCCGAAGACTGCCTGGGTCGCGCTCTCCCACAGGTCGCAGCCTCGGCATGACTTCGACGCCCGGCACAGTTCGTCCAGCGAGGCGCCGGACGGAATGAACTCGGCGGCGGTCACGGCACCGGCACCGGGTCGGCGAGGGCTCTCGTCACGTCGAAGCCGCGGTCGGCGGCCATGCCGGCGAAGCGGATGGCGTCTCGGATGGCGCAACAGCGATGGTCGTTGTTGAAGTACACGTAGACGTCGTCCGCCCGGTCGAATTGCGCCGCCAGGGTGTCGGCCCAGCGAACCAGCGTGCCGTCCGGGTAGCACGGGTGGGGATCACCGTCTCCCTGGTGCATCCGCAGATAACCCCACGACGCGGTGCGCCATTCGGCCCCGAGTGCCGTGGAGTTACGGTCGGCAAGGCAAAAGGCGGCACCCCGGCCCTCCAACACCTTGCGAACATCGTCGGTGAACCAGCTGCTGTGGCGGAACTCGACGGCCAGCCGCACCTCGGAGGGGAACGCCTGGAGGGTCTCCTCCAGGCGTTCCATCTCGATGGGCAGATTGGGGGGAAGCTGCAATAGAACCGGCCCGAGCTTCGAGCCCAGCCCGCCCGCGGCCTCCATGAAAGTCTTGACTATCGGACCCGGGTCCTTCAGCCGCTTGAGGTGGGTCAGGTAGCGGTTGGCTTTAACCGTGACCACAAAGTCGTCCGGGGTCTGGTTCCGCCACTTCTCGAAGGTCCTGCGCTCCGGCAGGCGGTAAAAGGTGTTGTTGACCTCCACCGTGGCGAACCGCTCGCAGTAAAAGTCCAGCCATCTGGATGTGGGCATGTCCTCGGGGTAGAAGCGGCCCTTCCAGTCGGCGTACTGCCAGCCGGACGTCCCGATGTAGAGCATGCAATGTGCTTACCCTGCGAACTGCTCCGCGATACCCACCGATAGGTACCGGCCGGTTTTGCCGGGTCGGGTCTCGGGAAACCTACCGGGACGTCGAACCGATCGGAGGAGCCCATGGAGGTCGGATACGCACTATCCAGCGAAGAGCACGGCCCCAATGACCTGGTGGACTACGCAGTCCGAGCGGAGGCGGCAGGGTTCACCTTCGCCCTGATCTCCGACCATTTCCACCCGTGGATCGATACCCAGGGCCACTCGCCATTGGTCTGGTCGGTAATAGGAGGCATCGCCCGGGAGACCAGCAAGTTGAGGCTGGGGACCGGCGTCACCTGTCCCACCGTGCGGATCCACCCGGCGATCGTCGCCCAGGCTGCCGCGACCTCGGCATCGATGATGCCCGGCCGGTTCTTCCTCGGGGTGGGCAGCGGGGAAAACCTGAACGAGCACATCACCGGCAGCCGGTGGCCAGAGGCCGACGTGCGGCTGGAGATGCTCGAGGAGGCGGTTGAGGTCATCCGGCTCCTGTGGAAAGGCGGTAGCCGCAGCCATCGCGGACGCCACTACACGGTTGAGAACGCCCGGATCTACACCTTGCCCGAGGAGGTGCCTCCCATCTACGTGGCGGCCGGCGGCGACAAGGCCGCCGAGCTGGCGGGGAGAATCGGCGACGGCCTGGTGAGCACCTCGCCCGGTTCGGTCATCGAGCTATTCGACCGGGCAGGCGGCGCCGGCAAGCCCAAGTACGGCCAGGTGACGGTCTGCTATGACCCGGACGAGGCGGAGGCCCGGCGCACGGCACTTGAGTGGTGGCCCAACGCCGCCCTGAGCGGCGAACTGAACCAGGAGCTACCGACGCCGGGCCATTTCGAGCAAGCCACCTCATGGGTGGACGAAGACGCCGTCTCCGGGAGCATCATCTGCGGCCCGGATCCGCAAAAGCACATCGACCGGCTGCGCGAGTATGCCGACGGAGGTTTCACCCACATCTACGTCCACCAGGTCGGTCCCGACCAGGAGGGGTTTTTCAAGTTCTACGAGCGTGAGATCCTGCCCGCAACGGCGCCGGGAGCCGCAGGCCGCTAGATCCCAAACCAGCTCACGGCTGGGGTACGTCCTCGGCGGTGGTGACCGGAGTCTCGATTGCGTCGGCGGCCTCGTCGGTCATGTGAGATTCCTGCCTGGGATCCGCCTTGGGGACGGTAGGCGTGCCGTCCTCGGGATCCCGGGGGGGCACGATGGCACCGGCGGCGGCCGGTCCGTCCTGCGGGTCGTCGTCGATCGCCATCTGCCTTCTCCTTGCTGGTCGGATGTGTGGTGGCTTGGGTACCCCGGTGTTTTTCGCTCAAAACGTGCCGGAAGGCCGGCGCAGGGGTCCCCATCTACTCAGCCGAGCGCACCCGGTCAAGGTCCCGGGGATTCCCGGAGCGGGTGAGGGGTTGGTTCTTAGCGGCCGCCGGGATTGAACGGCAGGTCCTCGGCCGAGGAGTAGATCGGCAGAACGCTCAGCAGCCCGGAAGCTTCGAAGACCCTCATTGCCTGCGCCGCGGGGGCCAGCAGAGCCATGGATGTACCCCTGGCAACCGCCAGCTTGAAGCTGTGGACAAGTGCCGCGAGACCGGTGGAGTCGATGAAGCTGAGATCGGCCAGGTCCACCACCAGGTCCGGGGCGCCATCGTTCAATAGGCTGTAGAGGTGCGAACGCAGCTCGTCCGCGGTGGCCATGTCGAGCTCGCCGGAGAGCTTGACGACGCTCCATCTCCCCATGGAAGTCGCCGGGATGATTTCGAAATTCACAGAGCTCCTGTTCCGATTTCCCAAGCACGGGGAAAACGCGGAACCTGGAAATCGGCCTAGCTTCCCTCGAGGCTTCTTTCGAGGGGGCCTGCCGGCGCGGTGGTTCCCCGCGCCCGGAGTGCGTCCTAGTCTGATGGAACCGCAATGAAAAGTCGACCGAGCCGGCCTGCCGGCTAGCGCGCCCCCACGCCGGTGAGAAACTCGCGGATACGAAACGGTCCTGAAGTATTGCGGGCAAGGGGTGGCGTCGGCAGGCACTCGTGCTGGTTCAAGCCGTGAATCAGGGCGAGCAGAGCCTCGGCCGACGAATGCGCCGGCTTCCAGCCGAGCAGCTCGCGGGCCCTGGAGGTGTCCATCAGAGGCGACTGCACCGCCATGTCGAACCAGCCCACCGGGCTGGGCTGCAGCCGCAACCGCCAGGTCAGGTCGGTAGCCCTTCTCACCAGCCACTTGGGAAGCCTGAGCGGGCGGGCATCGAGGATGCCGGCGATTGCCTTGAAGTCCAGGACGGGGTCAGCCGCAATGTTGAACGTTCCCTGAACGTCATTTACAAGCGCAAGCCGGTACGCCTCGCCGACGTCGTAGGAGTGGACGAACTGGGTTCGCACACCCTTCAGGTGGGGCATCAAGGGGATCAGCGCCGGCCGGATCAGGGTGGTGGGCACCAGCGGTCCCATGAACAGCCGGCGTATCCCGCAGGCGGCCTCCGCCTTTAGGATCACCGCCTTGCGGAACCGCACCACCCGGGTACCGGGCGAGCGGGCTTCGAAGTCGTCGAGCAACCGTTCCACCTCAGCCTTGTGGCGTGAATAGAAGCTGGTATGGATACCGTTGGTAGGCCAGTCCTCGCCGACCTTCCGGTCCTTCGGGCCGGGCGAGTATGCACCAATGGACGAGGCGTAGAGCAGGCAGGGAACCTCGGCCCGCTCGACCGCTTCAAAAACTCGCTGGCTTCCCCGGACGTTGGTGGCGCGCAAGGTCTGCAGGTCGCGAGACGGCTGGATGGCCCACGCGAGGTGAACTACTGCGTCGGCGCCCTCCATCAGGGGATCCAGGTTCGACGTGCGAACGTCTGCCGCTTCCCACCGGACCTTGGGCATCTCGACCGTGGGGCGCCGCCGGGCGACTCCTACGACCTCGTCGACGGTGTCCTCGTCGGCCAGGCTGCGGATCAGGCTGGTCCCGACGTTTCCTGAGGCACCGATGATCACCACTCGCATGGGTCTTTGCCTACCCCGCCCGTAGGGGGGCAAACGCGCGGGTCACCTCGGTTACCATGGCTTGGATGTCACGTGTAACCCGCCGTTTTCCACCCGGGGGCGGCGAGGACCTGCCTTGAGCGGGTCTTCCGGCCCGGCAGCCGCAGAGTTCATAGTGCTCGTGGACGAGGAGGGCCGTCCGCTGGGTCAGGCGGAGAAGTGGTCATCCCATCACCAGGACACGCCGCTGCATCTGGCGTTCTCCTGCTACGTCTTCGACAGCCGGGGCCGGACTCTGATCACGCAAAGGGCCGCCCACAAGAAGGTGTGGCCCGGCGTCTGGAGCAACACGGCGTGCGGGCATCCTGCTCCCGGCGAGAGTATCGAGGATGCAATCCGACGCAGGCTCGATCACGAGCTCGGCATGTCGGCAACCGACCTGCGGGTGGCCCTCCCGTCCTACCGGTACCGGGCCCCGGCGTTCGCCGGCGTGGTGGAGAACGAGTTCTGCCCGGTCTACCTCGCCCGAGCCGTTTCCGATCCCAAGCCGAATCCGGAGGAGGTAGCGGCCTTCGAATGGGTTCGATGGGAGACATTCCTGCGAGCTGCCGACGCCGACGCTGCAGGCACCTACTCGTGGTGGTGCAAGGACCAGCTTGCTCGACTGAGAACCTGCGCAGTGCTGAGTTTCTACACCGGCCTCAATCCGGACTGATCTGCAGCGCCTTCCGTCCACTTCTTGACGTGTATACCCTAGGGGGGTAGGGTATTACCATCACAAAACCAGCGAGGAGGCACGATGCAGGGTTACTACCCCAACAAGGACGACGTACTGGCGCGGCTCAAGCGCATAGAAGGACAGATCCGGGGGGTCACCCGGATGGTCGAGGCGGACAAGTACTGCATAGAAATTCTGGACCAGATATCCGCGGTCGACAGTGCCCTGAAAAAGGTTGCCGTCGGGCTGCTCAAGGACCATCTGGGCCACTGCGTGGCGCAAAGCATCGCCGAGGGTGACTCGGACAAGGACATGGTGGCCGAGGCAAGCAAAGCCATAGCCAGGCTGGTCAAGGCGTAGGGCAGAAAGTTGAGCAGGAGGAGGTCATCGGCATGAAGCTCTACCAGATTCAGGTAGACGCCGGATCCCCGGCTGACCACGCCGACCACGGCGACCACGGCGACCACGCCGGCCACGGCGGTAACGGCGACCACGCCGCCATGTTCCGGGACCGTTTCTGGCTGACGCTGGCGCTGAGCGTCCCGGTCATCTACTTCAGTCACATGGTCCAGATGCTCCTGGGATACACCGCCCCCGAGTTCCCCGGAAGTCCGCTGATTGCGCCGGTCCTCGGCACGGCCATCTTTGTGTACGGGGGCGCGCCGTTCCTGAAAGGCGGCCTGGAAGAGGCGCGCAGCCGGCGTCCGGGCATGATGCTGCTGATCGCACTTGCGATCTCGGTGGCATACGCGGCCAGTGCAGCCACGTCGCTGGGGTGGCTCGATCTGGACTTCTGGTGGGAGCTCGCCGCCTTGATCTCCATCATGTTGCTGGGCCACTGGCAGGAGATGAAGGCCATCGGTCAGGCGAGCGACGCGCTGAGCGCCCTGGCGGAGCTGCTGCCCGACGAGGCGGAACGTATCACCGCCAAAGGTCCTGAGCTGGTTCCGATTTCCGAGCTGGAATCGGGCGATGTGGTGCTGGTGCGGCCTGGAGGCCGGGTCCCGGCCGACGGCAGGGTGGTCGAAGGAACTGCCGATCTGGACGAGTCGATGCTAACCGGCGAATCGCGTCCGGTTGCCAAGTCTTCCGGCGACAGAGTGGTCGCCGGCACGGTTTCCACCGACTCCTCGATCCGGGTTGAGGTGCAGGCCGTCGGCGAGCAGACCGCTTTGGCCGGAATCCGCCGGCTGGTGGCCCAGGCCCAGTCGTCTCGGTCCCGGGCTCAGGCGCTGGCGGACCGGGCCGCGGCCCTTTTGTTCTACGTCGCTGCGGCGGCAGGAATCCTGACCTTTGCCGCCTGGAGCGCCCTGGGCGAGTCCCGAAATGCGATCGAGAGGACCGTCACGGTGCTTGTGATCGCCTGCCCCCACGCCCTCGGGCTCGCCATCCCGTTGGTGATCTCCATCTCCACGGCCATGTCGGCCCGCAGCGGGATTCTGGTGAAGGACCGTCTGGCCCTGGAGCGGATGAGGACGGTGGACGTGGTCCTGTTCGACAAGACCGGCACCTTGACGGCTGCTCGCCACGCCGTCACCGGCGTCGCCGCCGCCGGGATGGCCGAGGACGAAGTCTTGGCGCTTGCCGCTGCGGTGGAGCGTGACAGCGAGCATCCTCTGGCAAGGGCGGTGGTGCGGGCAGCGAGGGCGAATGGTGAGCCGCCGGTGGCAACCGGCTTTCAGGCGATGACCGGGCGCGGGGTCCGGGCGGTCGTCGACGGTCGAGAGGTCTTCGCCGGAGGGCCCGCCTTGCTGCGGGAACGCGCCGGCGAAATACCCGAGGCGCTGCAGCCGTCGATCTCGCAGTGGGAGGAGCGCGGTGCGTCGGTCCTCTACGTGCTCGACTCGGACCGGGTCCTGGGAGCAATGGCCCTGGAGGACCAGATACGCCCCGAGTCGCGGCGAGCGGTGGACGCCCTCCACCGGGAGGGGGTCAGGGTGGCGATGATCACCGGGGATGCCCACCAGGTGGCCGAGGCGGTGGCACGCGACCTGGGCATCGACGAGTATTTCGCCCAGGTGCTGCCCGAGGACAAAGACGCCAAGGTCGCCGAGCTGCAGGCCCGCGGGCTCCGGGTCGCCATGGTGGGGGACGGCATCAACGACGCGCCGGCGCTGGCCCGGGCCGAGGTGGGCATAGCCATCGGGGCCGGCACCGAGGTGGCGATCGAGTCGGCAGGAGTCGTTCTGGCGTCCGATGACCCCCGGGGCGTTGTCTCGGTGATCCGCCTCTCGAAGTCGGCCTACCGCAAGATGGTTCAGAACCTGATGTGGGCGACGGGTTACAACGCGTTTGCCATCCCGGCGGCTGCCGGACTCTTCGCCTGGGCCGGTGTGACCCTCTCTCCGGCTGCCGGCGCGGTGCTCATGTCGGTTTCCACCATCGTGGTCGCGCTGAACGCGCAGCTGCTGAGGAGAGTTGACCTGAAGGTGGATTGAGGAACCACCGGAGTCGGTTACCGGGACGTCGACTGCTACTGGAAGTGGATGGAAATGGCGTTGCTCTGCGGGATCAGGTAGGCGGGCAGGCCTTCGCCTGGGTCTGGCCCCCGGTCACGGTTAGACTTTGGCCGTGCCCTTGAAGCAGCGATCCCTTTCTCTCAATGCGCTCTGTCTCGTCGCAGCTCTTGCTGCGGTCTTTCTGGCGGCGCCGGTAACGGTCCGACAGCCGGCAGCCTCGGAGGCGCAGGCGGCCGGCCGGCCGGGCATTCCGGCGCTCGCTCCGGGCCTGGATGACGCCGCTGTAGGGTTCGGACGATCGTTCCTGCAGATCTCCGGCGGACGATCTGCGGCGCCGTCACACATTGCCGCAGTCGCCGTCGGCAGCCGCCTTCCGGCCGTTTTGGCTGCGGTGGCGGTCTGCCTGGCTACTTTCGCCATGAAGGCCGGCGAATCGATGGCTCGGCCCCGCCTGAGGGGACCGCCTCCGAGCTGATCGAGTCCGAGGCCCGCGCCCGAGCCGGGTGCCGGTCTCAGAACCTTTTTTTCACTTGAGCTCTACATCGAACGTTTGGAGGAACCAATGAACCGCCAGCTTTTCTGGCGCGGCCTGCTTGCCCTGGTGGTCGTCGCCGGTTCCGTCTACCTGGTACTGACCCGCCCGCCCCGGCTGGGCCTCGACCTTCGGGGCGGCAGCCAGATCGTCCTGGAAGCCCAGAGCACCGACCGTCAGGAAGCCACCGGCGAGGCAGTCGACAGGACCCTCGAGGTGCTGCGACGGCGCGTCGACCAGCTCGGCGTTGCCGAGCCCAGCCTGCAGCGCAGCGGTGACCGCCGCATCATCGTCGAGCTTCCGGGGTTGGAGGATCCACGTCAGGCGGTGGAGGTCATCGGCCAGACGGCCCAGCTGGAGTTTCACCCGGTTCTTTCCGCCGCGGCCCCCGAACCCGACCCCGAGCCGACGCCTACCCCGGACGCCGACGGCACGATCGTTCTAAACGATGAGTTCGGCCGGGCACTCAGGCTGGGACCGTCGCCGGTGGCCGGCGATGCCGTCCGGCGCGCCACCGCGGTACTGGACTCCGCCACCGGCTGGCACGTGAGCATCGACTTCGAGCGGGCCGGAGGCCGGCGGTGGGAGGAGCTGACCGGAGCCGCCGCGTGCTCGCCCGACGGGGACCCCACCCGGATGGTCGCCATAGTTCTGGACAACCGGATCATCTCCGCGCCCCAGGTAGGCCTCGACGTCGCCTGCAACGAGGGCATCACCGGCGGGACCACGGTGATCACCGGAAACTTCGAGGAGGACGAGGCCAAGGAGCTGGCGCTGCTGATCCGCGCCGGCGCCCTGCCGGTCCCGGTGGAGGTGGTCGAGCAGCGAACCGTGGGCCCGACCCTGGGCCAGGCGGCGATCGAAGCTAGCACCCGGGCGGCGATCATCGGGGCCGGTCTGACAATCCTCTACATGATCCTGTACTACCGGTTCATCGGGGCAGCGGCGGCGATCTCGCTGCTTTTGTACGGTCTGATCTCGTTCGCCGTCCTGCTTGCGATAAATGCCACCCTGACCCTTCCCGGCATCGCCGGCTTTGTGCTGGCCATCGGAATGGCGGTCGACTCGAATGTGCTGGTGTTCGAGCGAATACAGGAGGAGTACGTCGGCAAGAAACGGCCGCTGGCCGCGGTGGACCTCGGGTTCCGCAAGGCGCTCAGCGCCATCGGAGACTCCAACGTCACCACCTTGCTGGCCGCCGTCCTGCTGTTCTTCCTGGCCTCCGGAGCTGTCCGGGGTTTCGGCGTCACCTTGTCGGTAGGCGTCGTGGTCTCGATCTTCACTGCTCTGGTGGTCACCCGGGTGCTGGTGGAGCTCATGGTGAAGTTCCCGCCACTCCGCAAGCGGCCGAGGGTGCTGGGGGTGGATTCCAAGCGGAGCCTGACTACCTGGCTGGCACGAAAGCAGCCGGACCTGATCGGCCGCAGCAAGCTGTGGTTCACGATCTCGCTGATAGCGGTCGGTCTCAGCGTCGCGGGGCTGTTCGTGCGAAGCCCCAACTTCGGGATCGAGTTCACCGGGGGCCGGCTGCTGGAGTACTCCACCGAGAGATCGGTCGACTTTACCGAGATGCGGGCGAGCCTGGCCGACATCGGCCTCCCCCGGGCGGTGGTCCAGGCCTCGGGTGACGACAACGTGAGCATCCGGACGGGATCGTTGACCAACGAGGAGGAGGACCAGGTCCAGGCGGCGGTTCAGGAGTTGGGGGGCACCACCCAGCGGGTTCGGGACGAGTTCATCGGCCCCAGCATCGGCAACGAGCTGCGCCGCAATGCGCTGA
>Ga0247713_1000307_pt1 | contig 32713 bp, 34 predicted proteins | sample 21E_NmetaG_FD_189936 | JGI IMG/M metagenome (GOLD analysis project Ga0247713, IMG submission 189936) | Soil microbial communities from hillslope of Landscape Evolution Observatory, University of Arizona, Oracle, AZ, United States - 2-1-E_N | ecosystem: Engineered > Artificial ecosystem >...
ACTTGAAAACCGTTGCCCGAAAGGGCTTGTGGGTTCGAGTCCCACGCCCTCCGCACAGTGGTGACGCCACGTTAGGCCCGACCCTTCTTCGAGATCCTTCCCCGAGCCCGTAAGCGGTCCATGTCGAGCAGCCCGAAGGAGGCACTCATCACCTCGTCGGCCCGGGTCGGCGTGAGCCCTGGATAGGCGTCGGCCGATGACACCCGATAGAGTATCGACAAGTGATATCCCGTCGGGTATCATGCTGATATGAGTTCGTGGGCAGGGACACTCATCAAACTGGCCCGGCGAGACATGGGGCTTTCGCAACGAGAACTTGCCTGCCGCGCCGCTACATCGCAGGCGACCCTGTCGGCATACGAGGCGGGGCGCAAGTCTCCGAGCCTCGACACCTTGGCGCGCATCATCAGGGCGGCCGGCCTTGACCTTCGCATCCAGCTCACGCCTCGTGACGACCACGATGAGGTCATGGCCGCGTACGAGGCTTCTCTGCCCGAGAGAACACGCAATGCCAGGCGCAAGCGGGACCTTGCAGCCATCAACAAGGCGAGACGCACCCGCGGTCTCGAGCCGGTGGGCGAGGGCGACCTCGTGGGCGCGGGGGAGCGTGGATAGCGCGAACGAAAAAAAGATCTTCGAAGCTCTCGTCGATCACGGCGTTGACTTCGTGGTCATCGGTGCCTCAGCTGCCATCCTCCAGGGTGTACCCATCGCGGCGACGATGGATCTCGACGTGACCGCTTCCACCACCAAAAGGAACCTCGAACGGCTGGCCGCCGCCGTACGCGACCTGGAAGCGAGTCTCCGGCTACCCGACCCCGAGGAGCACGTCGACATGCCTCTGGATGCCCGGACATTAGAGACCTTGTCGGCAGTGACTTTGATGACGCGCTTCGGGCCCTTCGACGTCCTCTTCGCGCCGAGCGGCTCGCCGCCCTACACGGAGCTCCGGGCCAACGCGGTCGAGGTTGCCCCGTTCGGACTTGTCGTGCGCGTCGCGAGCATCGAGGATCTGATCGCCATGAAGAGGGCGGCGGGCCGCGAGAAGGACGCGCTGCATCTGGAGGTCCTCCTTGAGTTCTTCGAAGAAACCGACGGCGCGTTTTCTTGATCGAAACCCGGTCGTGGTAGAGGCGGGTGCCGCCAAGGAAGCAACCCAAGGGGAGACTCTTACCCGCCGCCGAATGTTGGTGCGCGAGGCAGGCGAGGCGGGGAAGCACCAGCAGCAGAGGCTCGTCGAGGAGCACGCGCGACGGGGCCAGATCGGGCATGATGTCGAGGGTGTCGAGGGCGACGGCTCCTGCTGGTGTGTCACCGCTGGGTCACGGGACCAGTGCTGGTGACGCGCGAGACTCGATCTGTGTAGGGACTCGATGCCCATCTCCTTCGTCGCCCTGATCACCGACGCAATCACTTGCACCGATACGATCCGTGGCGCAGTCGCGAGCGACTGCCGTGATGCGTGACGGGAGAGTTGTGGACGCGGGGGTAGGCGCGACGCGAAGAGGATCCAGCCTCGACCTTAGTGCAAGGCGTGTTATGAGCATGCTGTACAAGCGCCTCCTCGCGTTGGGGCTCTGGCAGCATGTGCGCTCGGTGCGAGGAGCCCGCGGCAAGGGTGCCGGCGGAGCGTATTTCGCGGTGGAGGATCCGGCTACCTTCGTCGCCGACGTGGTGGCGACCCGTGCCTTCTGCAAGGACCGCCCGGTCGGTGCGCTGTTGCACCGGGGGATGATTTCGCTGCGGGAGATCGCGGCCTCCCCGGCGCTGCACCTAACGGTCGGAGCCGACGGATTCGTTCATGTGCACATCGATGACGTCTCCCCCGCTGTAGGAATCCGAGCCCGGGGCGACTGCCGCTACGACAAGCACAAAGTCGCGACGCACGTGCGAGAAGCGGTCGTGCTGCTCGTGACCCGGGGCCGTGCGACGAAGGGGTCTCCCGTGGCGCCTTCGGGCAGGCAGATCCGGGCGGCCAAAAGGTCCTGGCAGGAGGCCGTGGCCTCGGGACGCCCGCAAGCCGTCGCGTCCGCCGCGTCTGCGCTCGGGGCCCTGCTCGAAAACCTGGGCGAGTTCGAGCGAGCACGGGACATGTACCGAGCCGCGATGGAAATCGGCGACGACCAGTTCGCGCCGGCCGCAGCCCTAAGCCTCGGCGAGCTCCTTGAGCGGATGGGAGAGCTCGACGCGGCGCAGGAGGCGTACGGTGCCGCGGCCGAGTCGAGGCATGAGGAGGTCGCGCCGTGGGCCCTGTCAAACCTCGCCGTCCTCCTCGACGGGGCGGGAGAGCACGAGCGGGTCCAAGAGGCCTACAACAGGGCGGTCGCTACGGAACATCCGGAAATCGCGCCGTGGGCGGAGCTCAAGCTTGCAGGTCTGCTCGCCGACGCCGGCGATTACGACGCGGCCCAAGCCTGCTACGAACGAGTCGTCGCCACGAAACATCCCGAGTTCGCGGCATGGGCCGCATCGGACCTCGCCGCCTTGTTCGACACTCTGGGGCAGCACGAACGCGCCCACCGCTGCTACGAGAACGCCGTCGCCACCCAACACCCCGACGCCTCGGCATGGGCCGCGCTGCAGCTCGCCGACCTGCTTGCGAGGATGGGAGAACATGCCCGGGCGTCGGATGTCTACCGGGACGTGATCGGGCGCGATCACCCGGAAGCGAGCCCGCAGGCGCGCTCGCACCTGGGTTCGCTGCTCGCAGCCGTCGGAGATATCGACGGCGCGAAAGAGGCATACGCCGCTGCCGCAACATGCGGTCACCTCGACGTCGTAGCGGATGCGACTTTGAAGCTCGGCGCGCTGCTGCGCGAGCTCGGCGACGACGCCGGCGCGAGGCAAGCGTACGAGCGGGTCATTGCTACGGGACACTCCGGCTTTGCCCCGCTCGCCGCTCTTAACCTCGGGTCGCTGCTAGAGGATCGCGACGAAGTCGACCTTGCGATCGAAGCGTACGAGCAGGCGGCCTCGTCGTCGAACCCGCAAGTTGCCGCGATCGCCGCGGAGGCCCTCGCGTCGGTGGAGCGGGGTGAAGATGCGCCCCACCCGTAAACGGTCATCCGCTCTGGGTCGGCGGAGAAGAAAAACCGAGGCGTGCGGGCGGTGAACGCCGGCCTGGGCGCGGTCGAGCCCCGCGCCCCAGCGTGCTTCCCCTTCAGCGCAATCGACGAGGCGATTCACACTCTCGATGCAGAGCCTGCGCCGTGGAGCATCCAACTCGAGGCACGGGTCGCCGGCACCTTCGACGAGGACCGCTTGCGCGCGGCCGTGCAGCAAGCCCTCATACGGCATCCGATGGCTCATGCGCGCAAGGTTCCCGCCAGCGCGTTTGCACGCGGCTGGCACTGGGAAATCCCCTCGGTGCTCGACCTCGACCCCACGCGGATAGTGCAATGTGGTGACGACCACGCCCTCGCCTCCGCCCGCGGTGATCTCTACAGCCTTTCGGTACCGCTGGCGGAATCGCCCCCGGTGCGCGTTCGTGTTGCGAACCATCCGGGGGGAGACCTCATTATGCTCAACGTCAACCACGCAGCGTTCGATGGATTCGGCAGCCTCAGGCTCCTGCACTCGATCGCCCGTGCCTACGCGGGGCGCCCGGATCCCCAGGCCCAGGTCGATGTGCGGAAGACGCGGGATGTCGCCGCGCTGACCGAACAGCCCCGGTCGTCACACCGGCTGCGCCGGCTTCGGCTCGTTATGGAGAAACTGTCCGACTTCGTGGGGGCGCCCGCCCGGGTCGCCGAGCAGGGCAGGTCGGAGCGACCGGGCTACGGGTTTCACCATGTGCAACTCGCTTCCGAAGAGACGGAGGCGCTCGTATCCCGACGGCCACCGGGTTCGACCGTTAACGATGTCTTGGTCGCTGCGCTCCACGTCACGGTTGCCCGGTGGAACGAGGAGCGCCACGTGGCCCGTCGTCGTATCGGGGTGCTTGTGCCCACGAATCTTCTCCCCGCGAACTCCAGGACTCAGCTCGTGGGTAACTTCTCGGTTCCCGTGCGCGTCGTCACGCGGCCCCGGCACCACGAGAGTTCACGAGACGTTCTGGAGGCAGTGGCAGCGCAAACGCAGAAGATGAAGCGAGAGGAAACGGCCGCGGTCATGGCTGATCTGTTGTCTACACCGGCGCGGCTCCCGGGCTGGGCGAAACGGGGATTGCCCGCGCTTCTGTGGCTCACCGGCAACCGGCTCGTAGACACCGCGATTCTCTCCAACCTGGGCAAGGTCGACGAGATGCCGTCCTTCGGGCCCGACGCCGGCGAGACGGTCGAGTTGTGGTTCTCGCCTCCGGGGCGAATGCCCCTCGGTCTCGCGGTCGGCGCCGTGACCGCGGCCGACAAGCTGCATCTGGTCTTTCGCTACCGCCACGCTCTGCTCGACGCCGCCGCCGCGGCCGACTTCGCCGACCTCTACCTCAGGTCGCTCACCAAGCTCGTATAGCGCGCGGGTATCACCTGCGCTTGAAGCGTTCGCCGCAAGCCCAAGGGATGACGAACCGAGACCCTGGCTAGTCTCGCCTTGTCGCGTGGCTCGAACGCGCTCCTGGGCGCCCGGCGAGCCTTGGCGCGATGCGGTCTCACCTCGTTGTAGTAGGCGACGAAGCGGTTGATGTGAGCCTGGAGCTCGACAAGCGTCTCAGCCCGGGGTTGTTTGCGCAGGAACTTCTTCACGGTCTGATGGAAGGGCTCGACCTTGCCGCACGTCTCAGGGTGGTAGGGGCGCGAGCGCCTTGCTCGCGACGCACACCCTCGAGAAGTCGTCTAAGAAGTTCAAGATCTCGACCCTTGGTGCCGTCTCTGAGCTCGAAGAAGGTGACGTCTGATTGCCACATCTCGTTGGGAACCAACTTCTCAACGGCTCGTGACCGCCCTAGACTCAGCAATAGGAGCATGGATACTCAAAGCTGCCTGTGGTGCGGGCAGAGTTTCGCCGTAGCCATCCGGCCGGGGCCCCGGCCCCGATACTGCCGCTCGTCCCATCGCCAGCGCGCCTACGAAGAGCGGCGCAGGTCGGCGCAGGACGGCGAGGGAACGCGCTCCCGCCCGGCGTCCGGATCGGGCGATGGGGAAACAGGGGTCGTCCGCCCCCGCGAGCGTGGTCGCGCCGCCCTGTCGATCAAGATCCTCGGCCCGGTCGAGGTCGTCGGCCAGGACGGCAACCGGATCTCGCTCACCCGCGGGTTGCGCGGGCTGTTGGCGACACTCGCTCTGAGACCGGGACAGGTCGTTTCGGTCGAGAGCCTGATCGACGACATCTGGCCGAACGTCTCCGACGAAATCGCCAGGCATCGCCTGCACACGGCCGTGTGGAAGCTCCGGGCCCTGCTTCGGTCCGAGGAGAAAGACAGCCGCCAACTCATCACCTGGTCTCCACCCGGATACGTCCTCGACGTCACCGAGGACCAGCTCGACTGGACGCGCTTTCGCCGGCTGCGAGATGCGGGTGAAAGAGCGCTTGCTCGCGGCGCTCCCGGCCCGGCCAAGTCGTATCTGTCCGCCGCGCTGGCGCTGTGGGCCGGAAACAAGGCACTAATCGGGATCGACGTGTCGGCCGACGACCTCGGCTTCATCGCGGAACAGAGCGCGGGCCGTGAACGCGCGGTCAGGAGCCTCATCGAGGCGCGCGTGCGACTGGGTGAGCAGGTGATTCCCGAGCTCGAGGCTCATGTCGGCAACGATCCCCTCGACCATCACGCGGTCTCGCAACTCGCGGTCGCCTACCATCGTTCGAGCGAGGTCGCTCGGGCACTTGAAGTTTGCGCGCGCTATTTGAGACGCGCGTCTGAGGACGGCGATCGCGCCGCGTCATCCCGTATCGCGCGTCTGCAGACGGCGATCCTGAGGGGAGATCCCGAGATCGATTCCACGATTCTCGAAGCTTCGAGCAATTCGCGTCCCCGTCCGACGATGTCGGGGCAGCGCGCTTTTTTGTCTTCCGCGTGGGCGCCGTTCACCCCTTCGCCCGCCGGGCCTCTCCCCGCGGAACTGCACCTCATCATGGAGGAACTCGGCGGGTTCATCCACGAGACGACCGAATCTTCGGTCGACGCTTCCTTTCCCGAGGTCGAACCCGCAGTCGAGGCCGCGATCGCGCTGGAAAGGACGCTGGGTCGCGCGCCGTTTGCGCGGACGGGAATCGAAGTCCAGCTCTCGGTAGGGGCGACCGCAACTCTCGAGGGACCGCGCCGGGCGCGCGCTCGTCTGCTCGCGGCCGCGGCGCGCCCGGGCCAGATCCTCGTGTCGGGCGCGGGGAACCGCGTGCTGCGGCCGGTCCTCCCGCCCGAGGTGAGGCTGAGGTCCCTCGGCAGCCACCGCCTGAACGCCCTGTCCCCGCCCACGCCCGTGTTCCAGCTCACCGCTCCCTCCCTGCCGGCGGTGCGCGCCGCCCCGCGCTGGTTCGATCAGGGCGCGGTTCACAACCTCGCGCGCGATCCTTTTCGCCTCATCGGGCGTGACCGGGAAGTAATGGAGATCACGCGCCGTCTGGGCGAGGTGCAGCTGGTCACGCTGGTCGGCGCGCCGGGAAGCGGCAAGACCTCCCTCGCCGCGCATGTGGCATCCGGACTGTCCGGCGACTACCGCGACGGCGTGTGGTTCGTTCCTCTCCAGCCCATCTCCCATCCCGGCCTCGTCGCTACAGCCATCGCCGAGGTGCTCCGTATGCCGGGGTCGGCGGCGGCCCACCTGGACGTACTTGTTCGCTACCTGCGCGACAAGCACGCGCTCGTGGTGCTCGACAACTGCGAGCATCTCCTCGGTGAATGCCGCGAGCTGGTGGACGGCTTGCTCCCCGGTTGTCCGGGAGTCAGCGTGTTCGCGACGAGTCGCGAGGCGCTCCACTCTCGGCTCGAGAACGTCGTGTCGGTGACCCCTCTTCAGCCGCCGACGCTCGGCTCGCCGGCAGACGTCCGCGCCAACGCGGCGGTGCGCCTGTTCATCGATCGCTTCGACTCGCAAGGGGCGGGGGGCGCAGACGGCGACATCGACGCGGTGGCACGCATCTGCCGCGCGGTCGAGGGCATCCCGCTGGCTCTCGTCCTCGCCGCCGCGCGGGCGCGCGATCTCGGCACCCTGCCGCTTGCCGACGTGCTCGAGGACACGCTCGGCGAGGGACAGGGTCTCAAGTTTCTTTCCAGGGCCGGCGCGGGGACTGATGGCGTGGGCGACACGCTTGATCAGGCACTGGAGTGGAGCTATCACCTGCTCGGCGAACGGGAACGGGCGCTGTTCGACGCCCTGTCGGTGTTCCGGAGCGGTTTCGCGCTCGATGACGTGCGCGCCGTGTGCGCGTCACATCCGACGTCGCACGCGGACGTGCTCGCCGACTTAAATCGGCTGGTGCAAGCATCGCTGGTGACGCGCGCAAGCCGGGGCGGAAGCTCGCCCCGCTTTCGGCTGCTTCAACCGGTGCGCGATTTCGCGGCGGCGAAACTCGCCGACGGGAGTCGTCGCGCCGACGCGCTCCGATGTCGCCACGCGGAACACTTTCTCGCCGTGGCCGAGGAGGCCGAACCTCGGGTGCGGGGTCGACAGGATCGGGCCACGCTCGACCGGCTCGACGCAACTCTCCCCGATATGTACGCCGCGATCCGGTGGGCGGTCGCGCACCGCGAGGCGCGCATCGCCCTCAGGATGGTCGGCGCGCTGTGGGCCTTCTGGCTCGTGCGTGGCCGGATGGCCGAGGGACGGGAGCTGATCGAAGCCGTCCTCGACCTCGATCCGACGCCCTCGGCGGAGCGAATAAAGGCGCTTATAGCGTACTCACAATTGGTTTGGTTCGGAGGCGATTTCGCTCGGACGCGCGCGGCTTGCCGGGAGAGTTTGGCTTTGGCCGAGGCTTTGGGAGACGACTTCGGATATGCGTGGGGCCCGCTCGGGCTCGCCGCGGTCGAGATGCTGAGGGGCGACGACGACCTCGTACCGCTCCGGGTCGAGGAGACTCTGGCCGGTTTCCGCGCGCTGGGCAACGACTGGGACACAGGCCAGGCCCTACAGACGCTTGGCGGAGCGGCATGGCACCGGGGCCGGTACGACCGTGCCGAGGCGGCGCTGTCCGAGTCGGTCGCGCTCTATCGAACGCTCGGCCACCCGACGCTCATGGCCTCGCTCCTCGCCCACGGCCTGGTACTCGCCCTCCTCGGGAACGTCGATGGTGGGGCGAAAGAGGTCGACGAGAGCATCGTCATCTCGTACGAGGCCGGCGACCAACTCGACCTCAACTGGGGGCTGTGCCACCGCGGGGCGATCGCGCGCTACGGCGGCCACCACGACGAGGCGCGGCGTTACTTCCGCGAAGCCTTGGCAATGGCACGGGACATCGGTGGGGGATGGAGTATCCAGTGGGCCCTGGACGGACTCGCGAGCACCGAGGATCTGGTCGAGCGCGCCGCGCCCGAACGCGTGGCCGCGTCGGTCCAGCTCCTCGCGCGAGTCGAAGTGATGGCCCGGGAGATGGATCTCTCCCTCGCCCCGCGCGAGCGCGAGTACCACGCGGCCGATCTCAAAAGGGCGCGCGCCGCCCTGGGAGAGCGCGCGTTCGCGGCCGCTTTTGCGCGCGGCGAGCGCCTGCGCCTCGACGAGGCGATCGAGTTCGCCCTGAGCCTCGAGGATCCCCGCCCACTAAACAAATAATTCGTCACCCTCTTTCGGTGAGCAGCCGTTGAGCGGGCCGTATTTGACTCGGTACGTCCGCTGGAAGGTTCTGGGTGTGAGGTGGCCTGAAGCAAACCGGCTGGCCCGTCTCCTCGCAGCAATGGACCGTCGCAATTGGAAAGGTGGTGGGGACAGTGGGGGCAGACACTCCTTCGATGTCGTCCCGTTCCTCGGACGAGACGAACCGGCGCCGCATGCTGGCCGTAATGGGAGCCGGAGGCGCGGCCGCGTTGGCGACCTTGGTGTCTTCCAAGGAGGCCCAAGCCGGCCACGACGGAACCAATACCTTTCATCTGGGGGAGGGCAACACCGTCGCCACAGGCAAGGTGACACACCTCCGTGGAGACGTAGGGCATTTCGCGTTCGATGTAGAGAACCTCAACACGGTCGAGGGCGGCGGACTTCACTCACGTACTCGCGGTGGCTTGTCTGCCGTGCATGGGTCCGCTCTCGATACGAGCTCCCCAGGAGTGATGGGCAGCAACGACCTCACCACTGGCGGAGTCGGCTCGGGACCGGGCCCCGGCGTCCTTGGGTTGAGCGGCGGTGGTCCTGGAGTCCGAGGGCATAGCGACTCTGGCGTGGGCGGCGCCTTCTCGTCCAAGTCCGGCAAAGCCATCCAGGCGGATGGCATCGTCGATATCTTCGCCGACTTTGCGGGCCGGGAAGTTGTGATCATCGAGTCCAACCACGCAGGGGAGGGCGCGCTCTCCGCGAAGGCGCGAGCCGGTGGCATCGGGGTCGAGGGCGCAGCCTTCCCGACCGAGGAAGAGCTCGAGTTCGAGGACCAGAAGGCCGGCTACGGCGTGCGCGGCATCGCCATGTCCGCCGAAGGCGGCTACGGCGAGGGACCGGGTGTGGGCGTGCATGGGCAAAGCGGCAGCGGTACCGGTGTTCTTGGAATAAGTGAGTCGGGCACGGCTGTCGAGGCGCGCTCGGGTGTTGAAGGCAACGGCTCGGGCAACGCACTTCTGGTCCATGGCAAGTCCGCGTTCTCAACGGCCGGAAGCGCGGTCGTGCCCGCGGGAAAGAACTCGGTGTTCGTTGCGAACTCTGCCGTCACCGAGCAGAGCCATATCTCGGTCACGTTCACCAGTGACCCGGGGTCGCGCAGCGTTGCATGGGTCGAGCGGGATCCAGGCAATGGTTTCACGCTGCACATGTCGTCCGCCCCGCCATCACGGCGTCTGGAGACCTCTTTCACCCACTTCGCGCTCGAACCGGCTTAAATCCGAGGCATTGGCTTACCCATTTCGACTGAGTCGAGTTCACTCAGGAAGCAGGGATCCTCGATGACCCGAACAAATCAGCCCTCCGCAAGGTTGGTGGCTACAGCGCGAGATGAAGTCGAATTGCTTCGTCAAGCTTCGCCATGAGGGGCGGAGGCACGGCGCCTACACGGCGACCAAGCCGGTCGACCGCGATGGAACGCATCTGTTCAGCCTGCGCCTTGGAGTCGCGGTCGAGACCGGTGTCGGTTGCTCCGAGGAGGACTTGGAATGGATAGAGACGCGTGATGTTTGACGTCACCGGCACAACCGTGACGACACCGCGACCGAGTCGCGCGGCAGTCATGTTTGCTCCGTCGTTGCTCACGATCACCGCGGGCCGACGGTTGGCGGCTTCTGCTCCACGCGTCGGTTCGAGGTCAACGACTCGGATCTCACCGCGGCGCATCAGGATTGCAGGCCGTCGGCGGCTGTCGCTTCCCACGCGTCGGCTTCACCTGCGGCCTCCCATTCATCCCATGCATCTTCGTAGGCGTTGCCCAACTCGGAGGCTTTCAGGAGGCGAACGGCCCTATGAACCACCGCGGACCGGGAGGCAAACCCCTGCGTCGCGGCGTAGGCATCCAAAAACTCCACATCCTCTTCGGGCAAGCTCACACTAAGCTTCATACTAGTATCCTACCAGAGGTATGACCTAAGTAGTAAACAAATCGTCCGCGTATCCAACCCCCGGCAAAGAGTCGCCTCCCGGGAAGCTCGCTCGGCACGGAGGTAGTCGCTATCTATGAGATTCGTCTTTAATGCGAGAAAATCACGTCCGCGCGTGAAATGGATTGCGGAGGCACCGATTAGTGAGCGCCCGGTCCCCGACTGATGACGAGAGAGAGCGAAATGCTACTTCGGACCGCGCAGACGGCACTCGCGAGCGGAGAGTGGTCGACTGCTAGGGCGTCGTTCGAGGCCGTGCTCGAACGCGAGGAGTCCCCGGAGGCACTCTTCGGGCTCGGCAACGCTCTGTGGTGGCTCGGTGAGACAGAGGCGTCGGTTCGCTGCCAGGAGCGCGCCTACGCCGCGTTCCGCCGACGGCCAGACCCGCCGCAGGCCGCCCTCACCGCGATCTACCTGTGTCTGACCTATCGAGCGAGCCTCGGCAACTATGCAGCCTCCCGAGGATGGCTCGGACGCGCGGTGAGGCTGGTGGAGGAGTGGGATCTAGCTGCCCTTGGCGGCTGGATAATGCTTTGTCGGGCGGTTGCTGCCAACGACGCCGCCGACCCGGAAGCAGCCCAGACGTGGGCGCGAAAGGCGCTCGACGCAGCCCGTGGGTCCTCGGATGGCGACCTCGAGCTGTGTGCGCTGAGCGAGCTGGGCGCGGCGCTGATAGGGATGGGAGACCTCGAGGAGGGGGCCGCCTTGCTCGACGAGGCGATGGCTGGCTCGCTCGGCGGAGAGACAGACACCCTGGACACCGTCGTCCTGACGAGCTGTAACACGGTCGTCTGCTGTAGCCGCGCGGGAGATTTCAACCGGGCGGTGCAGTGGATCCGCGCCGCCGATGATTTCAACCGCCGCTATGGCTCGCCTCACCTTTACACGGTCTGCCGCACGCACTACGGCAGCATCCTGTTTGCGACCGGGCGCTGGGCGGAGGCCGAACGGGAGCTCCGAGCCGCCCTTGAGATCGGTCGGGCGGCCGAGCCATTACTCCACGCGGAAGCGCTGGCGAAGCTCGCGGAGCTGCGGCTGGCTCAGGGACGCATTGACGAGGCAGCGCGACTTCTCTCCGGCTTTGAAGATCGTCCCCCCGCCGGCTACGCGCTCGGGATCCTGAGACTGGCCACCGGAGAGGTCGCAGCGACGGCACCCATCGTTCGGCGTCGTCTAGAGGAAGTCGGCGAGGCATCCGTCGAGGGCGCGGCCCTGCTCGAGCTCCTGGTCGAGGCCGAGGTCGAGCGCGGCGACTTCCGAGTTGCCATCGCGACGGCGCAGCGCCTGGCGAAGTTGGGCTGGCCCGCGGGTCCTGAGTTGATCGGAGCCCGGCGGGAGCGCGCTCTCGGCCGAGTCTTGCTTGCGACGGCGCAGGTCGAGGCGATCGCGCACCTGGAGCGGGCCCTCGCGAGCTTCATTCGACTCGAGATGCCGTTCGAGGGCGCGCGCACCCGTGTGCTGCTCGCGCGGGCGCTTGCGGGTCGCGGGCGCGAGGCGGCGGTCGCCGAGGCGCGAAGCGCGCTCGGGGTGTTCGAAGAACTGGGCGCCGAACAGGAGGCGGACGCGGCCGCTGCCTTTCTGCGCGCGCTGGGGGTGAAGGCCGCTCGAACCGGGACCCGAGGAATCAAGGGCGCGTTAACCAAACGCGAGCGTCAGGTGCTGACGCTGCTGGGAGACGGTCTCTCAAACCCCCTGATTGCGGAGCGCCTCGTGATCAGCCGGAAAACGGTGGAGCATCACGTCGCCAGTGTGCTTTACAAGCTCGATCTGAATAGTCGAGGCGAGGCGACCGCGTACGCGGTCCGCCATCAGGAGCGAAATTCCGCCACGAAATAGGTGAGTTCGCCGATGCTCGTACCCCTTCGGCCTGCCAGAGTGGCCGCGACCGGACAACGCGAGCGAAGGAGGATCCATGGCCGCGCAGAGCAAGGCGATCGCCCGCCGCTACCTCGAGGACGTCTTCGCCGGTGGCGAGCTCGATGCAATTCCGGAACTCTTTGCGCCCGACTACGTCGAGCATGACCCGGCCAGCGAAGAGGAGCTCCGCGGACATGACGCAGTGCGCCGTGATCTGGCTAGCTATCAAATCGCGCTCGCGGGCATCGAGATCACGGTGGAGGACCAGATTGCCGAGGGCGACCGGGTGGCTACTCGCGCCACACTCCGGGCTACCCACGTCGAGGAGTTGTTTGGAATCGCGCCGACCGGTGCACGGGTGACGGTGACCGGAATCGTCATCCACCACGTGGTCGACGGCAGGCTCGCTGAGGGCTGGTGGAACTGGGACACGTTGGGCCTGCTACGCCAGTTCGGCGCGCTGTCTGCGACACAACCCGCATAGGCGGGGTACCGGATGCAGCGCAGACGATCGTGGAAGGCGACGAGGCGCAGAGCCGTGGACGTGAGCGACCTGGCCGAACTGAAGCAAAGAGAACGGGAGACGTGGGCACGTGGTGACTACGCGGCCATCGCGTGCGACATGTTCTGGGAGGTGGGTCCGCGGATCGTCGCTCGTGTCGCGCTGCGGTCCGGGGATCGGGTGCTCGACATTGCGTGCGGCACCGGCAACGCGGCGATCCGCGCCGCTGAGGCAGGGGGCCGCGTGGTCGGGCTCGATCTGACGCCGGAGCTATTCGAGGCGGGAGAGAAACTGGCTTCAAACGCGGGCGTCGAGGTGGAGTGGGTCGAGGGGGACGCCGAGGCGTTGCCGTTCGACGACGACAGCTTCGATATCGTGCTCTCGACCTTCGGGTGCATGTTCGCGCCCCGCCACGATCGCACCGCTCGCGAACTGGCGCGCGTGCTCCGGCCCGGCGGTCGGATGGGGCTCACCAGCTGGACCCCGCAGAGTTCCCTGGCCGACCTAATGCGGGCCTTGCTCGGAGCGCTGCCACCTACCCCCGACTTTGTGCAGCCACCTCCGCTGTGGGGCTCGGAACAACATGTGCAGACACTTTTTGAGGGGACTGCGATCGAGCTTGAGTTCGCTCGGGAGGCCATCGAGTTTCGTTTCGACTCCATCGAAAGCGCCCTCGAGATCTACGAGACCAAGTGGGGTCCCTTCATCGAAGCTCGGGAGCTTCTCGAGCCACAGGGGCTCTGGTCGGAGCTACGCTCGCACCTTGGCGCCGTCCTGGAGCGGCACAACCTTTCATCCGGCTTCGACCTCCGGTTCCCAGGGGAGTACTTGGTAGTAGTCGGGAGGTCGTGACGCACCGCCGCAGACTCGTGTGTCAGCGGCTTCTCGCACCGCGCCGCGCGAACCGGGACCGGCCACTAGTTGCGTGGCTCGAAGTGTCGTTCCACGCCACAATCGTGGACTCGTCGGAGAGCCCGTCGAGCTGCTGCCGCCACGTCGTGGGCCCGTCTCCCACATAGGTGATGATGCGGCCTTCGATCGGTGTCGCCGTCCGTCGGTTTTAGACGAACCGCGCCAGCACCTCGCGGCACTCCTCGAGGAGGCCCGTATAGATCCCGGCATCGATCCGGTCGATGAGCGGCGTGCTCTCTATCTCCGCGGCCACAAAACTCGTCATCGAGGCGAACCTCACCGTGCCCACGCGGGTCCGGTCGATGTCACCTCCAATCCCGCGTCGGCGAACCATCCCGCCACAAGATCGAGATCCCCGAGGCTGAGTAGGAGCTGATGAGATCGACTGCCTCGTCGCCCGCGCTTTTACGATCGCTGGGGGAGAAGGTGAGGAGAGGTTCTGACGTCGGCACGGTCCTGACGCGTCGCGAACAGGAGGTGTTGCAGCTCGTGGGGCGGGGGCTATCGGATCCCGAAATCGCCTCGTGCCTGTTTCATCAGCCGCAAGACCGCGTCCAATCACGAATAGCTTCCGCTGTCTGAACGGGCCGCCGAATTCTTTCATCGGGTTCAAGTGGGTCGGCCGGGTCGCCGGAACCAGGTATGGACGAGCGGTGTAGAGGGGGGAGGACGAACTAAGGAAAGGGTCGATGCGCGGGTCGCTTCGGGTGCTCGTGGTTGCTGCGCTCCTCGTAACGGCTTGTGCGGCCGATCCATCCTCCTCCGGGCGGCAGTCGTCCCATCGGGCGAGACCCTCAACGATGACTGCGAAGGAGGCGCCCGGGTCCCAGGATGCCTGTCCGCTGACGATTCCACCCGAACCCGGCTTCGTCCCTCCAAAGCCCTATCCTCCGCAAGCGCCGGATCTTTATCAGTCGGTGTGGTACGGAACCGCAGCGCTGTGGACCATGATCGATCCGCAGGGAGAGGTGTGGGAGAACCTCCCCCAACATGACGGAAGGTTCACGCAGAAGACGTTCTGGTGGTCGGACGCTTACCCCCCGAGAGAGGAGCCGTCCCCGCCTATCACCGTCACCGGTCGACGGCTCGACGGATCTGGGTCGTTCGAGGCAGGAGGGCCTGCCGGCGGCGGGTTTCGCCACGACATCGGCTCGTTCATGCTGGTGGGGATCGAGATCCCGGCCGGGTGCTGGGAGCTGACCGCTACGCACGGAGATGCCGAGCTCTCCTACGTGGTCTTGGTCGAGGGTTGACTGCAATCGCAAGAGCGTTGGGTAGGTCGATGCTCATCAGTAATGAGGGTCACGACGATGTCGTGAAAGGAATGCATGCGCGAGGCGCCACGACGATTGCTTAGGTTCCGAAGACGCTGGCGTGGTCGCGTGCGAACTGCGCGAAGCTCCGCGGCTCGCGGCCGGTCACGGCGCGCACGGTGTCTGTCGTGTGGTCGGCGTCCCCCTGTCTGAGGAGCTTGAAGAGCGCGACCAACTCGTCCGCGTACCAGTTCGGCATCCCCGCCTCGAGCAGTCCCCGGTGCGCTCCTTCGTCGGGAACGGCGACGAACTCGACGCGACGGGCGGTCGCCGCAGAGATGTCGTCGGCGACCTGCTCGTAGGTGATGGCTTCCGGACCCGACAGCTCGTAGGTCTGTCGTTCGTGGTCGTCCGACGTGAGTAGCACGGCCGCGACCGCGGCGACATCGCGTGGGTCGACCATCGCGATCTTCGCTCCTTCCGCGGGCGCTAAGAGCTTGCCCAGTTCTCGCACCTGGTTCGCGGCCGCCAGCACGTTCGACATGTAGAAATTGGACTGCAGGATGACCGCAGGGATCACGGATCTGCGTAGGTGTTGCTCGCTGCGGCCGTGCCAATCCCAAAAGGACAGCGGAGCGCCGACCCGGGCTCCAATGGAGGAGAGCTTGACGATCCGACGCACGCCGGCGGCCGCGGCGGCGTCTATCACTCCAATCTCAAGTTCCGCTTGTTGCGGTTGGTTGGAGCACGAAAGAAGAACACGGTCTATTCCGTGGAGGGCTTTGCGCAGTGACTCTGCATCGGAAAAGTCGCCGACCGCCAGTTCGATGCCGTCGCCGAGCATCTCCCGAGCTTTGGCGTCGTCGCGAACGAAGCCACGAACGGACACACCTTTCTCGTACAGTTCGCGCGCGACCTTCGAGCCGATATTGCCGGTCGCGCCCGTCACCAGCACCGTCATGTTCGCTCACCGATCCTTTCGCCTTGGCGTTCGCTGGGCGGGATGTTCGGGTTCATGCTGAAGAAGTTCGTCGGGTCGTAGCGATCCTTCAATCTCGTGAGCCGTGCCAGCCGGTTGCCGTAAGAGGCCTCGATTCCGGCGGCTCCTTCGTCGGAAAGAAAGTGGGAGAACACGCTGGTCCTGTGCGGCAGAAGAGCTTGGGAGCCGTCCCTTACCCACGCGGTGTGCCGCTCCCCGGAGGGGTTGGTCGGAGGCCAAGCCGCAACGACGTTGACCTCGAAGCCGACGTCGCGCTCCCCAACCGCGGTCTCGTCGGCCGCGATCCGAGAGACGGCACCCCCGATTGCGAATCCCGCGATGTACGAGAACGGGGATGTGATGTTCTCCGTCAGTCCGAGGATTGCGTCCACGATGTCCCCCGATAGATCGGGCAGTCGCTGGGATCGCCAGTAGTAATGCATACCGTGAGGGTTGCCCGCATCAAGCATGCTCTGAATGAACAGGTACGGAACCGGACGCACGACGTCGGCGATCGGCTCTCCCAACCGCCGCAACGGCGCGACCGCCCTCTCTCCATCGGTGAGGTCGCCGGACCACACCGGCACCAGTCCGACGACTGGTTTCCCGTACTGGTCGGGTGGAAGAAACGGCGCCGGGGGAGCCAGTCGCGTCGTCACGGCGAGCCCCAACTCGTTGGGCATCTTTGGTGCGAAGTCGCTAACGAATGCGAGGACGTCGCCCGCCTGATCGAGCGGCCAGAAGATTGGTCCGCCGAGCACCATCGGCCCGACCTGATGGAGCCGGTATTCGAACGCAGTGGCGATGCCGAAGTTTCCCCCGCCGCCCCTCAGGCCCCAGAACAACTCTGGGTCCGTGTCCGCATCGACGTGCAGGTTCTGCCCCTCCGCGCCGACCACATCCACCGCAAGCAGGTTGTCCACCGTGAGGCCGAGGTTTCGCATCAGATGACCGAGACCGCCGCCGAGCGTGAGCCCCCCGATGCCGGTGTGGCTGACGACCCCGCCGGTCGTTGCGAGGGCGAATTTCTGTGTGGCGCGGTCGAGGTCACCCAGCAGGCAACCTCCCGCGGCGCGGGCGCGTTTTGCAGAGGGATCGACCCGGACTGTCCTCATGAGCGAAAGATCGATCATGAGGCCGCCATCGCACACCGCGTGTCCCGCCACCGCGTGGCCGCCCCCGCGTACCGACACGACGAGATCCCGCTCGCGCGCGAACCGCACCGCCTCGACCACGTCGTCCCTTCCGGCACAGCGCGCGATGAGCGCAGGGCGCCGATCGATCGCGCCGTTCCACACCCGCCGCGCTTCGTCGTAGCCCTCTTCGCCGGGGCGAAGCAGCGCACCCCGGAAGCGACTGCGTAGTTCCGCCGCCTCTCGGGTACCGACCGCCGTCGCCTCGATCGGGTCGATCCGCGCCTCCGCCTCGGTCATCCGCTCCTCCTTCCACGCACGCGCCTTAACTCCGACTCGACGTTATGTTGGGTCGCAGCGACGGCCTAGTTCGAGTTTCGAACTGGAGGAGCGAGAACCTCTCTGCCAGGATGGATTCATGCCGTCGCGCGACGACTATTGCCCCGTTGCCAAAGCTGTTCAGATCCTCGGTGACCGCTGGTGTCTGCTGCTGGTGCGCGAGATGTTGCGCGGGGTCCGGAACTTCAACGAGTTCGAGCGCAGCGTCCCCGGGATATCGCGCTCGATCCTCGCCCAGCGACTACGGCGGTTGGAGCGCGCGGCGATCGCGGAGCGGTGGGTCGACGACGGGAAGCGGACCGTCGAGTATCGCCTGACCGACGCGGGCCGGGAACTCGGGAGCGTCGTCGGGGCGCTCAACGATTGGGGAGAGCGGTGGCTCGTCCCGGACGGCCGCCCGGCTGAGATCGACCCCGATGGTCTGATGCTGTGGATCAGGCGTCACGTGGTCCTGGATCAACTTCCATCCCGCCGAGTGGTGGTGGCCTTCGAGTTGCGCGACCGAAGGAAACACCGTTACTGGCTCGTGCTTCAACCCGGCGAAGCGTCTCTGTGCCCGGAGCATCCGGGTTTCGAGGAAGACCTCCACGTGGCGGCGGCAACCACGACGATGTATCACCTCTTCCTCGGTCGGCTCTCTCTCGCAACCGCGATAGAGGATGGATTGCTCCGCGTTGAAGGGCGGCCCCAACTGATCCGCGCTCTTCCCTCCTGGTTCCGTCTTCGCCGCTGATGCCCTGGTCCCGGCCGCCCGTCAGGAATTCGATCGGATGTTGCGGTTCACGCGGAATGCGTTGTCCGGGTCGTAGGCCTTCTTGACCTTGACGAGGCGCTCGAAGTTGGAACCATAGGTGGCGTGCACACGATGGTCGTTGTCGTCCCCGGTTTGGAAGTTGACGTAGTTGCCACCCGTCGAGAACCGCCGGATGCCGTCCCATGCATCCCGCGCCCACGCCACGTGTTCGTCGCCACTGTCGCCCGGTTGCCATACAGCATCGAACCACGCTACGTAGCGGGCATCTCGGTTGCCGACGGCTCCATCGTCGTCCGCCTTTTCGTTCACGGCGCCACCGATGTGGACGATCATCGCCTCCGACCTCGGCGACGTCACCTTCAACGCGCTGCTGCCGAAGGTCGCGAGGAAGTCGCTCGACAATGCGGACAGGTATTCGCTCTTTAAGTAGTAGTTCAGGCCCGTCGGCAGGTCGTCGTCGAACATTGACTGCTGTTCGGCATACGACGTTTCGCCGATGAGATCGGCGAGGGGCTCACCGACGTCACGAATCGGCGCGAGGTGGGCCTCTGCGTTCGACCCGCTATGGCATACGAGCATCGAGACGATCGGCTTGCCATGCCATTGCTCGCCGAGGAAGGGGACCGCCGGGGCGAGCCCGACGAACAGGATTGCAGTCAGTTCGCGCGGCGCGGACTCAGTGACTTCCCGAAAGAGAGAGAGGATGTCGTCGGCCCGATCTGCGCTCCACACAGCCATCCCGCCGGTGATGCTCGGGCCGACCCGGTGCACGCGAAACGTAAACCGGGTAACGACGCCGAAGTTGCCCCCGCCCCCTCGCAGGGCCCAGAACAGGTCGGCGTTCTCCTCGCGATTGGCCGTGCGCACGACCCCATCCGCGGTCACGATCTCGACCTCTTGGAGGTTGTCGACCGCCCACCCGAAGCGCCGCGTGAGGTAACCGAAGCCGCCGCCGAGCGTTAACCCGGCGACGCCGGTCTCCGACATGAGACCGAGCACGGTTGCGAGACCATGTTTTTGCGTCGCCCGGTCGACGTCCTTCAGCAGACATCCGGGACCGACGTGCACGAGCTTGGCATCGGGATCCACCGCTACATCCCGCATCCGCGACATGTCGAGGGCCAGTGCGCGCTCTGCGAAAGAGGTCCCGGCGACGTTGTGACCGCCGCCCTTGATGCTGACGAGGAGATCCCGCTCACGCGCGAAGTCGATAGCCGCGGAGACATCTCGGGCCGAGCTCGGCTGGAGGATGAGGGCGGGGGTCCTGGCCGCCAGTGCATTCCAGACAACGAGCGCGTTGTTCCACCCTGCGTCGCCGGGAAGCAACAGCCGACCGTCTGTGTGCGCGGCCAGGGCGTCGAGTTCCTCGGACGTGAGCCTGACGGGTCCATCCTCCAGTCGCGCGATGACGACATCGCTGGTGATCATGCCCGTGCGCTCCCTCTGTGGTCACATCCGCTGATCGGTGATCACGACGCTAAGGAACGAGACGAGGTCGTGCATCGCTCAGATCCACCAAATGCCGAGCAAAACCCCGTGGTGATTTCTCACCACGGGCAGTCAGAGGAGGTCGTGCTCGAATGCGAACGCACTCGCCGCGGTCCGCGACGGCACGTCGAGCTTGGCGAAGATGTTCTGGAGGTGCCGGCCGACGGTGTACTCGCTGATAATCAGCTCCGAGGCGATCTTCTTATTGCTCTTGCCGGCCGCGACGAGCGCGAGCACCTGCATTTCTCGAGCGGTGAGCCCCCACTCGGTTCCGGGGACTGCGCTTCGGAGGAGCCGATCCACGTGAGCGAGGTCGGGCACGGCGCCGAGCTGCTCAAACACCGCACGGGCCGCATCCCACTCCATCTCCGCGCCGTCGTGGTCGCCGTGTGCCCGATAAGCGACTCCGAGCAGCACGCGGACGCGCGCCGCCTCGTGCGGAGCATCAAGCTCCCGCCAGACCACCCATGCGCGGCGCAGCCTGGAGATGGCGGATGTGATGTCGCCCTCGGCAAGAAGGACCGCCCCCTGGGCATAGTCGGACATCGCCTCCAGTAACGGCGCATCCAGGCGAGCGGCGATATCGGCGAGATCATCGGCCGCCTTACGAGCGGCACCGATATCGCTTGCGGCCAGCGCGATCTCGACGTAGGCGGCGAGCACCTTGGAGCGGCCCGTGCGATCGTGCGCTTCGTCCGCCACCCGGCGAATCGCGGCGGCCGCCGCCTCGAGCTGACCCTGTGCCAGTCGCAGCAGCGCCAAGCCGGGCTGCGGCTGCCGCCCGTATTTGTTTGCCTCCCCGTAGGTTTCTTCGGCATGAGCGAACTCCCCCCGCAGCCGGTGGAGCTCGGCCTTTTGGTAGACGGCTGCGCCGAGAGCAGACCGTCCCGAGAGCCGCTCACACGCCCGCTCAACCTCTTCGATCGCGTCCCGCCACTCGCCGTGCAGCTGCATGATTTCGGCGCGATGGACTAGGCACTGACCTCGGTACGGTGCAAGGTCCGGCTGTGAGTCGCACCAGCGACTCAGCGCGATCGTCCACTCCTGCGCCCGGCGCAGGTCGAAGATCTCTTGACACGCGGCGATCACGGCGCAATAAACGATGCCTGCGACCGTGGGCGACACTTCGTCGGCCGTGACCGCGACCATGACCTCATCGAGTAATGCCGCACCCTCATTTGCCTTCCCCACCGCGATCAGTGCCTCGCCTTGGCCACTCAGAGCGAGCGCCACGAGGTCGGGATCCCCGAAGCGGACCGCGATATCGGCGGCTTCGACATAGGTGGCGTGCGCGGCCGCGGCGTCGCCGTCGAGGATGCATCTGAGGGCGACCCAGATGAGTAGATAGCCTCGCTCGACACACGCCTCGTGGCTGTCGTTGAGCAGACGCTGCATTCGGGAAAACCAGCCGCTTGCGCGGGATTCCTCGCCTCTAAACATCAGTCCGAGTCCCAACCAGAACGCGCATCTTGCGGCGCGCGCGGTATCTCCCATGCCCAGCGACCCATGGTGGCACCGAGCCCACGCGTCGGCGCTTTCCTCGTCCTTCCCGGCGAGATACGCAGAAACTGCCAACCGCTCGAGATCGTCGATCCCGAGCGACGTCGTCTCTTCGGCCGCCGATAGATGGGCGAACGCGTCTCCCCACGCCTGCTGCCGGAAACACCCGCGCCCCTGCTCGACTGCGTCGGCCATGATCCAAGTCTTGTCCACCACAAGGGAACCCGCTACCGGTCGTTCGGAGAAACCACCGGCTTACACTTCGTTCATGTCGGCATCGTGGCCGCTCGTGGGTAGGGAGCGCGAGCAGGAAATCCTCGAGAAGGCAATAGACGGGCTAACCGAGGGTGTGGGTGGTGTGTGCCTCGTCGCCGGGGAGGCTGGGGCCGGCAAGACCACCTTGATCGAGTCCGTTCTGGCCTCGTACACCGGGCGGGTCTTGCGGGGCGGTGCGCATGGCAGCGGCGCGGTCCCGTACGGTCCCCTGAGGGCTGCGCTGCGCAACCACCTGCGCTCCTCGACCGGCGACGAGGCAGACAACCTGGCCGCGCTCGCCCCCAGCCTGACCCTCGTGATGCCCGAACTCGGTCGTGCCGTTCCGACGGCGGTGGCGGAGGAGGTCCCCGGGGCCATCCGGGGGACGCTCGAGCGGCTGGCTCAGGCGCGTCCCACCGTCGTCTTCCTCGACGACCTGCAGTGGGCCGATGCCGCAACGCTCACGGTGTTGGCCGAGTGGGCAACACCGTTGCACGGCCTTCCGTTACTGGTGATCGGCGCATATCGGAGTGACGAACTCCCGCGTCAGCATCCCCTGCGAAGCCTGCGGGCGGGGCTACGGCGCGCCGCGGCGGGAACGGAGCGGCATGTGCACTTGGAAGCGTTGGCTCCCGAGGAAAGTGCCCTTCTGGTGAAACGCGTGCTGGGGGACGGCGTTGCGCCGGAGGTCGTTGCGATCGTGCATCGTCGGGCGCACGGCCTTCCCTTTTATATCGAGGAACTTGCGGCGTCGATCGCCGAGGTTGGAGGCGACGTGGGGGAGGCAGCCGCGGCCGAGGTGGTTCCGGAGTCGGTCCGGGACGCGGTCCTGTTGCGCGTCGCCAGGATGTCGGAGCCTGCCCGCCATCTCGCAGAGGTGGCTGCGGCCGCGCGGTCGCCCCTTCTGCTGGACGTGCTGATCGAGTTCGCAGAAGGGGAAGGGGCGGTCGAGGAGCTGTTCGAGTCCGGTCTGCTGGTCGAGCTTCCCGATGGTGCCCGAGCGTCGGGCGAGGCCGCCTTCCGCCATGCCTTGGTCGGCGAGGCGTTGTACGCGGCTACCCCCTGGACCCGGCGGCGGCATCATCATGCCGCCGTGGCACACGCCTTCGAGACGCGCGGCCTGTCTCCTGCCGTGGTGGCCGCGCACTGGACCAAGGCCAACATGCCGGCGCGCGCCCGGCCGCTGTTGCTCGACGCCGCCGAGGCGGCTTGCAACGTTCACGCCTACCGCGACGCGAGGAATGCCATCGTCGAAGCCCTCTCGTTGTGGCCTGAAGGCGAGGAGGTCGATGCCCGCCTCGTGGTGGTGGACCGGCTCGGCGAGTGCGCGCAGCGCTGCGGCGAAATCCCCGACGCCGTCGATGCGTGGGAGGAGGTGGCGGCCGCCCGTCGCTCCGCCGGAGATCACGAGGCGCTCGCCCACGTCGAGCGGCGCCTCGCCGGCGCCTACGAGTTGGCCAACGACTGGACTCGTGCTCTTGCGGCGCGAGCGGTGGCGGCCGAGGAGTTTGCTCGATCCGGGCTGGTCGCCGATGCCGCCACCGAGCGGCTCGCCGCCGCGGCACACCTCCAGTCTTCCGGGGAACTCAATTCGGCACTGCAACTCGTGCTCAAGGCGAGGGCCGAGATCGATACGGCCGCGCCCGCTTCGGCACCCCATTCCACGGGCGGTCCGATAGGACTGCGGGCGCGCGCTATGGGACTTGAGGGGCTCATCCGCGCCAAACTCGGCGAAGGAGCCGCCGGCGTCGAGTTGACCCGTAAGGCACTGGATGTTGTTCTCGACGTTGATCAGGAGGCGCTCACCGCAGAGGTCTATTACCTGTACGCCGACGCGCTCGAGCACGCCACCGACTATCCCGCCGCTTTAAATGCGTGGACCGACGCGTTTTCGTACTGCCGCAGCCGCGGGCTCGATACCGGCGCGCACGTCTGCCTCGCCTGCCTCGTCCCGGCGCTCCGGCATACGGGCCGGTGGGAGCGTGCGCTCGAGGTCGGTCACGAGGTCTTGGCGACGGAAGGCGCTCCGGAAGTGGCGCGCATGGTGGCCGCGGGAGAGATCGGTCTCGTCCTGGCCAATCGAGGCAAGGGGGCGCAGGCGCGCGGACACCTCGCCGGCGCCGCGGCATTCGCGCGGGTCTACGAGCTGTTCGGACTGGAGATCGACACCGGGTGGGGTCTGGCAAGGGTCGCCGAGTTGGAGGGTGAGGACGACGGCGCCACGACTCGGTTGCGCGAGCTGACCGCCCGATGCCTCGCCCGCGACGAGCGTCACTACTCCGTTGCGGCGCTCCGCTGGGCCTCATCGTTTTTCGGTCGTCGCGGGTTGGCACGGGACCTCGGGTCGTGCACGGATGCTCTTGCCCGCATCGCGGGTGCAACGGGCACGACCGAGGCGATCGCGGCTCTCGCCCATGCCCTCGGTGAGTCGGCCCTGCTCGAGGGTGACTTTCCCCGCGCCGCCGACCAGTTCGAACGCGCCCTCGAGCTCCTGACCGCCATCACCCTTCCGCCGGAAACCGCCGAAACCCAGGCCCGCGCGGGCGCGGCCTGGGTGGCCGCCGGGGATCGGGACAAGGCGGTCGAGCGATTGATTAGCGCTTACCACACGGCTCGAGCCCTCGGCGCCCGGCCGTTGGCCGCCTCCGTTCTGCGGGAACTCGAGGACCTGGGCGAGGACGTGGGGCGGCGACTGGGACGAACCGCGGCGAGGCGAGATGAAACCGTCGGAGTGACGGCCCGGGAACGAGAGGTCCTGCGTCTCGTCGCGGCCGGCCTCACCAACCGCGAGATCGCTCGTGAGTTGTTCCTCAGTCCGCGCACGGTGGACATGCACGTCCGCAATCTGCTCGCCAAGCTCGGCTGCCGCACCAGGACGGAGGCGGTTAGACGCGCGGGCGAACTCGCCCTCCTCGTCCCGTAGGGCCGCGCCCGGGCATCTCCGGGGAATACGGCAATTCTGCCGTTCCTAGCCCCTCGGTTCCTCCCTAGCGTGTGGTCATCCGGAACAACGCTTACGGGAGGTGCTTCGACATGAGCACACAGACCATCGAGCAAACGATCGCCGGGTGGACCGACGAGCCGGAGGAGGCACGCGGCGCGCCGAGCGTTACCGCGCGCTCCGAAAACGGCCACGCGTTGATCCAGGCGGGTCCGTTCACATGGCGCGCCGACCTCCCCGTGCCGCTCGGCGGCACGAACCAGGCGCCCAGCCCCACGGCATTGCTGCTCGGCGCGTTGGCCGGCTGTGCGGTCGTCTTCGTGAAGGACGCCCTCGGGCCGCAACTCGGAATGCAGATCAACTCCGTCGCGGCAACCGTGCAGTGCGAAACCGATGCCCGCGGACTCCTCGGGATGGACGGGGCCGAGCCCGACCTGCGAAACGTGACCCTCGACGTGAGCGTGGACTCCCCGGACGGCGAGGAGGCCGTCGCCGCGCTCGCCCGGGTGTGGGAGGAGCGTTGTCCGATCTACCTGGCGCTCCAGAAGCCCACCGATGTCGCGGTCCGGTTTGCGGCCGCGTGACGAATCTGAGGGCCGGACGAAAGGAGGGACACCGCCAACGATAGATCCCCGCAGATCGTGCGCACAAGGCTTGCCGATCCTTCAGTAGCCCGAGAATCACTCGACACTAGGAGGTTGTAATGAAGCGAAGCTGGATGGCGGCGATGGCAGGTATGGCCGCGCTGGTACTCGTCGGGACGGTTGCAGTCGCGACGCCGGGGTCGGGAATACTGGAAGCACCCGTGCTCGGTCGGGGCTCGTTCACCGACGATGTCGGGATCAAGTTCACCCACAAGGGAGACGGCGGCACGACCGTTATCAACGCCAAGGATCCATCCCAGGCGGTCGTTCAGAAGGTCGTCCTCGGCCCCGGGGGCCACACCGGGTGGCACACACATCCGGGACCGGTCGTGGTAGTGGTTGCGTCCGGAGAGCTCACCTACTATGACGCCGACGACCCGACCTGCACCGGAGCTACGTATCCGGCAGGCTCGGCGTTTCTCGACCCGGGTCACGGACACATCCACATCGCCCGCAACCTCAGCGCCACCGACAACCTTGTGCTCTACGCAACGTACTTCGAGGTCCCCCCAACCAAATCACCGAGAATCGACGCTCCCGATCCGGGAAACTGCTCCTTCTAGAAACCTGCACTTTGTAAGCCGGCGCGGTCGGCAACGGGTGTTCGCTCGTTGCCGGCCGCTGCGGTGGGTAACAATTGGTTGTGCAGTGCGTTCGCATGAAGCTCATCCCGGCCGCGATTGCGCTCGCGTCCATCTTCGGCGGTGCCGCCGACTCGGCCCCTGTGGCCGCAACGGACGTGCAGACCGGTGGCGCCAGTCCCTTCATCGTGGTGGCGGAGTTCCCTCATGACCCGGACGCGTTCACGCAGGGTCTGGCATTCGCGAAGAACGGTGCGTTCTTCGAAGGCACGGGCTTGCGAGGGGAGTCGTCGGTGCGCAAGGTCGATCTCACGAGCGGTGCCGTGCTCAAGAGCTTCGATCTCGACGATAGGTACTTCGGTGAGGGCGTAACGATCTACCAGGGAAAGCTCTGGCAGCTCACCTGGCAGGAGCGCGAAGCGTTCGTCTACCGACGGAGGAGCCTCGCAAGGATCGATGCGTTCAGATATAGGGGGGAGGGGTGGGGCCTTACAGATCACGATGGTGAGTTGATCATGAGCAACGGGAGGGCCGTTATCCGCTACCGAAATCCGACCAACTTCAAGACGACGCGCAAGATCACGGTCACCGAGGACGGAGAGCCGGTTACGAACCTGAACGAGTTGGAATGGATCGAGGGCGAGATCTGGGCAAACATCTGGCAGACCGGTCGCATCGTGCGCATCGATCCCGCCACCGGAGAGGTGACCGGGTCACTCGACGTGAGTGAGCTGTGGACGACGGAACAGAACGACGATCCCGACGTGGGCGTGCCCAACGGAATCGCCTACTGGGCGAACGAGGATCGCCTCTTCGTGACGGGCAAGCTGTGGCACAACGTCTACGAGATACGGCTCGTCGATCCCTAGCCGAACCTGCCGCCGGACGCGACCGGTCAGATGCACCTGCGAAAGACAGCACCTACCGTTAGGAGGGGAACGTGAAGGGAGAGTCGCTGCTGGAGAAATGGTTCGCCGCGGGCGATGCCGGGGAGTTCGCTTCATTCGATGATTTCCTTCATCCCGACGTCGTGGTGCATGCGCCGATGGGTTTGTCTACCGAAGGGGCCGATGCCGAGAAGGAGGTGTGGAGAGACGCGCTTCGTGCGATGCCCGACATTCGTCACGACATTCAGGACGTGATCGGCGATGAAACCACAATCGCGGCGCGCGCAATCGTGACCGGGACACTCAGTGGTGACTTCGGGGGCATCACCGCCAACGGTAGAAGCTTCAAAGTAGACCAGGGGCTCTTCGCTCACGTGCACGACGGAAAGATTGTGGAAGCGTGGGAGATCGTGGATACGGCAAGTCTGCTTCGCCAACTCGGGGCAGACCTCGCCTGATTACCACTCCCCCCGTCTAGACGCGGCTTTTGCCTTGCTTCATCATCGTGTGGACGAAGCCACTCCAACGATGGGAGATCCTGGATGAGCCACGTACGCGGTTCGGCAGAATGGATGACCGCGCATTTCGGGAGGGGATGGCCCGACTGTCAAGCGCCCCTCAAATCGGTTGAGATCTTCGGGCGAAACCTGACGGTGCATAAGGATGCGGTGAGAGCGTTCCGGAGGTTGGATCGAATCTTCAAGGAGAACGCGCCCGCGTACTACAAGAAGCTGTGCGAGGAGTTCGATGTAGGGACGTTTAACTGCCGCCCGATCGGCGGGACCCAAACTGCTTCCAACCACTCATTTGGAACCGCGATCGATCTCGATACCCAAGAGAATGCATTCGGCAAGGATCCATTCGCCTGTCCCATCTGGACTCAGGCGAAGAAGGCCGTTCTGAAGGTGGAGAACGAAGGCCCCGAAGGCATGCCGTTATTCCGGTGGGGAGGTCGCTACCGGACACCCGATGCGATGCACTTTGAAGTGATGCTGACCCCGAGCGAATTGTCGCGGCGTCTCTTCATCGACGGCCGGAAGAAGCCGCAGAAGAAGTAATAGTCGTCGGCAGACCGTTTTCGTTCTTTCCTCAGGAACCGGAAGAGACCTCGTCCCCGTGACCCAGAACGGCTTCTGCTTCGCATTCGACCTTCCACCGGTCGTCCAGGAATCCGGCGACCACGATCATGGTCGAGGTCGGCCTCACGTCGCCGAACGTTTCGACGTGTGCTTGACCGGCCGCGTTGCCGTATTCGGCGTCGGTGAGGTACGTGCGTGTTCGCACCACATCTGCAGGGGAAGCTCCCGCTTCCGCAAGTGCTTGGACGATGATCTCGAGGCAGCGCTTCGTCTGGACGTAAGGGTCCGGGTCGACCGTTCCGCCCGCCCAGATGGGTGCAGTTCCGGACACGAGCACCCGATCGCCGACCCGAACGGCGCGGCTGAAGCCGATCTTGTCCTCGAACGGAGACCCGGAACGAATGTTCTTTCTTTCGGCCATCAGGAGATTCTCCCCGAGCAGTCCAACTTGATCCAACGTCAGTCGGATGAGCCGAACACGACCGAGCCGTCGCGCGCGACAGATAACCCCGGGTTGTAGACGATGTCCCACAGGTGGCCGTCGGGATCGGAGAAGTAGCCCTGGTACCCGTCGAACAGCGGTGCTGGCTGCGGCTCCTTCAATATCCCCGCCCCTGCGGCGCGTGCACGCGCGATGACCGCATCGACTTCCTGCGGTGATTCGACGTTGTGCCCGAGGCTGAACGCAGACCCACGAGCGATCGCGTGCCCAACGTCGTCGCTCAAGTCCTTCAAGGCCCAGATGGCGAACACCAGTCCGAAGCCCACTTGGTAGAAGACGATGTCGTCCAGATCCATCAGCGGCGTCCAGCCGAGCCGGTCCGAGTAGAAGGTGCGGCTCCGTTTGAGATCGTCGACCGCTACGGTCACGACGGAAATGCTCTGCTTCACGCATGCCTCCTGGTCCATCTCGGCGCGTCCGAGTGAGCGGCCGCGCCTCTTTATCCTTATGCGTTGACGGGCTCCTCGTAGGCCTTGCGGAGGCCGTCGCAGTCGATCTTCTTCATCTGGAGCATCGCGTGCATGACGCGCTTCGCTCGGTCCTTGTCCTCGTCCCCCAGCAGTTCGTCGAGGAGCTTGGGAATGATCTGCCACGACAAGCCGAACTTGTCCTTCAGCCACCCGCACCGGCTCTCCTCCCCGCCGCCGGCGATGAGCTTGTCCCAGTACTCGTCGACCTCCTCCTGTGTCTCGCACTCGACGAAGAACGAGAATGCCTCGTCGAACTTGAAGTGAGGGCCCGCGTTGAGGGCGATGACGCGCTGTCCCGCCACTTCGAACGTCACGGCCGTGACCGTCTCGGTACCGGTCGGGCCGGTGTTGTCGTAACGGCGGGTCTCGAGGACCCGGGAATTCGGAAAGATCGAGCAATAAAGTTCGGCAGCCTCGTTTGCTTCCTTGTCGAACCACAGGTGAGGCGTGATCGTGGGCATCTGTTCGTCCTTTCTGCTCGCTCGATTTGTCTGCCTCCTACGTATGTAGACGATCCGACGCCGGGACAATCATCGCGCGCACATTCTCACTACATGGGTCGGCTCGAATGGTGATCGTTTTGCCGTACGGGTGCCGGGCGCGCACCCCGATCAGCCCTTCAGATTGGGGAAGAACAAGCCGGCGATCAGTTCGCGGCGGCTGGCGACGTCCATCTTCGAGAACACCGACTTCAGGTGCTGTTGCACGGTCAACGGAGAGAGTCCGAGGCGACGAGCGATTTCGTCCGTGGACAGTCCCATCAACACGCGACGTGTCACCTCGGCCTCGCGCCGTGTCAAACCATTTGCCTGCAGCATCAGCTCCGCAACCTCGTCCGGCCGAGCGTGTTCAACGATGATCGCGATTCGTGATGTGGCCCCGCTTCCGAGAGGGACTGCTTGGGTCCGCAGCCACTTGCCGGATCTTCTGATGCTCGTTGTGACGAACGGCCCGCGACCGTATCCCTCCGTAGCGAGCTTCGCTCGTGTCGCCGGCGCCAGGACCTCCATCGGCGGCGGTGAGCCGATCTGGATCGATCTCTCGAATACGTTTTCGGCAGCCTCGGACACTTCGACCACGGCCAGATCGCCGTCGAGCACGAGCAGCACGGGATCGGTCGGAACGATAGGCGCGCGGGCCTTGTCACCGACAACCGCCAGCCTGAGCCCGTCGGCGAACGTTCGCAGCAACGAGGCTATGGACGCGACCTCGGATGCCGAAAAGTTCTTCTCGCCCGCGGCGCGGGCGAGAGAAAAGAATCCCCAGCAGCCTGTCGGCGACACCAGCGCACCTCGTAACTGATCACCGAGACCAAACGGCTCGAACAGTTCGCGCCACCGAACGCTTCTCTGCGGCCGGCCGTGGGTGGCGAGGTTAAGTGCGCCGACGTGAGGCGCGGCTCGCGCCAAATCAGCCTGCAACAGGAAATCGTCGGCGCCGTACTCGAGCTCGAAGAAGCGCGACGCATCGTCATCGATGTGGCTCCCCGTGATACCCGTCATCATCAAGGTTGCAGGGTCGGCGGTGGCGACGCACCACACGTCTGCCGGAACGGCTTCAGACATGGCTTCCACCGCACGGGCGGAGAAGACGTCCCAGGAAAGCCCGCTCGTGTTCAGGCGATGCATGCGATCACGCGCTCGTGATGTGGACCGGGTCTTCACCGGACCAAGTTAGGCCACGTATCGGGAAATTGCCAGACTTCTGGTATGGCCTCCGGCGGCGATGTGCGCAACGCTCTGGTCAATGGACCACCATCACCTAGAACCATGAGCCGTTACGAGATTCTGCTGTTCCTGCACGTGAGCTCCGCCATTATCTGGCTCGGCGCGGGCCTCCTCACCATCGTCGAGCAGGAGAGGGCGTTCCGGTCGCAGGACGCCCAGCAGATCCTGCGCGGTTTTCAAGACGAAGGATGGCTTGCACCTCGCCTGTTCATTCCCGCAGCATTGACCACCTTCCTGTTGGGGACGGCGCTCGTCCTCGAGGGCGGGTGGGGTTTTACGACCCCGTGGATTCTCGTCGGCCTCGGGGGCTTCGCCGCTACGTTCCTCACCGGCATCGCGTTCCTCAAGCCGACGGGCGAGCGTATCGGCCGGATGCTTGGTCAAAGCGGCCGCCTGAGCCCGCAGATCGTCGCCGATATGCGCAAGAGACTCCTGGTAGGCCGAATCGACATGGCCGTGCTGTTCACTGTCGTGTTCGATATGGCCGTGAAGCCCGACGGTGACGAGATCGTGCTCATCGTTGTCGTTGCAGCGGGCCTGACCGGGATCGCACTTGCGACCGGTCGGCACACGGCTCCGGCACAATGAGAGCGGTTCTTCGGTCGGCGTTTGAGCGACCTTGTGCAGAATTGCCCGGTGTGGGCGAATCGAATCGTCTACAGCGAATTGGTCACGGCCGCGATCACGCTCGCCACTATTGAGCCCACGACGAGGAGGGCGCCGACCAATCTGACGGCGCGCCGGGCGGGGGATTCGCCCGTTTCGTCATATGAAACGTTCGGCCGGGACAACTCCTGCGCCTTGTCCGCATATTCGCTTGCGACGTAGACGTCGATCGGGCCGAAGGGATTTTCGCTCCCGGTGAGCCACGCTCCGGGCGCGTCCGAAGCTTTGATCGTGCGCGACCCGATGCCGCTTGCGTGCAGTCGACCTGCGAACGCCTCTGCTTCGTACATGTCCGAGACCGACGTGATCTTCACCCACCGTGTCGTCATGTCCGGCCTCCTCCGGTGCGGCCGGCAGTCGGAAGAGACTCAATCAGACCACGAGCTGTGTCCCCGTCCGTGCGCGCCACCACCACTCGGTGGGCAACGAGCGCGTCGAATTGTACGTTTGCGCCGAGACCCGCGGTCCACACTTCGGAGCTGATGCCGTGTGACCGGAGCATCGAGCTTGTGACGTGAGCATCCATCTCGCCGTAACCGCTCCACACCGTGACGACGTCCGGCCCGAGCCGCGTCGTCGCTACTTCTTCCTCCGGAACGCTGAGTGGAGGAAGGTCTTCTACCAGCGCGACTCCGCAGTCGGAGCAGACGTCAAATCCGGCGCGGTATTCGCAGCGGCACTGTGGACAGTACCTGCACATGGTTCGATTATCGCTCACCGACGCGGCTATAGGAAGTGCGACGATGCCGCGGGCCCCATCCTCCAGACGCTTCGTCGCCTGGTGCTAGCCCGGTGATGCCCCGGATGGACCGAACGTTTTCGTTACCGCGCCGCCGGGCGCACGTGTCATAGCCAGAGATTCACGGTTTCGTGTATCCCCGAGGACCGACCGAGGAGGCAGCGTTGCGGAATCGCCGGACGTTAATTGTCGGGCTTACGTCGCTGCTCTACTTTGCCCCGGCGGCGAATGCGAGCCACGCGTGGGAAAGCTTCCATTGGTCGCGCGCGGCCAACCCGCTCCGGCTCGAGGTGGTCGACAGCGTCGTCGGGGAATGGGATGCGCTCCTCACCGCGAGCGTCGCCGATTGGGATCGATCGACGGTGCTGGCGCTGTCTTCGTCGTCCGGAGCCGACTCGCTCGTCGACCGGATCTTGTGTCGGCCGATCGGCGGCAAGATCCGGGTGTGCAACGCACACTATCCAGATCCAACGTGGCTCGGTCTCGCCACCGTGTGGCTCAAGGGCGGCCACGTAGCGCAGGCGACGGCACAAGTCAACGACACCTGGTTCGACACCGTCTACGCCGATGCGAACGCCAAACGACACGTGCTCTGTCAGGAGATCGGCCATGGCTTCGGCCTCGACCACACCTACACGGAGCCGACTTGCATGGACGACACGGGCGGACTTTCCGATCCCGCTTACGTCTCACCCGGGCCGCACGATTACCACCAGCTGGAGGCCGTCTACGCACACCTCGACGGTGCGGGGGGCGCGAAGGCCCGTAAGAATCGCGGACGTGCTCCGCGAGGCCAGGACGTGTGCCCGGCGAACGCGTGCCGCTCGATGGTTCGGGTGTGGAAAGACGGGCCCTTCACCGTCGTGCAGTACGTGCTGTTGCCCGGCGTCCGGGTGATCTGAAGCTCG
>Ga0247713_1000308_pt1 | contig 32618 bp, 20 predicted proteins | sample 21E_NmetaG_FD_189936 | JGI IMG/M metagenome (GOLD analysis project Ga0247713, IMG submission 189936) | Soil microbial communities from hillslope of Landscape Evolution Observatory, University of Arizona, Oracle, AZ, United States - 2-1-E_N | ecosystem: Engineered > Artificial ecosystem >...
CTCAGTAGCAGGAGGAAAAGAGATTATTCCCTGAGTAGTGGCGAGCGAAAAGGGAGTAGCCCAAACCAGTTCAGCGCGATAGGTTGCAGCTGTTTCTGAACTGGGGTTGTAGGAGTCGACGGCTGGACACTGCAATGTCCAGGCGGAGTTACAAAGTCGATCGCTAGTTGAACCGTTCAGGAAAGGCGGGCCATAGAGGGTGACAGCCCCGTAAGCGAAAGTGATCGGCCTCCGTGCGTTGACCACCTGAGTACCACGTGGAAGGTCTCTCATGTGGGAATCTGGGCGGACCACCGTCCAAGGCTAAATACTCTTGGCGACCGATAGTGAACTAGTACCGTGAGGGAAAGGTGAAAAGCACCCCGGGAGGGGAGTGAAATAGTACCTGAAACCACGTGCCCACAAGCAGTCAAAGGGTGTTGCCGGTCGCGAGGCCGGTAGCCTGATGGCGTGCCTTTTGAAGAATGAGCCGACGAGTTACTTGTGTGTGGCGAGGTTAAGTCCGAGAAGGACGGAGCCGTAGCGAAAGCGAGTCTGAATAGGGCGATGAGTCGCACGCAGTAGACCCGAAACCGAGTGACCTATCCATGGCCAGGTTGAAGCGAGAGTAATGTCTCGTGGAGGACCGAACCCACTAGCGTTGAAAAGCTAGGGGATGAGCTGTGGATAGCGGTGAAATGCCAATCGAACTCGGAGATAGCTGGTTCTCCCCGAAATAGCTTTAGGGCTAGCCTCGGGCGTTCAATCGTGGGGGTAGAGCACTGAATGGGCTAGGGGGCTTCCCGCTTACCAAACCCAATCAAACTCCGAATCCCACGATTCCAGAGCCCGGGAGTCAGACTGCGAGGGCTAAGCTTCGTGGTCAAAAGGAAAACAGTCCGGACCGTCAGCTAAGGTCCCTAAATCCAAGCTCAGTGGTAAAGGATGTGGAGTCGCATAGACAACCAGGATGTTGGCTTAGAAGCAGCCATCATTGAAAGAGTGCGTAACAGCTCACTGGTCAAGTGATTCTGCGCCGAAGATCCAACGGGGCTCAAGCTTGGTACCGAAGCTGCGGGTCTGACGGTCGGTTCGCCGGCCGTTGGGCGGTAGGGGAGCGTCCCGTTTGCTGTGAAGGTCGACCGTGAGGACGGCTGGAGCGTACGGGAGTGCGAATGTCGGCATGAGTAGCGAAATGTGGGTGAGAAACCCACACGCCGTAAGCCTAAGGTTTCCTGAGGAAGGCTTGTCCGCTCAGGGTTAGTCGGGCCTAAGCCGAGGACGAAAGTCGTAGGCGATGGACATCCGGTTGATATTCCGGAACCACCAGAGATCGTTTGCACCGCAAGGTGTCGCCTGGCGGAAGCAATCCGTGGTTGGGCGAGCGTCTAGCTCGTCCGAAGCGGTGCGCTGAACCCAGGTGAGAGCAAGGGCATGACCCAGCATGGTAGTTCGAGCGCGTTATGGCTATACGCGTCTAAGCCGGTAGGCGGGGTGAACAGGTAAATCCGTTCGCCCATTCAACGCCGAGAAGCGAATGAAAGCGGCGCATGCTGCAATTCGAGTGAGCCAAGCTGGCAAGAAAAGTGTCTAGCGAGATCAAAGGTGTCCGTACCGCAATCCGACACAGGTAGGCGGGTAGAGAATACCAAGGCGATCGGGAGAACCCTCGTTAAGGAACTCGGCAAATTTGCCCCGTAACTTCGGGAGAAGGGGCGCCTCGCAGCTGAAGGCTTGCCTTCGGTTGATCGAGGCCGCAGTGAAAAGGCCCAGGCGACTGTTTAGCAAAAACACAGGTCCGTGCTAAAGCGAAAGCTGACATATACGGGCTGACGCCTGCCCAGTGCCGGAAGGTTAAGAGGAGGGGTGCAAGCTCTGAATCGAAGCCCCGGTAAACGGCGGCCCTAACTATAAGGGTCCTAAGGTAGCGAAATTCCTTGTCGGGTAAGTTCCGACCCGCACGAATGGCGTAACGATCTGGGCGCTGTCTCAACGAGGGATCCGGCGAAATTGAAGTACCTGTGAAGATGCAGGTTACCCGCGATAGGGCAAAAAGACCCCGTGGAGCTTTACTGCACCCTGTCATTGGATTGGGCTTGAGCATGTGTAGGATAGGTGGGAGGCTGAGAAGCTGGGGCGCTAGCCTCGGTGGAGCCAACCTTGAAATACCACCCTTGTTGGAGTTCGGTTCTAACCGCGACCCGTTATCCGGGCGCGGAACAGTGGCAGGCGGGCAGTTTGACTGGGGCGGTCGCCTCCTAAAGAGTAACGGAGGCGCCCAAAGGTTCCCTCAGGCTGAATGGAAACCAGCCGAAGAGTGCAAAGGCATAAGGGAGCTTGACTGCGAGACCTACAAGTCGAGCAGAGACGAAAGTCGGGCTTAGTGATCTGGTACCTCCGAGTGGAAGGGGTATCACTCAACGGATAAAAGCTACCCCGGGGATAACAGGCTTATAGGGTCCAAGAGTTCACATCGACGACCCTGTTTGGCACCTCGATGTCGGCTCGTCGCATCCTGGGGCGGAAGTACGTCCCAAGGGTTTGGCTGTTCGCCAATTAAAGCGGTACGTGAGCTGGGTTCAGAACGTCGTGAGACAGTTCGGTCTCTATCCATCGCGGGCGTAGGGAACTTGAGAGGAGCTGCTCCTAGTACGAGAGGACCGGAGTGGACGAACCGCTGGTGTGCCAGTTGTCCTGCCAAGGGCACCGCTGGGTAGCTATGTTCGGTTGGGATAAGCACTGAAAGCATCTAAGTGCGAAGCTCGCCTCGAGATAAGGTTCCCCACCGGGTTAACCGGGTAAGACCGCAGGGAGATCACCTGCTTGATAGGCGGCATGTGGAAGCTGGGCAACCAGTGAAGCTGAGCCGTACTAACGGTCGAGGGCTTGACCTTTTTCAGCGCCTCACCCATGGGCAGCTGCTAGGGTCCGTGAGCATCACAGTTCGCGCATTGCAGAGCGAAGGTCATCAGCGCTTTCAGCGCCTGATCACGTCGACACTTGGAGACAAAGGATCCTGGTGACTCCAGCGGAGAGGCCACACCCGTTCCCATCCCGAACACGGAAGTTAAGCTCTCCAGCGCCGAAGATACTGAGGGGGTAGCTCCTCGGGAAAATAGGTCGTCGCCGGGATCCTTTGCCTTATCCCCTGTATTGGCCCGCCCTGTTAGGCGGGCCATTTGATTCATGGCCGACTTCAGCGTTGGCAGGACCGGCAGAAATTGGTTTCCGAGCCCCCGGCGCGGATGGAGCTGATGGTGCCACCGCAGCGCTGGCAGGCCTGCCCTGCTCGGCCGTGCACGCGCAGGAAGCCACGCTGTTCCACCTCGAGCCGAGGCGGGACCAAGCGACGCAGCTCTGCGACCGCCCAGGCAAGCACTTGCCGCGTGGCGGAATAGAGCGCATCCACCTCTTCCGACGTCAGCGACCTACGGGTGCGGTACGGCGCAAGCTTGGCCGCCCACAGGATCTCGTCGCTGTACGCGTTGCCGATGCCGGCCACAAACGCCTGGTTGCGCAGCAGGTTCTTGAGCTCACCGCCATGGTGGCTGATGCGCTGCCGCCACACCTCCGGCGATAGCGCCGGGTCGTCAGCGTCGGGTCCCTGCTCTTCCCATCCGGCCACCGGCCGTTCAGAGCCCTGCGGCAGGAGGTAGAGCTTGCCCATGCGCGTGGCGTCGCGATAGCGCATCTCGACGGGTTCCGTGTCCCGGGGGAGCCAGTCGGCGCCCGCCGGCCACGGCCCGGGCGTCGCCACGCGCGCGCGTGATCGAGCGGGGCGGTCCAAGCCTTCGAGGCGGTCTGAAGCCTGTCGAGCGGCGGACTGCGTCCCGACGCCTGTGTCCGGGAGCGGGCGGAAGCGGAGGGCGGCGGCCGTCCTGGGCCAGGCCTTGGTGCCCGGCCCCGCCAGGCCCAGCCGCCCGGTCAGCATGGCGTTGACCACCAGCCTGTCGCGTTCGAAGCCGAAGGTGAGGAACTTGCCCCTGCGCCGAACGCTCTCCAGCCGCTGGCCCGCCAGCGCCGGGACCTCTGCCGCGGTGCCCCGCAGCACGAGCGGCTCTCGGACCGTCATCTCGTCAAGCTGCCGCCCGGCGAGGGCCGCGTCGAGGGCGTCGGCCAGGATGGCCAGGTCAGGCAGCTCGGGCACGGTGGGCGATTGTAGCCGGGCGAAGTCGCGTGGTACCATGCGCGGGCCCTGCGGGGCAGACAGCAAGAAGAGCGCGCACGAGCCGGCGTACGGAGGAGTCTGACGAGCCACTGATCAACAGGTCCCCAGACCACCAACGGACGAGGGCCCGGGCGCATCGCTCGGGTCTTGTTGTTTGTCCGGGGAGCCTATCCGGAGGAGAGAAGCCAGTTGACAGCAGAGCGGGTGGAGGAGCAGACGGCCGAGCAGCCGGCCGCCGCGTCCACCGATACCGTGGCAGAGGCCGCGGAAACATCTGAGGCCCCAGCGGCCGAAGGCACCCCAGAACCGGCCGCGGAGAATTCTCCGGCCGCCGTATCAGAGCCCGTCACCGAACCCGACGCTGACACCCAGGGCGCACGCCCTACCGGCACGTCGGCCCCGAGCCCTGAAGCGGCTATCGGTGCGAGCGGTGCTCGTCCCCTGGGCGACGCCGAGGAGATTGGGGTCAAGGCGGATGACGCAGTCGATCGGCTGATCGATCGGCACGACCGACAAGAACCGGCTGCCGAAGGCGGGGAATCACCCGAGGCGAGCGCCGCGGGCGGGGTCGCCGACGAGGCGCCTACGGCCGCCGACGAGACCGCAACACAGATGGCCGGCCAGACCGCAACACCCGTAGCGGGCGAGGCTCTGCAGGCCGCGGCCGACGAGTCCCCGGGGACTGACGCCGAGGCACCCGCCGCCGCGGACCCCGAAGCGCGCGCCGTGGCTGACGCCGAAGCAGCATCGGTGGCGGCCGACGAGTCCCTGGCGGCTGACGCCGAAGCAGCACCGGTGGCCGCCGACGAGGAACCCGCCGCTGGCGCCGAGTCACCCGCGGTCGCTGACGCTGACACAGCACCTCTGGCCGCCGACGAGGGATCCGCTGCACCGCCGGCGGCAGAGCCTGCGCCCCCCGCCGAACGACGCATCGTCCCCGAGGGCCCCGAGCCCACGACGATGGAAGAGCTGCTCAATGAGCAGTCCGGGGAGATCCGCAGCCTCAAGCACGGCGACGTCGTCGAGGGCAACGTCGTGCGCATCGACAAGGACGAGATCCTGGTCGATATCGGCGCCAAGTCAGAAGGCGTGGTCAGCAACCGCGAGCTTTATGGGCGCAACGCGGAGAGCCAGCCGCAGCTCAACATCGGCGACACGGTGCTGGTCTACGTTCTGCAGCCCGAGTCGCCAGAGGGCCACGCCGTGCTGTCGCTGCGTCGGGCGGGGCTCGAGCGCAAGTGGCGCGCCATGCAGGAGCAGCTGGATGCCGGCACCATCATCGAAGCGCCGGTCATTGACCACAACAAGGGCGGACTGATCGTCGACTGCGGCATTCGTGGCTTTGTCCCGATCAGTCAGATCGTCGACTTCCCGCGCCGGCCGCAGAACGAGCAGCCGCGTGATGCCGCCCAGGAGATCGCCGAGAAGCTCCAGCCCTACGTCGGCCGAAAGCTTCGCCTCAAGATCCTCGAGGTCAATCGCAAGGCCAACCGCCTGATCCTCTCGGAGAAGGTGGCCCTGTACGAGGAGCGCCGCGAGAAGCGCGACGAGCTGTTCAGCAGCCTGCAGGTCGGGCAGAAGGTTACCGGCACGGTCCGTTCGATTGCCCCGTTCGGGGTCTTCATCGACCTGGGCGGCATCGACGGCCTCGTCCACAAGAGCGAGCTTTCCTGGAACAAGGTCAATAACCCCGAGGCCGGCTACAAGATCGGCGAAGAGGTCGAGGCCGAGGTCATCGACATCAACCACGAGCGGGGTCGGATCAGCCTGTCGATCAGGCGCCTGCAGCCCGATCCGTGGCACTCGTCGGTGGCCGACATGAAGGTCGGCGACGTCATCGACGGCGCCGTGACGAAGATCGTCAACTTCGGTGCCTTCGTTCGCGTGCGTGACGGGCTGGAGGGGCTGATCCACATCAGCGAGCTCTCGCACCAGCGCGTCGTCCACCCCGGCGATGTCGTCCACGAAGGCCAGCGCCTCAAGTTGAAGGTCATCTCGCTCGACTCCGAGCGTCATCGACTCGGGCTCAGCCTCAAGCAGGCCGAGGAAGAGCCGGCCCCGCGCCCCGAGCGTGAGCGGCGGCCGCGCCAGGAGCGCGGTCCCGGTTACGACCGGTCGCAGGCGGTCCAGGAACCGGAGGGCGGGATCGACAACACCCTCGCCGCCGCGTTCGCCCAGGTTCGCCAGCAGATGCAGGAGACAGAGGCGGCTCGCGGCACCACGGCCGGCGAAGAAGACGCCGACGGGGCTGGCGACGCGCAGACCGGGGCCGTCATCGAGGCAGCCGGCGAGGCTCAGCCGGGCGATGTCGACACGGTTCCGCAGGCGCCGGCACTCGAAGTCGGCGCGGGCGACGGTGACCCGCGCGCAACGTCAGACACAGCCCAAGGTTCCGACGCAGCGGACGCTGTGGACGGCACCGAGGCGTCCGGCGTGAGTGAGGCGGTTGAGTCGGTGCCGGACGCTCCGGCGGCCTCCGCCGACAGCCGGGCAGATGATGTCCAGGGCGAGCAGTCGACTTTGGAGGGTGGCGACGGTCTGCCGTCTCAGGCCGAAGGGGCCGATGCTGGCGCGCCTGCCGATGGCGCCGACCAGGAGGAAGCCACGCAGTCGGCCGCGCCAGCCCGGCGAAGCCGATCGAAGAAGGCCGATACCGGCGACGAGGCCGCTGCACCGGTGGCCGACACCTCGGCCGAGCCGGCGGAGGGCAGCCCGGAGGCTGCACCTGAAGAGGGCGGCGACACGGAGCAGGCCCAAGCCTGACCTGCGCTGCAGCTCCGGAGCGCCGCTGAGCGGCGTTCCCCATCGCGCGGGACGCCGTCCCCGTGCGTCAGAGGTCCGCCCGCTTCCGTTGGCATTTCTTTAGGTATTCGTTGTCGGCTTCAGGGCCCGCCCGCGCTCCCGAAGCCTCATGATGGGGATGCTCGCCGGACGGGCGCCTATCCCAATGGCGCCGCGCTGCAGGACGGTCGGGCGGTCGGAGCATCCGAGCTGGGTGCTACGATTCCGGCACCGAGCGCCGGGGGGCGCTCCATCGGGGATACAGGCTTCGCTACATGGATCGGTTCGACAAGTTCACTGACCGCGCGCGCAAGGTGCTGACGCTGGCCCAGGATGAGGCCCAGCGGTTCAACCACAACTACATCGGCACCGAGCACCTTCTGCTGGGCCTCGTCCGTGAGGGGGAGGGTGTGGCCGCGCGCGTGCTCGAGAACATGAACGTCGAGCTGGCCAAGGTCCGCACCGCCGTCGAGTTCATCATCGGCCGCGGCGACCGTCCCGTCGTCGGCGAGGTTGGCCTGACCCCACGGGCGAAGCGCGTCATCGAGCTCGCCATCGACGAAGCCCGCCGGCTTGGCCACAACTACATCGGCACCGAGCACCTTCTGCTCGGCCTCGTCCGTGAAGGTGAGGGCATCGCCGCGGGCGTGCTCGAGTCGCTCGGCGTGAACCTGGACAAGGTCCGTCACGAGGTCATCCGCGTGCTGTCGCAGTCGAGCGCGGCCGGCCCCACCAGCGAGACCAAGCGGACCAGCAAGACCCCGACCGTCGACCAGCTCGGAATCAACCTCACCGACGCTGTGCGCGCTGGCAAGATCGACCCGGTGATCGGCCGTGAGAAGGAGATTGAGCGCGTCATCCAGATCCTGTCGCGCCGGACGAAGAACAACCCGGCCCTGATCGGGGAGCCCGGCGTCGGCAAGACGGCAATTGCCGAGGGCCTTGCCCAGCGCATCGTCGCCGGTGATGTGCCGGAGACGCTGGCCGACAAGCGCGTGCTCACCCTCGACATCGGCTCACTCGTTGCCGGCACGAAGTACCGCGGCGAGTTCGAAGAGCGGCTCAAGAAGATCATCGAGGAGTTGCGTAACACCAGCGACGCTGTCCTCTTCATCGACGAGCTGCACACGCTCGTCGGTGCGGGCGCGGCCGAGGGCGCCATCGATGCCGCGAACATCCTCAAGCCGCCGCTGGCTCGCGGGGAGTTGCAGTGCATCGGCGCCACCACGCTCGACGAGTACCGCAAGTACATCGAGCGCGACGCGGCTCTCGAGCGCCGGTTCCAGCCGGTGATGGTCGAGGAGCCCACGCTCGAGCAGACGGTCGACATCCTCTTCGGCATCCGCGAGCGGTACGAGGAGCACCACAAGGTCAAGATCACCGACGAGGCGGTCCGCGCCGCCGCCGACCTGTCGATCCGTTACATCACCGACCGTCACCTGCCCGACAAGGCAATCGACCTGATCGACGAGGCTGCCAGTCGGGTTCGCCTGCGCCACAGCTCGGCGCCGCAGGAGCTGCGTGACGCCCAGCGCGAGCTTGACAAGGTAACCAAGCAGAAAGAGACCGCGATCAACGACCAGGACTATGAGGTGGCCGCCAGCCTGCGCGACGCCGAAGCCAACGCACGCGAGCGCCTGGACGACGAGCGAGCCAAGTGGCAGGCCGAGCAGGGCGACCAGCTGGCGCAGGTCAGCGAGGAGGACATCGCCCAGGTTGTCGCCATGTGGACCGGCATTCCGGTCACGCGCATCGCCCAGGAGGAGTCGGAGCGGCTGCTCCAGATGGAGGGTGCCCTCCACAAGCGGGTGATCGGGCAGCAGGAGGCGATCGAAACGGTCAGCAAGGCCGTCCGACGGGCCCGCGCGGGGCTGAAGGATCCCAAGCGTCCGATCGGGTCATTCATCTTCCTCGGGCCCACCGGCGTGGGAAAGACGGAGCTGGCCAAGAGTCTGGCCGAGTTCATGTTCGGCTCCGAGGACGCCCTGATAAAGATCGACATGTCGGAGTTCATGGAGCGCCACAACGTCAGCCGGCTGGTCGGCGCCCCGCCCGGCTACGTCGGCTTCGAGGAGGGCGGCCAGCTGACCGAGGCGGTCCGTCGCAAGAGCTACTCGGTCGTGCTGCTCGACGAGATCGAGAAGGCTCACCCGGAGGTGTTCAACATCCTCCTCCAGATTTTGGAGGACGGGCACCTGACCGATGCCAAGGGGCGCCGGGTCGACTTCCGCAACACCGTGATCATCATGACCAGCAACCTGGGCGCCAAGTCGCTGCTGAAGGACACCAGCCTCGGCTTCCGGCCCGTCGCCGCCGACGAGGAAGCCATGGCCGAGCAGCAGTACGACCGGATGAAGGAGAAGGTGCTCGATCAGCTCAAATCGCAGTTCCGGCCCGAGTTCCTCAACCGCGTCGACTCGGTCGTCGTTTTCCGCTCGCTGCAATTGGAAGAGATCCGGGAGATCGTCGACCTGCTGCTGGAGCGGGTGCGCGACAGGATGCGCGCGCAACAGCTCGAGCTGGAGGTCACCCAGGCCGCCAAGGACCACATCATCAAGCTGGGCTACGACGTCGACTATGGTGCTCGGCCCCTGCGCCGCGTGCTGCAGAACATGGTCGAGGACCAGCTCGCGGAGGCCCTGCTGCTGGGCAAGTTCGAGCCGGGGATGACCATCCGCCTGGACAAGTCCGAGGACGCCGGCCTCTCCATCGAGCCGATCGCCGAGAAGACGCCCGTCGAGGCGCGTTAGCCCGATGGCGCGGCCCCAGAGCCGCTTCGTCTGCTCAGAATGCGCCGCGGTGAGCCTTCGCTGGGAGGGCCAGTGCCGCACATGCGGCGGCTGGAACACCCTGGTCGAATCGATTGCTCCCACCGCTCAGGGAGGACGGACGCGCAGCGGTTTTGCGATCGCGCCGCCGACCACCCCGCTGGCGGATGCGGCCACGGTCGGCGATGAGGGTCGCCTGCCGGTCGGCATCGGCGAGGTGGACCGTGTGCTGGGAGGCGGCCTGGTGAGCGGTTCGCTCGTGCTGCTCGGCGGCGAGCCCGGCATCGGCAAGTCGACGCTCCTGCTGGCCCTGGCCGGCTCGGTCGGTGGAAAGGTGCTCTACGCCTCCGGCGAAGAGTCCGTGGGCCAGATTGGCATGCGCGCCATGAGGCTCGGGCTGCGGGAAGGCGGCGCCATCCACCTTATCGAGGCGCTTGCGGAAACGTCCGTCGAGCGGATCATCGCTGCAGCAGAGAGCGCCCAACCGATGCTGCTGGTCGTCGACTCGATCCAGACCCTCACCGTCGACGAGGTGGAGGGCCCGGCGGGTTCGGTCGGCCAGGTGCGAGCCTCGGCGGCGCGCCTGCAGGAGCTGGCCAAGGGCAGCGGCACCCCGGTCGTCCTGGTCGGACACGTCACCAAGGACGGCAGCCTGGCCGGCCCGAAGACGCTCGAACACCTGGTCGATGTCGTGCTGACTCTCGACGGCGACCGCTACGCGGGGCTGCGCCTGCTGCGCAGCTCGAAGAACCGCTATGGCTCGACCGACGAGATCGGCGTGTTCGAGATGGCTGGCGACGGCCTGCGTGAGGTGTCTGATCCCGGTCTGGCCTTCGTCGAACCGCGCACGCACGGCGCGCCCGGCGTTGCGCTGGCCGCGACGCTCGAGGGTAGCCGTCCCCTGCTGGTGGAGGTTCAGGCTCTCGTCGCGCCCGGAGGCCAAACCAATCCCAGGCGGACGGCCGCCGGCATCGACCCGCAACGCCTGGCCCTGCTGATTGCGGTCCTGGGTCGGCGGGCCGGCATAGGCCTCACCGGCCATGACGTGTATGCCAGCCTGGTGGGTGGTCTCAGCATCGACGAGCCGGCACTGGACCTGCCGCTGGCACTTGCGCTTGCTTCCTCGCTGCGTGATCGTCCCCTGCCCGCCGGCATGGTCAGTGCCGGCGAGGTCGGCCTGACCGGCGAGCTGCGCGCTGTGAGCGGGCTCGAGCGGCGGTTGCGCGAGGCAGCCCGACTGGGCTACCGGAAAGCTATCGTGCCGCGTCCGGCCAGCGGCCGTGGGGAGCTGCCACCGGCACTCGACGATCTCGAGGTGGTCGGCGTGGAGACTTTACGCGAGGCTCTGGCAGCGGCTCTCATTGCCGGCCGGCCCGAGCCCGCACTGGCCGCGGCCGACCGAGACCCGACGGCGACACGGGCCAGCCGTTAGATTGACCCCATGGAGGGTCGCTTTGCCGACGCGGTAATCGTTGCCGCCGGCGTCAGTCGCCGGATGGGCGGGACCGACAAGCTGCAGCTCCCGCTGCTCGGGCGGCCGCTGCTGGCCTGGACCGTCGAGGCGCTGGCCGCGGCAGCGACGGTCGCGCGGGTGATCGTCGTAACCGCAGCCGACCGTGTCGAGCGCCTGGCGTCGGCGGCGTGGCTCATCGACGCCGCCGACCCATTGCCTCTCCAGGTCGTGGCGGGTGGAGCCCAGCGCATGGATTCCGTCCGCGCCGGGGTCGAGGCAGCCCGCTCAGAGGTGGTGCTGGTGCATGACGGCGCCCGGCCGCTGGCCAGCCCGGCCCTCGCAGACGTGGTCGCTCGCAGGGCCCGGCGCCACGGGGCGGCGATCCCCGTCATCCCCGTCGCCGACTCGCTCAGGCACGTCAAGGGCGGGCTCGTGGCGGCGCTCGTCGAGCGCGACGGCCTCGCCAGCGCGCAGACGCCGCAGGGAGCTCGACGCGACCTGCTTCAGGCTGCCTTCCACCACGCGCCGGCCGAACTCGTGTTTACCGACGAGGCAGCGCTGCTTGGCGCCGCCGGCACCCCTGTCGCCACCGTGGCCGGCGAGGCTAGCAATATCAAGGTCACGGTGCGTGGCGACCTCGAGGTGGCCGCGGCGATCCTCGCCTCGCGCAACGGTGCAGGAGAGGCGAGCACAGGCTACGGCGAGGATAGCCACCCATTCGGCCCGCTCGATGGACTGTGGCTGGGCGGCATCCTGATCGACTCGGCGCCGCGCCTGCATGGCCACTCCGACGGCGATGTCGCCCTGCATGCCCTGGCCACCGCTCTGCTGTCCGCGGCGCGACTGGGCGACCTTGGCCGGCGCTTCCCGCCGTCCGACCCGGCCACGGCCGGGGCTGCCAGCGCAGGCCTCCTGGCCGCGGTCGTGGGCGACGTTCGCGCGTCTGGTTGGCGGGTGTCCTCCGCCCAGCTGAGCCTCCTCGGCGCGCGGCCGCGACTGGGTGCCGCGCGGCTGGACGAGATGCGCGCACGCATCGCCGAAATCCTGGGCACCATGCCCGAGCAGGTGTCCGTGACCGCCTCGAGCGGCAACCTGACCGGCCCGGAGGGCGCCGGGCTGGTGATCAGGGCGTCGGCCTTCGTAACCCTCGTCCGACGATGACGATCCGCCTTACCAACACACTGGGCGGCGCGGTTGAGGAGCTGGCACCGCTGGAGCCGGGTCACGTTCGCATTTACTCGTGCGGCCCGACCGTCTACGGGCCGGCTCACGTGGGCAACTTCCGCTCCTTCGTCTTCGCCGACCTGCTCCGGCGCCATCTCGCCTGGTCGGGCTTCCGCGTCACCTGGGTGGTCAACATCACCGACGTCGACGATCGAATCATTCGCGACCTGGCCGAGCGCGGCGGAACGCTCGACCAGCTGACCGGGCCGCACATCGAGCGCTTCCTGGAGGACCTCGGTCGCCTCCGCGTGACCACGCCGGACGTGCTGCCCCGCGCCACTGAGCACGTCGCCGAGATGGCTGCCCTGATCGCCACGCTGCTCGACCGCGGCCACGCCTACCGAACCGATGACGGGTCCATCTTCTTCCGCATCTCCTCCTGGCCCGGCTACGGTCAGCTGGCTCGCCTTGATCCGCAGCAGATGGCCCGCGGCGAGCGCGTCGCCGCCGATGACTACGCGAAGGACGACGTGCGCGACTTCGCGCTGTGGAAGGGCGCGCGCCAGGGCGAGCCGTCATGGCAGACGCAGATCGGCTCCGGGCGGCCGGGCTGGCACATCGAGTGCTCGGCGATGAGCATGAAGTACCTCGGCCAGTCGTTCGACATTCATACGGGCGGGATCGACCTGATCTTTCCGCACCACGAGAACGAGATAGCGCAGTCGGAGGCCGCCACCGGGAAGCGTTTCGTCCGCATCTGGCTGCACTGTGCCCACCTCCAGATGGGCGGCGCCAAGATGGCCAGACGGGAGGGCAATATCCATCGCCCTTCCGAGATCTACGCCCGCGGCTACCGGCCGGCGCATCTGCGCTATGCGCTGCTCGCGACCCACTACCGCGCGCCGCTCGAGTTCACCGACGAAGCGTTGGACCATGCTCGGGCGGCCGTGGAGCGCCTGACCACGGCCGTGCGCGCGCTCGACGCATACGTCGAGGACCGGCCCGACGATACGGCGCTGGAAGGCACGCTGGCCGCTGCCCATGATTCATTCAGGCGAGGGCTCGACGATGATCTCAACGTGTCCGCAGCCCTTGCCGCGATGTTCGACCTCGTGCGCGACCTGAATCGCCGCGTGGACGAGCGCGGTCTCTCGACACACGATGCCCGGCGCGGAGCGGCGGCGCTGCGAGAGCTGGACAGCGTGCTGGGCATCCTCGACGAGCCCGACGACCTGCCAGTCGGCGCGGCCGACCTGCTCGAGCGCAGGGCAGCCGCCCGGGCAGCGCGTGACTGGTCCGAATCTGATCGGCTGCGCGATCAGCTCGCGGCGGTGGGCGTCGTTGTCGAGGACACGCGCGATGGGCAGCGTTGGCGTCGGGGAGGCAACAGTGGCTGATCGCGGCGGTCCACCCGGCCGGCGAGACTTCGACCGGGATCGGCCCGGCCGGCGAGACTTCAACCGGGAGCGGCCCGCCCGAGGCGGGTTCGACCGGGATCGGCCCGGCGGGCGAGACTTCAACCGGGAGCGGCCCGCCCGAGGCGGGTTCGACCGGCCCCGGCGTGAGTTCGAGGGCCCGCGCCATGATTTCGACCGCCCGCGGCGGGACTTCGACCGGCCCCGGCGTGAGTTTGAGGGCCCGCGCCGTGACTTCGACCGCCCGCGGCGGGACTTCGAACGACCGCGGGACGGTACAGAGGGCCGCTCGGCGGGTGGCTTCGACCGGCCGCGACGGTTCGACCGCCCGCCCGGCGCCGGGTTCCAGCGTCGCGGTCCAGGTGGCCCCAGCGACCGTCCCGGCAGCCAGCCATCGCGCCCGAGGGCACCGCAGATCGCGCGCGAGGACCTGCTGCCGGCAGGCGAGGAGCTCGTGGCAGGACGTCGACCGGTGATGGAGGCGTTTGCCGCCCGACGCGAGGCGAGACGCTTGCTTGTCGTGCCCGAGCGCCGCGCTGCGCTCGAGTCGATCGTGCTCCACGCCACGACCCTGCGGCTGCCTGTCGTCGAGGTTGAGGGCGGCACGCTGACCTCACTCACCGGTTTCGACGGCCACCAGGGCGTCGCGTTGGCGGTCGCAGAGCGCCGGCCGGCAACCCTCGAGGACATGCTTGCCCGGGCCCGCGCACGCGAGCAGGACCCGTTCCTGCTGGTGCTCGACTCGCTCGAGGATCCGCAGAATCTTGGAACACTGCTGCGCAGCGCCGAGGCATGCGGGGTCCATGGCGTCATCTATCCGACTCGCCATGCTGCCCCACTGACGGCGGCCGCGATCAAGTCGTCCGCCGGGGCCAGCGAGCATCTCCTGCTGGCGGCCGTCGAGAACCTGCCCGGCACGCTGGCCGACCTGCGCGCGGCCGGGCTCCGGCTGGTTGGCGCAGACGAGGGCGCCGGCATGCGCTACTCGGAGGCGGACCTGCGCGGACCGCTGGCGCTGGTGGTCGGCAGCGAGGAGCGCGGCATCTCGGGGGCTCTGCGCCGACGGCTCGACATGACCGTCCGCATCCCGATGCGCGGGCGGGTCGGCTCGCTCAACGCGGCTGTGGCCGGATCGGTGATGCTGTTCGCTGCCGCCGAGCAGCGCGGGGCACCGGAGACGGGCGATCGACCACCCTTCGATGATCCGCCGCTGCCGGTCCTCCAACGCCCTGCCGGGCCAACCGACGACTCGGAGCGCGGGGCGACCGACGAGGCCGGCGACGATTCGGCCGGAACGGAGGAGCATCAGCAGCTCGAGCAGGCACCCGCCGAGGAGACGGCGGACGCGCAGTCGGCGGGCGGGCCCATGGACGAACACCCGGCGGGCGGGCCCATGGACGAACACCCGGCAGGCGAGCCGATGGACGCGCAATCGGCCGACGAGCCGGCGGAGCAGGCGGTAGGCAGCGACGCGCCCGCGGCCGAGCCTTCGGCGGAGGTGGACGAGCTGCTGCCCGGTGGGCCCTCCGTAAGCCAGGATCCGGCCACTGCCGACGACGGCTGAGCCGCGGCTCGCCGGGTATCGTCTTCCCGTTCGGCGGGCATTGCCCGTCGGCGGAGGCTCGTGTATCCTTTTCAGTCGCGCCGACGTAGCTCAATTGGTAGAGCAGCGGTTTTGTAAACCGCCGGTTCCGGGTTCGAGTCCCGTCGTCGGCTCCATAATCGAATACCACTGCGTGCCCATGTCACCATCGGGGTGAGACCCGAGGCGCGCAGCATCGTGGGTAGGTTGAGCAGGTGGTGAGCTCCGCTGACTGTAGATCAGCCGTCTTTCGACTGTGGGGGTTCGATTCCCTCCCTGCCCACCACCAAAACCCGGCAGCCCGTCGGGCCCACATAGCTCAGCCGGCAGAGCACTTCCTTGGTAAGGAAGAGGTCATGGGTTCAAGTCCCATTGTGGGCTCCATCCCCCAAGCTCCTCCCTGACACAGTCACCCTGAGGTGTCGCGCGCAGGAGGGCACGAGTAAGGACAGATGGCCAAGAAGAAGTTCGAGCGCAACAAGCCTCACGTGAATATCGGCACGATCGGTCACATCGACCACGGCAAGACGTCGCTCACCGCGGCGATCTCGAAGTACCTCGCGCTGAAGGGTTCAGCCGAGTACCGCGCCTTCGATTCGATCGACAACGCGCCCGAGGAGCGTGAGCGCGGCATCACCATCGCCATCGCTCACGTCGAGTACGAGACCGACGCGCGCCACTACGCCCACGTCGACTGCCCCGGCCACGCCGACTACATCAAGAACATGATCACCGGTGCCGCCCAGATGGACGGCGCGATCCTGGTCGTGGCGGCGACCGATGGCCCGATGCCCCAGACGCGCGAGCACATCCTGCTCGCCCGCCAGGTCGAGGTGCCCTACATCGTCGTCTTCCTCAACAAGGTCGACATGGTCGACGATCCCGAGCTGTTGGAGCTGGTCGAGCTCGAGGTCCGCGAGCTGCTCTCCAAGTACCAGTTCCCGGGCGACGAGGTGCCGGTCATCCGCGGCTCGGCGCTCAAGGCGCTCGAGGCTCCCGACAACCCCGATGACGACGCCTACAAGCCGATCCAGGAGCTGATGGATGCGGTCGACAGCTACATCCCGACGCCCGAGCGAGCGGTCGACAAGCCGTTCCTGATGCCGGTCGAGGACGTCTTCTCGATCAAGGGCCGCGGCACCGTCGCCACTGGCCGCGTCGAGCGCGGCGTGGTCAAGGTCAACGAGGAGGTCGAGATCATCGGCATCCGCGAGACGCGCAGGGTCACCGTCACCGGCGTCGAGATGTTCAAGAAGCTGCTCGACGAGGGCCAGGCCGGCGACAACGTCGGCTGCCTGCTGCGCGGCATCGAGCGCGACGACATCGAGCGCGGCCAGGTGCTGGCCAGGCCCGGCTCGATCAAGCCGCACACCAAGTTCACCGCCCGCGTCTACGTGCTGACCCGCGAGGAGGGTGGCCGCCATACCCCCTTCTACAACGGCTACCGGCCGCAGTTCTACCTGCGCACGACCGACGTCACCGGCGCGATCAGCCTGACCGGCGGCGCCGAGATGGTGATGCCCGGTGACAACGTCGACATGGACGTCGAGCTGATCACCCCGATCGCGCTCGAGACCGGCCAGCGCTTCGCCATCCGTGAGGGCGGCCACACCGTCGGTGCCGGCGCCATCACCGAGATCAAGGAATAGCCCGATGGCCAAGGCCGAGAACCGGCCCGTGATCCAGCTCTCCTGCACGGAGTGCAAGGAGCGGACCTACACCACCGAGAAGAACAAGAAGAACGACCCCAACCGGCTCGAGCTTCGCAAGTTCTGCCCGCGCTGCCGTAGGCATACGCTCCACCGCGAGGCAAAATAGAGAGGCCACTGATGCGGCATAGGCGCGTAGCTCAATTGGTAGAGCACCGGTCTCCAAAACCGGCGGTTGCAGGTTCGAGTCCTGTCGCGCCTGCCACCACCCGCGAGTCGAGGTAGATCCCGTTGACCCGTTTCCGGCGCTTCCTTGGGGAGGCCTGGTCTGAGCTGAAGAAGGTGAGCTGGCCGTCGCGCGAGCAGACGCGCAACCTGACCGTGCTGGTCTTCGTCATCAGCGCCCTGATTGGCGTCTACATCGCCGCATTCGACCTGCTGTTCACCTACATCGTCGGCTGGCTGGCGCAGGCCACATGACAGACCTCGAGACGACGACGCGCGCGCCGGAGAAGCGCTGGTACGTCATCCACACCTACTCCGGCTACGAGAAAAAGGTCAAGACCAACCTCGAGCACCGCATCGAGTCGATGGGCATGGAAGACCGCATCTTCCAGGTCCTGGTACCGGAGGAGGACGAGATCGAGATACGGTCGGGGCAGCGGGTAACCGTCCAGAAGAAGGTCTACCCGGGCTATGTGCTGGTCGAGATGATCCTGGACCCGGACTCGTGGTTCGTCGTGCGCAACACGCCCGGCGTGACCAGCTTCGTGGGCGGCGGCAACATCCCGGGCAGCCGCAACGAGCCGGTCCCTCTCGAGGAGCATGAGGTCAAGCAGATCCTGCGCCAGATGGGCGTCGAGACGCCCAAGTACCGCGTCGCCTTCACCAAAGGCCAGAGCGTACGCGTCACCGACGGCCCCTTTGCCGAGTTCATCGGCACCGTCGACGAGGTCAACCCCGAGCGCAACAAGCTCAAGGTGCTGGTCAGCATCTTCGGCCGCGAAACGCCTGTGGAGCTCGATTTCCTGCAGGTGGAGAAGCTGTGAGCAAGCGCCGGGAGTCACCAGCGCGTCGCGAGGGACCCCTGCGGCGCGCGCAGCAGCGCGCGAAGCGCGACTGCGGAGGAAGCATTTAGATGGCCAAGAAGATCAGGACCGTGTTGACACTCCAGCTGCCCGCCGGCAAGGCGACCCCCGCTCCACCGGTCGGTACGGCGCTGGGCCCGCACGGCATCAACATCGTCGAGTTCACCAAGAGCTATAACGAGAAGACCGCCGCCCAGTCGGGCCAGGTCATCCCGGCCCAGATCACGATCTACGAGGATCGCTCGTTCACCTTCGTGCTCAAGACCCCTCCCGCGGCAGACCTGCTGCGCAAGGCGGCCGGCATCGACAAGGGCTCGGGCACGACCGGTCGCGAGTCGCTCGGCCGGGTGACACGCAGCCAGGTGCGCGAGATCGCCGAGATCAAGATGACCGACCTGAACGCGAACGACGTCGAGAGCGCCTCGCGCATCATCGAGGGCACCGCCCGCTCGATGGGCATCGAGGTGGTCCAGTAGCCACCGCCGGCTGAGCCGGCAGCCAAGCGCCAGGCGGCGCCCGCAGACCCCGCGGCACAGAGGGCAGGCTCTCGATGAGGGCCGTCAGAAGAGGAGATCCAGCAATGGCCGAACGAGGCAAGAAATACCAGCAGGCAGCCGCGCTGGTCGACCGCAGCCAGGTCTATCCGCCCGAGCAGGCGATCGACCTGCTCCGGCAGAGCCACTACGCGTCATTCGATGCCACCACCGAAGCGCACATTCGGCTCGGCGTCGACCCGCGCCACGCCGACCAGATGGTGCGCGGTACGGTGGTGCTGCCGCATGGCACCGGCAAGCGCGTGCGCGCCGTCGTCTTCGCCCAGGGCGAGAAGGCGCAGGAGGCGCTGCGCGCAGGGGCCGATGAGGTCGGCGGGGAGGATCTGGCCAAGCGCATCGAGGGTGGCTGGCTCGAGTTCGACGTCGCCCTGGCCACGCCCGACATGATGGGCATCGTGGGGCGGCTGGGCAAGATCCTGGGGCGGCGCGGCCTCATGCCCAATCCCAAGGCGGGCACGATCACATTCGACCTGGAGCGCGCGGTTCGCGAGGTCAAGGCGGGCCGGGTCGAGTTCCGCGTCGACAAGGCCGGTATCATCCACGTGCCTTTCGGCCGGGTCAGCTTCGAGCCGGAGCAGCTGCGCGAGAACCTGGCCACCCTGGTCGACGCGGTCAGCCGCGCCCGACCGAGCGCCGCCAAGGGGCAGTACTTCAAGAGCCTTACCGTTGCCTCGACGATGGGGCCCGGCATTCGGGTTGACGTGCCGGCTGTCCTCGCCGCCGCCGCCGCGTAAGCCGCCAACATACGCGGAGCGGGCCGTTGGCGCCGCTCCACAAGTGAAGATCGTTCCGCCGCAGACAGCGCTGCGTCCCAGGGCGGCCCGCTACCACGGGCAGTCGGAAGGACCGAAATCGTCGGCCGGCCCGCTTCGGGCCATGTCGACGGGCACGCCGAGGTAGGGATCGGTCACGGGCCTCCGCCCACGCCGCGTCGCGGCGCCGACTGACCCAGTGCGGAACAAGCCGCAGGGTCGTCCGGCGCGCCGGGCGTTCCACCACGAAAGGAGGTCTGATGCCCACCGAAGCCAAGCGCGCAACGGTGGCCGAGCTGAAGGAGGAGATCGCGGGAACACACGCCGCGATCGTCGCCGACTACCGCGGCCTCTCCGTCGGCGAGCTGCGGGTCATCCGCCGCTCGCTGCGAGAGCACGGAGTGAGCTACCGGGTGGTCAAGAACCGGCTGGCCAAGATCGCCGCCCAGGAGGCCGGTCGCGAGGAGCTTGTCGGGCTGCTCGACGGCCCGACCGGGCTGGCCTTCGGCCAGACCGACGAGGTCACCCTGGCCAAGGCGTTCCTCGATGCCGTCCGGCCGTTCCGCACGGTCACCGTGCGGGGTGGGGTCATCGGCGATCGCCGCATCGAGGCCGGCGAGGTCTCCCGCCTGGCGGAGCTGCCGCCGCGCGAGGTGCTGCTGGCCCAGCTGGCTGGCGGCGTTGCCGCACCCCTGACCGGGCTCGCCTCGGTCATCTCGGCGCCACTGCGCAACCTTGGGTACGCCCTGTCGCAGGTGGCCGCCCAGAAGGAAGCGAACACTCCCTCGGCCTGACCCAACGCAATCACGCACATCACCTCTTGAAAGGAGCAATACAGAACCATGGCCACCAAGGTCACCCAGGAGGAGCTGCTCGAGGCCATCGACGGCATGACCGTCCTCGAGCTGTCCGAGTTCATCAAGAAGTTTGAGGAGCGCTACGGCGTGACGGCCGCTGCGCCTGTCGCCGCCGCCGCGGCTCCTGCCGCCGGTGCGCCCGCCGGTGGCGCCGCCGCCGGTGCCGGAGAGGAGCAGAGCGAGTTCAGCGCCATCCTCGCCGATGTCGGGCCAAACAAAATTCCGGTCATCAAGGTCGTTCGCGAGCTGACCGGCCTTGGCCTGAAGGAGGCCAAGGACCTGGTCGACGCGGCGCCCAAGCCGATCAAGGAAGGCGTCGCCCGCGACGAGGCAGACAAGATCAAGGCCGCCCTCGAGGAGCAGGGCGCAAAGGTCGAAGTCAAGTAGCGTCCGCCTCGCGGGTTCGCAGCCGCGCTGATCGGAAGGGCCCGCCCACCAGCGGGCCCTTTCCGATCACCCTGCCGGGCTGTCACGGCTGTTGACAGGGTGCGCTGCCGTGCATACAATGCCCTTTCGGTGAGCGCGGCCTCCACATGTCCCAGATTTCCGTCGACGGGTGTGCCTGCCTGTCGGCGTGTTGCCGTGTCCACCGTCACTGAAGAGCCAGACCCGATCCCTTCGATTGCCCGTTTTCGCTAGGAGCGCCTGCTGATGATTTCTGTCGCCGAGCCGTCCCGGCGTGCCTCGCTCGTTGCTGCCGAGCGCAAGCGCTACGCCAGGATCCCCGAGGTCCTGCCCGTCCCGAACCTGATCCAGCTCCAGCTGGACTCCTTCAACTGGTTCATCGAGCAGGGCCTGCGCGAGCTCTTCGACGAGATCAGCCCGATCCAGGACTTCACCGGCCGTGTCATGGAGCTGCGCTTCAAGGACTACGAGTTCGAGGAGCCGAAGTACTCCGAGCTGGAGTGCCGCACACGTGATCTGACCTTCTCCAAGCCGCTCTACGTGTGGGTCGAGCTGCTGATCAAGGAGACCGGCGAGATCCAGCGCCAGCGCGTGTACATGGGCGACTTCCCATTCATGACCGGCCAGGGCACCTTCATCATCAATGGCGCCGAGCGCGTGGTCGTCAGCCAGCTGGTGCGCTCGCCCGGCGTGTACTACACCAGCGTCGAGGATCCCGCCACGGGCCGGCCGCTGTACAGCGCCAAGGTCATCCCCAACCGTGGCGCCTGGCTCGAGTTCGAGACCGCCGCTCGCGGCCAGCTCTACGTCAAGGTCGATCGCAAGCGCAAGCTCGAGGCGACCAAGCTGCTGCGCGCCGTGGGCTATGAGTCGGACGAGGAGATGTCCGCGCTCTTCGCTCCGATCGACACCGGCGAGACCCAGTACCTCGCCGCCACCCTCGAGAAGGACGGCACCTCCACGCGGCACGAGGCGCTGATCGAGGTCTACAAGAAGCTGCGCCCCGGCGATCCGCCGACCGGCGACAACGCCGAGAAGCTGGTCGAGAGCCTGTTCTTCAACTTCCGTCGCTACGATCTCGGACGCGTCGGGCGCTACAAGCTGAACAAGAAGCTGTCCGGCGTGGCCGAGCGGCTCGGCTTCAACCTGTCGACCGACCGGATCATCAGCAAGGAAGACATTGCCGCCATCGTCGGCCTGCTCATCGAGCGCAACAATGGCCAGGGCCGGCCGGACGACATCGACCACCTGGGCAACCGTCGCATCCGGGCCAACGGCGAGCTGATCCAGAACGCTTTCCGCGTGGGCCTGCTGCGCATGGAGCGCGTTGTCCGCGAGCGGATGTCGATCCAGGAGGTCGACAAGGCCACACCCAACGCGCTGATCAACATCCGGCCGGTGGTCGCCGCCATGAAGGAGTTCTTCGGTGGCAGCCAGCTCAGCCAGTTCATGGACCAGACCAACCCGCTGGCCGAGCTGACCAGCAAGCGCCGCCTGTCCGCGCTCGGGCCGGGCGGCCTGTCACGCGACCGCGCAGGCTTCGATGTCCGAGACGTGCATCACAGCCACTACGGACGGATCTGCCCGATCGAGACCCCGGAGGGGCCGAACATCGGCCTGATCGGCTCGCTCGCCACGTACGGCAGGATCAACGAGTACGGCTTCATCGAGACGCCCTATCGGCGCGTCAAGCGCACCGTCTCTTGGGACGACCCCCAGATCGGCGAGGACATCGCCGATGCCGACGTGACAACCAAGTCGGGCTCGATCGTCCTGCGCAAGGGCGAGCGCATGACCAAGGAGGCGATCGCCGAGCTCAAGAAGCAGAAGGTCAGCGCCTTCCCGATCAAGCCCCACGTCACCGACGAGATCGTCTACCTCGACGCCGACGAGGAAGAGGAGCACCACGTCGCGCAGGCCAACGCGCCGCTCGACGAGGAGGGCCACTTCGTCGACGAGCGCATCCCGGCCCGCTACCGCGACGCCTTCCCAGAGGCACGGCCCAACCAGATCGAGTACATGGACGTCAGCCCCAAGCAGGTCGTGTCCGTGGCCACGGCGCTGATCCCATTCCTCGAGCATGACGACGCCAACCGGGCCCTGATGGGCTCGAACATGCAGCGCCAGGCGGTGCCCCTGCTCGAGCCGGAGGCGCCCATCGTCGGCACGGGCATGGAAGCCAAGGCGGCGCAGGACTCCGGCCAGGTTCTGGTCGCGAGCCGCAGCGGCGTGGTGCTGTCGGTGACAGCCGAACGGATCCTGATCGAGCCGGCCGACGGCAAGCCGGGCGAGCTCGACGAGTACCGACTCGAGAAGTTCGTTCGCTCCAACCAGGGCACCTGCATCAACCAGCGGCCGATCGTCCAGGTCGGGGATCGGGTCGAAGCCAACGACGCCATCGCCGACTCCAGCTCCACCGACAACGGCGAGCTTGCCCTCGGCCGCAACATCCTCGTGGCGTTCATGAGCTGGGAAGGCGGCAACTACGAGGACGCGATCGTGATCAGCGATCGCCTCGTCCGCGAGGACCTTTTCACCAGCATCCACATCGAGAAGCACGAGATCGAGTCGCGCGACACCAAGCTCGGTCCGGAGGAGATCACCCGCGACATCCCCAATGTCGGCGAGGAGTCGCTGAAGGACCTCGACGAGGATGGCATCGTCTACATCGGCGCAGAGGTCCAGCCGGGCGACATCCTGGTCGGCAAGATCACGCCCAAGGGCGAAACCGAGCTGACCGCTGAGGAGCGTTTGCTGCGGGCGATCTTCGGCGAGAAGGCGCGCGAGGTGAAGGACTCGAGCCTGCGCCTGCCGCACGGAGAGCGCGGCAAGGTCGTCGATGTGCGCGAGTTCAACCGCGATCGCGGCGACGAGCTGCTGCCGGGCGTCAACCGCCTGATCCGCGTCAGCGTGGCCGCCAAGCGCAAGATCTCGGTCGGCGACAAGATGGCCGGCCGCCACGGCAACAAGGGGGTCGTGGCCAAGATCCTGCCGCAGGAGGATATGCCCTTCCTGCCCGATGGCACGCCCGTCGACATCATCCTCAACCCGCTCGGCGTGCCGTCGCGGATGAACATCGGCCAGATCCTCGAGACCCACCTGGGCTGGGCGCTCACCGAGCAGGGCCGGAAGGACGGCGGCCGTGTCAAGGCCGCCACCGCCGTCTTCGACGGTGCCAACGAGGAGCAGATCAAGCAGGAGCTGGCTGCCGCGGGCCTGCCCGAGACGGGCAAGGTCGAGCTGCACGACGGTCGCACCGGCGAGCCGTTCGATCGCGAAGTTACCGTCGGCTACATCTACATGATGAAGCTGCACCATCTCGTCGAGGACAAGATCCACGCGCGATCGACCGGCCCGTACAGCCTGATCACCCAGCAGCCGCTGGGTGGCAAGGCGCAGTTCGGCGGTCAGCGCTTTGGCGAGATGGAGGTCTGGGCGCTCGAGGCCTATGGCGCCGCGAACATCCTGCAGGAGCTGCTGACGGTCAAGTCGGACGATGTCATGGGCCGCGTCCAGACCTACGAGGCGATCGTCAAGGGCGAGGACATCCAGCCGCCGGGCGTGCCGGAGTCGTTCAAGGTCCTGATCAAGGAGCTGCAGAGCCTCGGCCTCAACGTTGAGATCCTCAACGAGAACGAGGAGGAGATCCACTTCGCCGAGGATGCCTCGGCTTATCCGTTGCCAGATCTCGGCGGGATCAACCTCGCCGGCTTCGAAGACTGATTTACGCCGCCACCCAGGGTGATCGCGTGAGCCGCGCGCGATCCGTCCGGCAGAGCCGCGCCTGACGAAGGAGAACCATGCTCGAGGTCAATAACTTCAACGCCATCCGGATCTCGCTCGCCTCACCCGAGCAGATTCGCGATTGGTCCAAGGGAGAGGTCACCAAGCCGGAGACCATCAATTACCGCACGCTGCGTCCGGAAAAGGATGGCCTCTTCGACGAGCGTATCTTCGGTCCTTCGCGCGACTGGGAGTGCTACTGCGGCAAGTACAAGCGGATCCGCTACAAGGGCATCATCTGCGACAAGTGCGGCGTCGAGGTCACCCGGGCCAAGGTCCGCCGTGAGCGGATGGGCCACATTCAGCTGGCCAGCCCCGTCTCGCACATCTGGTACTTCAAGGGCACACCCTCGCGGCTGGGCATCCTCCTCGACATCAGCCCGCGCAACCTCGAGCGCGTGCTCTATTTCGCGCTGTACATCGTCACCTGGGTCGACGAGGACGCGCGTGCGCGGCTGCTCGCCCAGCTCGATGAGGAGGCCGAGGGCCGGGGCGGCCGCGGCGGCAAGGCCCTGGCCGACCTGGAAGACGAGCTGCGGTCGGACTTCAACCGGCGCAGCGACGAGCTGAACGAGGGTCTGGCCACTCTCAAGCGTGAGCTCGAGGAGCAGCGCGCCGCGCGCACCGCCGAGCTGGTCGAGCGCCAGCAGGCGACCGAGGCTGCGCTGAAGGACGCCGGCAAGGACGCCGTCGCCGAGCCGATCGTGTTCGAGCCGACCGGTGAGGTACTTGCCGCCGCCGGCGAGACGGTCGACAAGTCGGCGCAGGCCAAGCTCAAGAAGGCTGCCGCCGACGAGATCGAACGGGTGAACCAGGAGATCCAGGGACGCGAGGAGCTCGAGGAGCAGAACGTTCGCCGGCAGATCGAGGACCTGCGCCTGCAGATGGAGGCCAGCCTCGAGGCCGAGCAGGAGCGCCTGAAGGGCGAGGCCGAGGGTGCCAAGGAGGAGATCCGCCGCGCCCGCGACGAGATCCAGAAGCTGCAGCCGGGCATGCTCCTGCCTGAGATCTCACTCGATGGCTGGAACCTGCGTGACCTGGACCGCAAGTACGGCACCGGCGTGCGCGGTGGCGCGCGGCTGTTCGGCGCCGGGATGGGCGCCGAGGCCGTTCGCGAGCTGATCCAGCGTATGAACCTCGAGGAGCTGGCACAGAAGCTTCACGGCGAGGTCCGTACCACGTCGGGCCAGCGGCGCAAGAAGGCGATCAAGCGGCTGCGCCTGATCGAGGCCTTCCGTCGCTCGGGCAACCGGCCCGACTGGATGATCCTCTCGGTTCTGCCGGTCATCCCGCCCGACCTGCGGCCGATGGTCCAGCTCGACGGCGGTCGCTTCGCCACGTCCGACCTCAACGACCTCTACCGGCGCGTGATCAATCGCAACAACCGGCTCAAGCGACTGCTCGAGCTCGGTGCGCCCGAGATCATCATCCGCAACGAGAAGCGCATGCTGCAGGAGGCCTGCGACGCGCTGATCGACAACGGCCGCCGCGGCCGGGCCATCGCGGGCACCGGCAACCATCGCCTCAAGAGCCTCTCCGACATGCTCAAGGGCAAGCAGGGCCGGTTCCGTCAGAACCTGCTCGGCAAGCGCGTCGACTACTCCGGCCGATCGGTCATCGTCGTCGGACCAGAGCTCAAGCTGCACCAGTGCGGCCTGCCCAAGAAGATGGCCCTCGAACTGTTCAAGCCCTTCGTCATGCGTCAGCTGGTCGAGAAGGGCTTCGCCCACAACATCAAGAGCGCCAAGCGCATCGTCGAGCGCGTCCGGCCCGAGGTCTGGGACGTGCTGGAAGACGTGATCAAGGACCATCCGGTCCTACTCAACCGCGCGCCAACGCTGCACCGACTGGGCATCCAGGCGTTCATGCCGGTGCTCGTCGAGGGCTCGGCCATCCAGATCCACCCGCTCGTCTGCTTCGCCTTCAACGCCGACTTCGACGGCGACCAGATGGCGGTCCACGTGCCGCTCTCGCGCGCAGCGCAGGAAGAGGCGCGGCGGATGATGCTGTCCACCGCCAACCTTCTCTCGCCGGCCGATGGCGGCCCGGTCGTGGCGCCGACCCAGGACATGATCCTGGGCTGCTTCTACCTGACCTTTGAGCGCGAGGATCAGGCCGAGCAGCCGCCGGTTGCCTACTTCAGCGACGAGCGCGAGGCGCTGCTCGCCTACGAGGTCGGCCGCATTGACACGCGCGCCGGCGTCGAGGCGCTGCCGAACCATCGCGTGCCCCAGCTCGACCTGCACTCGCCGATCGAGGTGACGGTTCGGACCTGGGACGAGGCCAGCGAGTCCGTCGTCGATGCCCGCGTGCGCACGACCGTGGGACGGGTGATGTTCAACCAGATCCTGCCCGACCGGCTGCGCTTCAGGAACGCGACAATGAACCGCAACGCGCTGCGCGAGACCGTTGGCGAGTGCTATCGGCTGCTCGGCGCGGTCGACACCGCCCATCTCGTCGACGGCATCAAGCAGGTCGGCTTCCACTACGCCACCCGCGGCGGCATGACCATCGCCATCAGCGATATCCCGCACGCACCGGAGAAGGCTCAGCTCCTGGCCAAGGCCGACGACCAGATCTCCGCGATCGAGAAGGATTACCAGCGTGGCCTGATCACCGAGGACGAGCGCTACGAGCGCGTGGTGGAGGTCTGGCAGCAGGCAACTGCCGCGGTCGGCGCCCGAATGCAGGTGGACGGGGTCCTGATGGAGCTGGCGGCCAACTCGTCGGCCGCTCTGACGTCGGTCGGCATGATGACCACCTCCGGCGCCCGCGGCAACAAGGGCAACATCGGACAGCTGGGCGGCATGCGGGGCCTGATGGCCGACCCGACCGGTCGGATCATCGACGTCCCGGTGCGCTCGAACTTCCGTGAAGGCATGACCGTGCTCGAGTACTTCATCTCGACCCACGGCGCCCGCAAGGGACTCGCTGACACGGCGCTCCGGACGGCCGACTCCGGCTACCTTACCCGGCGCCTCGTCGACGTCGCACAGGACGTCATCACTCGCGAGGACGATTGCGGCACCGAGGAAGGCACCTGGCTCACCCGCCGGGAGACCGAGGAGTTCGCGCCGACCGAGCCCGACGCCTTCCGCCGGCGACTCGTCGGTCGCTTCGCGGCCGGGCCGATCATCGATCCGTCGGGCAAGAAGGGCGACGAGCCGATCGTCGACCGCAACGTCGAGATCAGCGAGCAGATTGCAGAGCGGATCGACCAGGCGGGCGTGGACGAGGTGCTCGTTCGCTCACCGCTGACCTGCCAGTCGCGCTACGGCGTCTGCCGAGCGTGCTACGGGCGCGACCTCGCCACCGGCCAGCTGGTCGGCATCGGCGAGGCGGTCGGCATCATCGCCGCCCAGTCGATCGGTGAGCCGGGCACGCAGCTGACCATGCGGACGTTCCACACCGGCGGCGTCGCCGGACTGGACATCACTGCCGGCCTGCCCCGCGTCGAGGAGCTCTTCGAGGCCCGGATGCCGAAGGGCAAGGCCGAGATCAGCCACATCGACGGCGTCGTCGAGATCATTGTCGGCGAGGGAGGCGCGCGGCGCGTCAAGGTCACCAGCCGGGAGGAGTTCGATACCCCCCTGCGCATCGGCAAGCAGCATGAGCTGCTCGTCGCCGAAGGCGACGTCGTCGAGGCCAACCAGGTTGTCGCCCGCCATGAGTCGAAGGACGGTGAGCTCGATGAGGTGCGCGCGCCCGACCGCGGCCTGATGGTCAGGGCCAAGGACGGCCTGCGCATCCGCAGCGAGGACGTCGTCGAGCGAGAGTACGCCATCCCGCACAACGCCAAGCTGCTCGTCGAGAACGGCCAGCCGGTGCGAGCCGGCGATCCGATCACCGACGGCCCGATCAACCCACAGGAGTACCTCGAGACGCGCGGGCGGGATGCCGTCCAGCGCTACCTGGTCAAGGAGGTCCAGCGGGTCTACCGCAGCCAGGGCGTGACGATCAACGACAAGCACATCGAGATCATCGTCCGGCAGATGCTGCGCAAGGTGCGCATCGACCAGCCCGGCGACACCGAGCAGCTGCCCTTCGAGCTGATCGATCGCTTTGACTTCGAGGAGATCAACAACGAGGTCCTGGCGGAGGGCGGCGAGCCGGCCACTGCCGAGACTGTGCTTCTGGGCGTGACCAAGGCTTCGCTCAACACCTCGTCATTCCTGGCCGCGGCCTCCTTCCAGGAGACCACCCGGGTGCTGACCGAGGCGGCAATCAACGGCGCCAAGGATCGACTCCTCGGGCTGAAGGAGAACGTCATCATCGGCAAGCTCATCCCGGCCGGGACGGGCGCCCCGCAGAACCTTGCCGCGGCTCGCGCTGCAGCCCGGCGTGCGGCAGCCGAGGCCCTCGCCGGTGGCGAGCTGCCGGCCGACTTCGGCGAGGAGGAGATCAACATCTTCCTGGCCGAGCAGGCCGCTGCGGCTGCAGCCGAGGACGAGGCGCGCGCTCGCGAGCTCGCCGCCAACCCCTTCCTCGAGGAGGAGGTCGAAGCGGACGAGGACGAGAGTGACGACGACAACCCCTTCTTGGCCGACGCCGCCGAGGCAGGCGTCACCGTCGCTCCGGCGCCGACGACCCCGGCACCGGCCCGCACCGCTGCCGGCGGCGACGACGAGGAGGGCAGCGCGGAATAGCGGCCCCTATCTCGACAGGTGGCGAGGAGGCCCGGGCATCCGCCCGGGCCTCAGCCGTTGCGGAATGGGACCGCCTTTGCTACACTCCACGGTCGCGGCCACTGAGCCGTTGACGTCCCCGTCCCGGGGGCGGCGCCGCCACGAATATCCGGCCGCGTCAGCCAACGGACGACCACCCATTGAAGTAGATCCACACCCCTCACCGCGCGTGCCGAATGCCGGCGGAGAGGCGAGGGGATGAGTGCCCCGAAGACAGAAGGAGTCATCTTTCGTGCCGACTATCAACCAGCTCGTGCGCAAGGGACGCAAGCCCGCGCTCAAGAAGGTGAAGTCGCCTGCCATGCGCAAGAACTGGAACAGTCTCCGCCAGCGGCAGGAGGCGATCCCGGGCGCCCCGCAGAAGCGTGGCGTCTGCCTCCAGGTGCGCACGATGACGCCCAAGAAGCCGAACTCGGCCCTGCGCAAGATCGCTCGCGTGCGGCTGTCGAACCAGCAGGAAGTCACTGCCTACATCCCCGGCATCGGCCACAACCTGCAGGAGCACTCCGTCGTGCTCGTCCGCGGAGGGCGAGTGCGCGACCTGCCTTCCGTCAAGTACCACATCATCCGCGGCACTCTTGATGCCGCCGGCGTGCGTGACCGCAAGCAGGGACGCTCGCTGTACGGCGCCAAGAAGCCGAAGTAGGTCCACAGATGCCGCGACGCACTCAGACTCCGCGCAAGGCCAAGTACGCGCCCGAGATCACCCGCACCACGGACCGGTTCGTGGTCAAGCTGATGATGGACGGCAAGAAGGGCCTGGCCGAGCGCATCCTGCGCCAGGCGCTGGCCCGCGCCGAGGCTTCCGCCAAGCGTCCCGGCCTCGAGGTCCTCGAGGCTGCGCTCCGCAACGCCACCCCGATCATCGAGGTCAAGCCTCGTCGCGTCGGTGGTGCCACCTACCAGGTCCCGGTCGAGATCCGCGGCGACCGGCGCATGTCGCTCGGTGTTCGCTGGCTGGTCCAGTCCGCCCGCAAGCGCCAGGGCAAGTCGATGAGCGAGAAGCTGGCCGCCGAGCTGGTCGACGCGATGAACGGTCTGGGTGCTGCCGTCAAGCGGCGCGAGGACACGCACAAGATGGCCGAGGCCAACCGTGCCTTCAGCCACTTCAAGTGGTAGCGGGAAGAGACTGACATGGCCCGCCAGGTAGCCCTAGCCAAGACCCGCAACATCGGCATCATCGCCCACATCGACGCCGGCAAGACGACCGTCACCGAGCGCATCCTCTACTACACCAAGAAGATCTACAAGATCGGCGAGGTGCATGAGGGCGCGGCGACGATGGACTGGATGCCGCAGGAACAGGAGCGCGGCATCACCATCACCGCCGCGGCGACGACTGCCTTCTGGGGCGACCATCGCATCAACATCATCGATACGCCCGGCCACGTGGACTTCACCGTCGAGGTCGAACGCAGCCTGCGCGTGCTTGACGGCGCGGTCGTGGTCTTTGACGGCGTGGCCGGCGTAGAGCCGCAGTCCGAGACCGTCTGGCGGCAGGCCGACCGCTACAACGTTCCGCGCTTCTGCTTCATCAACAAGCTCGACCGCACCGGTGCCGATTTCTGGCGCTGCGTCGACTCGATCGTCGATCGCCTGGGCGCCAAGCCGGTGCCGGTCCAGATCCCGATCGGCAACGAGGACCAGTTCCGCGGCGTGATCGACCTGATCAACATGCGCGCGATCACCTACGGCAACGACCTCGGCGACCAGGTCGTCGAGGGTGACGTCCCGGCCGAGCTGATGGAGCAGGCCGAGCAGCATCGCCAGGCGATGATCGAGGCGGCCGCCGAGATGGACGACGAGCTGACCCACAAGTATCTCGAGGGCGAAGAGCTGACCGCGGACGAGATCCGCCGCGGCCTGCGCCTCGGGACGCTGCAGAACAGGTTCGTGCCGGTGCTGACCGGCTCGGCGCTGAAGAACAAGGGCATCCAGCCGATGCTCGACGCCGTTGTCGACTACCTGCCGTCGCCGCTGGACGTGCCGCCGGTCATCGGCCAGCACCCGAGCTCCGGCGCAGACGTTCTGCGCACGGTCGACGACAGCGAGCCCTTCAGCGCGCTGGCGTTCAAGATCGCCGCTGACCCGTTCGTCGGCAAGCTGGCCTTCTTCCGTGTCTATTCGGGCACCCTCAAGGCCGGCTCCTACGTGCTCAATGCGACCAAGGGCAACAAGGAGCGCATCGGCCGCATCCTGCTGATGCACGCCAACCACCGCGAGGAGATCGAGCAGGTCTACGCCGGGGACATTGCCGCCGCGGTCGGACTCAAGGACACCTTCACCGGCGACACGCTGTGCGACCCCGACCATCCGGCCATCCTCGAGTCGATGACCTTCCCCGAGCCGGTCATCGAGGTCAAGATCGAGCCCAAGACGAAGGCCGATCAGGACAAGCTGGCGATCGCCCTCCAGCGGCTGGCCGAGGAGGACCCGACCTTCCGCGTCAAGACCCACCCCGAGTCGGGCGAGACGCTCATCGCCGGCATGGGTGAGCTGCACCTGGACGTGCTCGTCGATCGCATGACCCGCGAGTTCAAGGTCGCGGCCAACATCGGCAAGCCGCAGGTCTCGTACCGCGAGAGCATCCGCCGCGAGGCGCAGGGCAACGGCCGCCACGTCCGCCAGACCGGCGGCAAGGGCCAGTACGGTCACGCAGTCATCCGGGTCGAGCCGGCCGAGAAGGGCTCGGGCTACGAGTTCGTCGACAAGATCGTCGGTGGCACGATCCCGCGGGAGTACATCAAGCCCATCGACCAGGGCATCCAGGAGGCACTCCAGACCGGCATCTACGCCGGCTACCCGATGGTCGACGTCAAGGTGACCCTTTTCGATGGCTCATTCCACGACGTCGACTCGAGCGAGATGGCATTCAAGATCGCCGGCTCGCTGGCCATCAAGGACGCCGTCGACAAGGCCGATCCGACCATCCTCGAGCCGATCATGCGGGTCGAGGTGATCATGCCGGAGGAGTTCATGGGCGACGTGATCGGCGACCTGAACAGCCGGCGTGGCCAGATCGAGGGCATGGAGACGCGTGGCGTCGGAGACGGCCACCGCACCCAGGTGGTGCGCTCGTTCGTGCCGCTGGCCGAGATGTTCGGCTACGCGACCGACCTGCGCAGCATGACCCAGGGCCGGGCGACCTATTCAATGGAGTTCTCTCACTACGCCGAGGTTCCGGCGTCCATTGCCAGCGAGCTGGCCCAGAAGAGCGCTGCCCGGGCAGGTTCCGGCGGCGATCGGTAGCAGTGCAGTCGAGTTAGCAGGACAGGAGCAGAGGGAGCCAAGGACAGATGGCCAAGAAGAAGTTCGAGCGCAACAAGCCTCACGTGAATATCGGCACGATCGGTCACATCGACCACGGCAAGACGTCGCTCACCGCGGCGATCTCGAAGTACCTCGCGTTGAAGGGTTCAGCCGAGTACCGCGCCTTCGATTCGATCGACAACGCGCCCGAGGAGCGTGAGCGCGGCATCACCATCGCCATCGCTCACGTCGAGTACGAGACCGACGCGCGCCACTACGCCCACGT
>Ga0247713_1000309_pt1 | contig 32545 bp, 30 predicted proteins | sample 21E_NmetaG_FD_189936 | JGI IMG/M metagenome (GOLD analysis project Ga0247713, IMG submission 189936) | Soil microbial communities from hillslope of Landscape Evolution Observatory, University of Arizona, Oracle, AZ, United States - 2-1-E_N | ecosystem: Engineered > Artificial ecosystem >...
GGGTCACCCACCGGGGCGCGTGGGGGCTTGTCGCGGGCGGGGTGCTGCTGGCGCTGCTCGGCGGCCTCGTGGCTCGCGGCTCGCAGTTGGCGACCGCCGTCACGCTCACCGCCGTGGCGGTGGTGTTGGCCGTGACGCTGCTGGGCGGGTTGCAGCGCCCGGGGGTCGCCGTCGTACCGGCCGTGCTGGCGGTCCTGCTCGCGATCGCGCTGTCCTCCTCGCGTACGCACTGAGGTCGCGCCGGGACGAAAGACGTCAAATCGGGCGACGGGCGATTGTGCGCGCCGGAGGGGTACTAGTGCAAGAAGGCTAGTCCTGCCCGGCAGGACAGGCAGGCGCTACCGAGGGGACTGGCGGATGACGTCAGGCTCGGGGAGCGGCGGCTGCTCGACGACGCCCGCCTCCGGCGGCTCTGGCAGCTGCGGCTGCCCGTCACCGCCGGCCTCGAGGCCCCGGCGGACCGGCTCCGGGTAGGCGATGCGCGGGTGGTAGACGCCGGTCAGCGTCTCGATGAAGGACTCGACCACGGTCCGAAGCTCGCTGAACGTCAGCGACGACTCGTCGAGTTGGCCGTCGTCGACCCGCTCGGCGACCAGCGTGTGGACGATGTTCTCCAGGTCCGCCCGCGACAGGTTCCGGTTGTTCTGGGCCGCTGCGCGGCTGGCCCCCTCGCAGCAGTCGGCGAGCATGAGCACGGCCATCTCCTTGGACGCCGGCTTGCGGCCCTTGTAGCGGAAGTGCGACTCGTCGACCTCCTCGCCTGGGTGCGCGTTCTGCAGCGCGCGGCGGTAGAAGTAGGTGACCACAGTGGTGCCGTGGTGCGTCGCGATGCCCTCCACGACCTCCGGCGGCAGGCGGTAGGACTTCGCCATCGTGATGCCGTCGGTGACGTGCTCCTGGATGATCAGGGCGGAGACGTCGGGATCCAGCTCGTCGTGCGGGTTGGCGATGCCGAACTGGTTCTCCACGAAGAACCAGGGCTGCCGGACCTTGCCGATGTCGTGGTACAGCGCGGCGACGCTGCCCAGCAGCGCGTCGGCGTTGATCGCGCGGCACGCGCGCTCCACCATCGTCGACACCAGGATCGAGTGGTTGTAGCTGCCCAGCGCCCGCTGCTCCAGCTCGCGCAACAGCGGATGGTTGCGGTCCGCCAGGTCCAGCAGGCTGGTCGCCGTCACGACCTTGAACCACGACTCCATGAACGGCAGCACCGTGATGACGATCATCGTCGTGACCACGCCGTTGGCCAGGCCGGCGATGGCCGCGAAGCGCGCGGTGTCGAGGTCGACGAACACGGCGGCCAGAACTCCCGCGAGCAGGCCGTACAGGATGATCGCCTTCCCGGCCGCCCGCCGCAGGTCGCCGCGCGAGGACAGCCGGGTCACCAGCGGCACCGATGCCAGGCCGGACAGCGCCGCGAAGGCGGCCACCCCCGTCTGGCCGGGCGCGGTGTAGGCCACGACGACCGTTGCGGGGATGGTGATCAACACCCCGATCGGGGGGTCGAACAGGATCGTGGTGAGCATCACGATGGCGCCGACCGGGACCACGTAGCGCCACGCCGAGGTGAGGTCGGGCACGGCGAGCGCGACCGCTTCGGCGGCCAGCGCGAATCCGAAGAACAGCAACGACAGCAGCAGCATCCGGCGGCTGGACCGCCACAGGCTGCGACGGTAGGTCCGCAAGTAGGCGCTGGCGGCCAAGGCGACGACAAAGGTCACGATCACGGCCTTGACCACCGGCCGCCAGGGCTCGGTGCCCTCCAGGCCGCGCTGGCGCAAGGCGGCGTACTGCACCTCGTCGACCGGCTGGCCGGCGGTGACGATGACGCTCAGCGGCGGGTAGCTGCGCACGACTTCTGCCACCTCGGCGGCGGCAGCTTCCTGCGCCGCTGCCGTCGCGGCCTCGTCCACAGCGACCGTCGGGCGCAGCGCCGACCGGATGATCGGGTCCACCACGGCGTTGGCCACGCCGGGTGGGAACGAGCGGACGACGAGCTCGGTCGGCAGCTGGTCGTCGAGCACCTCCTGCACGCGCGCGTCGGTGATGCGCTGGCGCGCGAAGGTCTGCGCGACCGCCAGCGTCTCGGCGGCGACCTGCGACAGCTCCTCGTCGCTGAGGTTGACCAGCAGCGCCACACCCTCCTCACCGAGCATGGGCAGCGCCTGGGCGAGGGCAGCGCGCTGTTCGCCGGGACGCGCCTGGCGACCGTCCTCGTCCGGGGCGCGCGTGTCACGGACGGCAGAGAAGGCGTCGCGAACCGACTGCACGATGGCGGCCTTGGCCTCCTGGTCGTCGACGAGGACGGGGGCGACCTCGTTGGTCGCGCGCCGCCGGGCGCGGTCGGTGGCCTCCGGGTCCGGGACGCGGATCAGGTCCGGCGCGACGATGGTGCGCGGGGAGGGCTCGCCGATCCGCACCGGTTGGTCCACGACGAACGCGGTGACCGACAGGGCGGCGGGCACCCCGAGGAAGGCCAGCAGCAGCGCTGCCAGCCGGCGCACGAAGGTCGGGCCGACGCGGCGCGCCACGTCAGTCGCGTCCTTGTTCCAGCGCGTCGAGCCGGCGGCTGTTCTCCAGGGCGTGGTCGTGCGCGTGGGTGGTCAGCCGCAGCACCAGCTCGATGGCGTTGGCGACCTCTTCGAGCATCGGATCGGTCCGGGACTCGATGTCGGTGCGCAGCCGTTCGAGGCTGGCGGTGAGCTGCACCGCCAGCGCCGCGTGGGTGTCGTGGTTGCCCTTGGTCATCTAGGCCCCTGCCGTCCCGACCATCCAGGCGCGGGTGGTCAGTCCGAAGATCACCAGGCCAACGACCGCGAAGACGCTGTGGGCGTTGAACCGGCCGTCTCGTGCCACCTTATGTCCCACGACGAGGGTGAGCAGCGGAAACACGATGCCGTACGACAGGTGAAACGCCAGCGTCGCGCCGTCGCCGTCCGGACCGGGCCGGCCGCCCAGCACCAGCAGGACGAGCCCCACGACCAGCTGCAGGGCGAGCAGCACCTGCGCGACGGACACCACGCGCCAGAACGTCGGGGTCTCCTCGTAGCGGGTGAAGCGCAGCGCGAGCGCCCATCCCGAGACGATGGCCCACGAGCTGATGAGCGCGTACCCCAACAGGTACGCGTGGAGACGGACGAGCATCGGCGCAGCGTAGCCCCGGCGGCACCGCGGAGCACGTGTCCGGCACGGCGCGCGTCGCCCGCCGATCGCCGGGGGCCGCCGACGACCCAGGGCTACCCTGAAGGCCCATGATCTCCTTGAACGCCGTGGGGCGGTCCCACGGTTCCCGCACGCTGTTCCGCGACGTCTCGCTGCGCATCACGCCGGGACGCCGGATCGCCCTGGTCGGACCCAACGGGGCCGGCAAGACGACGCTGCTCGACATCATCGCGGGCGACCAGCAGCCCGACACGGGGGAGGTCGCCCGGGGCAAGGGCGTCCGGTTCGGGTACCTGCGACAGGAGATCGCCGAGTCCGCCGGCCGCACCGTGCTGGCGGAGGTTGTCGCCGGCGCCGGCCGAGTCGCCGAGACCGGCCAGCGGCTGCGCCGGCTGGAGACCGCCATCAGCGAAGACGGCGGTCACGAGGCGCTGCTGACGGAGTACGGGGACCTGCAGCACGAGTTCGAGGCACTCGGGGGGTACTCGCTGGAGGCCGACGCGCGGCGAGTGCTCGCGGGCCTCGGTTTCGACGACGCCCAGATGCGGCGCGACATCGGGCTGCTGTCTGGGGGGTGGATGATGCGCGTCGCGCTGGCGAGGCTGCTGCTGTCGGCCCCCGACGTTCTCCTGCTCGACGAGCCGACCAACCACCTTGATCTCGCCAGCGTCACGTGGCTCGAGCAGTTCCTCCGCGACTACGCCGGCGCGATCGTGCTGGTCAGCCACGACCGGGACTTCCTCAACACGATCGCGACGCACGTCGTGGAGCTCGCCCACGGGACCGCCACCGAGTACGTGGGGGACTACGCCGCCTTCATCGAGCAGCGCGAGGAGCGGATGGAACAGCTGCGGTCGGCCGCGGCGAACCAGCAGCGCAAGCTCGCCGAGACCGAGCGATTCATCGAGCGGTTCCGCTACAAGGCCACCAAGGCGCGACAGGTGCAAAGCCGCATCAAGGCGCTGGACAAGCTCGAGCGCATCGAGGTGCCCCAGGAGCGGCAGCGCGCGATGCGCTTTCGGTTCCCCGACCCTCCGCGCGCCGGTCGCACCGTCGTCACCCTCGCCGGCGTCGTCAAGCGCTATGGCGACAACACGGTCTACGACGGTCTCGACCTGGTCCTGGAGCGTGGCCAGAAGGTCGCGCTGGTCGGCCCCAATGGCGCCGGCAAGTCGACGTTGCTGAAGATCCTGGCGGGTGTGCTCGATCTCGACGACGGCGAGCGGACCCTTGGGCACAACGTCACCGTCGCGTACTTCGCCCAACACCAGATCGACGCGCTGAACCTTGACAACACCGTCCTGCAGGAGCTGGCCGGCGCCGTGGACACCAGCAAGGTCAACCCGCGCAGCATGCTGGGCGCGTTCCGGTTCTCGGGCCAGGAGGTCGACAAGCGGGTCGGCGTGCTGTCCGGCGGTGAGCGCAGCCGACTGGCGCTGGCGAAGATGCTCGCCCATCCGGCGAACCTGCTGTGCATGGACGAGCCGACCAACCACCTGGACATCGCGAGCCGGGATGTCCTCGAGGACGCGCTGCTGGACTACCCCGGGACCGTGGTGCTCATCACCCACGACCGCCATCTCATCCGGTCGGTCGCGAACACGATCGTCGACGTCAGCGGCGGCACCGCCACCGTCTACCCCGGCGATTTCGAGTACTTCGCCGCCAAGACCGGCGTGGATCTGGACGGGCGGGGGGCCAGTGAGGGGTCGGCCACACCCGACGACGCGCCCTCGGCGGCGACGGCCCCACGCAAGTCGTCGGACCAGCGGCGCGAGGAAGCCGAGCGTCGCAACCGCCTGCATCGTGCGACCAAAGACCTGCGCCGGCGGTTGGAGGTCGTCGAGCGTGACCTGGGCAAGGCCGAGGCGGAGGTCGCGGAGCTCACCCGCGTCCTGGCTGACCCTGCCGCCTACGACGATCCGGAGAAGGTCAAGGCGCTGGTCGCACGTCACGGGGAAGCAAAGGACCGTGCGGCGGTGTTGTTCGAGGAATGGATGCAGCTGGAAACGCAGATCGAGGCGGCGACCCGGAGGGTCGAAGCGCTGTGAGGCGCCCGTGAGCATGGTCGGGGGGCCCATGCTCGGCGGCGGGCGGGGCATGATGCCGGGCACCGGGCTGGTGCGCAGCGGCATGGACAACGACATCGGCAAGAAGCTGCCCAAGGGCTTGGTTGCCCGGGTGTGGCGCGAGGTCGGTCGCCCGTACCGTCGCAAGCTCGGGCTGCTCGTCCTGGCGATCTCGATCGCCTCGGTGCTGGTCGTCCTGCCCGCGCGGCTGATCGAGCCCATCGTCAACGCGCTGTCGACCAGAACCGCCGAGTCGGCGGCCATCGTCACCCGGTACGGCTTGGCGCTGATCGCCGTGGCGTTCGCCGCCGCCGGTGCGTCGCTGTGGCAGCGCTGGTTGTCCGCGTGGATCGGTGAGGAGCTCATCTACGACCTGCGCGCACGGCTGTACGACCACGTCCAGCGGATGCCCCTCGCCTTTTTCACCAGGACCCAGACCGGCGCGCTGATCAGCCGGCTCAACAACGACGTCATCGGGGCGCAGCGGGCGCTGACCGGCACGTTCGGCACCCTGGCAGCCAACGTGGTGCAGGTCGTCGCCGCCGTCGGGTTCATGTTCGCGATCCATGTCGGGCTGACGCTGCTCACGCTGTCGGTGCTGCCGCTGTTCGTGTGGCTGGCCAAGGGCGTGGGGCGGCGGTTGCAGGCCCTGACGCGTCAGTCGATGCAGCTCAACGCCGACATGAACACGGTCATGACCGAGCGGTTCAACGTGGCCGGCGCGCAGCTGGTGAAGCTGTTCGGCCGTCCGGAACAGGAGCGCGACAGCTTCGCCGCGTCGGCCAAGCGGGTGGCTGACATCGGCGTGCGCTCGGCGCTGGTCGGCAGGCTGTTCTTCGTGACGCTGTCGCTGGTCGGCGCCCTGGGTACGGCCGTCGTGTACCTCGTGGGCGGACGGCTGGCCCTCACCGGGACCTTGGAGGCGGGCGCCGTCGTCGCCTTCGCGGCGCTCGTGACCCAGGCCTATCAGCCGTTGGCCGCACTGGCGAACGCCCCGGTGGAGGTCCTCACGGCTCTGGTCAGCTTCGACCGGGTGTTCGAGGTGCTCGATCTGCGCCACCCGATCGCCGACAAGCCCGATGCCGTGGAGCTGGACAACCCGAGGGGCGAGCTGGTCTTCGACCGGGTGTCGTTCGCCTATCCGACGGCCGCGGAGTCCTCGCTGGCATCACTGGAGAAGGGTTGGGCGGAGCTGCTCGACCCCCGCCCCGGACCGCAGGTGCTCCACGACGTCAGCTTCGTCGCCGAGCCCGGCCAGACGGTGGCGCTCGTGGGGCCGTCCGGAGCGGGCAAGTCGACGATCACGGCACTGGTCCCGCGGTTGTACGACGTGTCGTCCGGCGAGATCCGCCTGGACGGCCACGACCTGCGCGACGTCACCCTGGCCTCGCTGTCCGCGGCCATCGGGGTGGTCAGCCAGGACCCGCACCTGTTCCATGACACCGTCCGCGCCAATCTGCGCTATGCGCGACCCGACGCCACCGACGCCGAGATCGTGGCGGCGTGCAAGGCGGCACAGATCCACCACGTCATCGAGGCGTTGCGCGACGGCTACGACACCATCGTCGGCGAGCGGGGCTACCGGCTCTCCGGGGGCGAGAAGCAGCGGCTGTCCATCGCCCGCGTGCTGCTGAAGGACCCGGCCGTCGTCATCCTCGACGAGGCGACCGCCCATCTCGACAGCGAGAACGAGGTTCTCGTGCAGGAGGCACTGGCGACGGCGCTGGCCGGCCGCACCTCGCTGGTGATCGCCCACCGGCTGTCCACCATCGTCCGCGCGGACCAGATCCTGGTGGTGCACGCCGGCCGCATCGTCCAGCGCGGCTCCCACGAGGAGCTGGTGCGGGCCGAGGGGCTGTACGCAGAGCTGTACCGCACGCAGTTCGCCCGCGCGTAGTCGTCAGGGGGCGAGGTCCAGCGACTCGAGGAAGGCCTCGGCGGCGGCCGGCGCCTCGCCCCGGAAGGCGACGCTCAAGGTGTACAGCCGGCGCCCGTCCAGGACGTTGCGGGCGAGCAGCCGCACGCCGTTCGCCTCGATTTCGAACTCGGCGGCAGGTGCGCCCTGGTAGACGGTGATCTCTTGCGCGATCACGCGGCCGCCGACGTTCGCTGCAGCACCGCTGACGCTGCCGATCAGGTTCACCGCGGGGTCATCGACGTCCACGGTGTCGGGGTAGGTGATGGCGCCGGCGCTGAACGTCGTTCCGTCGGTGTCCGCGACGCTGTACAGCGTCAGTGGGGTTTCGGTGCCGGCGACGTCGACCAGCTGCTCGTCGCGTGAGGGCGGTCGCGGGAACACGACGACGGCCGCATCCGGCAGTGTCACGGCCACCGGGCCGGCGGGCTCGGTCGTGTCGGCCGGCGACGGTGCCGGTCGCGCCGTGCCGGCGGCGTCGGGCACCCACCCGTACGCCACGGAGACCGATGTGACCAGCACGACCACGACGAGCCAGAACGCCACGACTGCCGCGAGCAACGTCGGCTCTCGAGCGGCACTCGCACTCACGACGCGAGCCTACCCCGGTGGTTTGCCGGCCGGGGGTCGCTGGGCCGCCGGGGTCAGGAGCGCGGCATGCGCACCCGCAGTGTCCGCACCGGCCCGTTGCCGGCGGCGAGGGTGCGCGTTGCGGGCTTGCGAACCCGGTACCGCGCGGTCTCGGCCGGGGCCCGCACGGTGAACGAGTACCGGCTGCGGGCGTCGAGCTGTTGCTGGGCGAGCGTGACCCACCGCCCCTGGACGCGACGCTGCAGCACCACGGTGTGGCCGCGCCGGGCGGGCAGCACCGCGCCGCGGACGGTGATCTGCTGCCGACGTGCTGCCACACGGTCGGACAGCCGGCTGGAGATCCGTGCGCGGGCCGTCACCCCGACGCGGTTGGAGGTGGCTCGCGTGTGGTCGGTGGCCGGTGGCACGACCGCACGCCATCCGGCGTTGGCGAAGCTCTGCACGGTGAACGCCGCCACCCCGTCATCTCCAGTGATGGCGGTCGCCACGTCGGTCCAGGGTTCGGTGCCCCGCATCAGCCGCTGAAGGCGGACCACGACGCCCGCCCGGCTGGCCCCGTCCAGCGTCGTCGCCGCGGAGAAGGCAACGGATCCAAGACCTTCGACGTCGGTTCGATCGGCGGTCAGGGAGACCCTCGCCCGGGCGGCGTGCGGCTCCGGGGTGGGCTCAGCGTCGTCGTAGGGCGAGAAGAACTCGGGATACAGCTCGGGATCGTCGACGGGGCCGGCGGTGTAGATCTGCGCGGCAGGCACGGGCGTACCGCCGGGGCCGCGGCGCCGGGGCATCGCGTCTCGGCTGTGACACGACTCCCCTGCGCACGTTCGCAGCCGGTGGAGCCGGTCGCGCAGCTCGTTGCGGACCGCGTCGTGGCCGGGGTCGTCGTGCAGGCTGTGCAGCTGGTAGGGGTCAGCGTCCAGGTCGTACAGCTCCTCGGCGGCGATCTGCTCGGCGGCTTCGTCCTGCACGTGCTCGACGTACAGGTAGTCGTCGGTGCGGATCGCGGTGTACCACCGCCGCGCGGGCGAGTAGCCGGTGGTCAGCAGCACGTCCCGGTCGAAGGTCGTCGTGGCGCCGGTGAGCAAAGGCCGGAGGGTGCGGCCGTCCGGCACGTTCAGCGGCGATGCCTGTGCGTAATCCAGCAACGTGGGGGCGACGTCGATGTTGGCGACGTTGGCGTGCACCCGACTGCCCGCGTGGACGTCGGGTCCGCGGACGACCAGCGGGACGCGGGTCGACTCGTCGTAGACATGCCACTTGCCCGTCGCGATGCGGTGCTCACCGTGGTGGTAGCCGTTGTCGGAGGTGAAGACGATGAGCGTGTTCGACAGCAGACCCGTCGTCTCGAGCGTCGCGACGATGTCGCCGACCGCTTCGTCGACGGCCAGCAGCGACTCGAGCCGCCAGCGGTACAGACGCTCCACCCTCGCCAGGGTGGCGTCGCTCAAGGGAGGGCGTTGGAGGTGCAGCGGCTTGTCGGTGACGTCCTCTTCGTTCAACGACGGTGGCGCCGGCAGCGGCTCCCGGGCGAACGCACCCACGTGCCGGGCGGCGGGGATGGTCGGACCACCACCGCGCTCGCCGTGCGGCGCGAACAACCAGAGGTTGGCGAAGAACGGCTGGTCGTCAGCGGCGCGCTGACGGATGTAGCGCTGCACGCGTCGGGAGAAGTAGTCGGTGTTGTGGTTGCCACTGACCACTGGGACCGTCCGGAGCCGACCGATGTGATTGACCCGGAATCCGTAGTAGCGGTTGCGGGCCGGCCGGTCGACCATGGCCTCCCACTCGTCCCAGCCGGGCATGACCTCGGTCGGGTCCTCGATGCCGTACTCGTTCAGGGCCTTGCCGAAGTGCCCGGTGTGGTAGCCCGCCTGCTGCAGGGCGGCGGGCAACGCCGTGGGGGCGGCGCGGCGAAATGCCTCCCACCCGCCGGTCGGCGCGGCGTTGAGCAGCACGCCGTTGTTGTGGGTGTACTGGCCGGTCAAAAACGACGCTCGCGACGGGCAGCACAGCGGATACGTCACGAAGCTGTTGGTGAAGGTTGTTCCCTGCCGCGCCAGATGGCGGCGCACTTCGGGCATGAAGCGCATCGACGCCACGGTCTGATCGTCGGTCATGATGACCACGAGATTCGGCGGGGGAGGGGGCTCGTTCGCCGCCGCAGGCGCGTCGGTCGAGGCACCGTGCGCACCGACGGCGACGGCGACCGCCAGGATCGCTGCGACCGCCCTCCGCCTTGCCGACCGCTGGCGACAGCGTACGGCCGTGATCACCCGATGACCCCGATGTCCGGTTTGCGCCTGTCGCCGAGTGTGTCGGCCGGTGCGCCGTTGCGAAATGGCGAAATCGGACTAGGCGCCGTCATGGCCCGATCGGTGGTCGCTACACTGCCCCCGCGAGCGACGGCGCTCCGCCCTTGGGCGGGCGCCGTTTTTTCGTCCGCCGCCCCACTCTGCACTGCGAGGCACCATGAGCTTGTACGACCCCCGCTTCGAACACGACGCCTGCGGCATCGGGTTCGTCGCCGACCTGTCCGGCGCAGCATCCCGGCGCATCGTCGACGCCGCGCTGGACGGGCTCGCCGGCGTCCGTCACCGCGGTGCCGTGGCCTCGGACGCAAAGTCCGGTGACGGCGCCGGTGTCCTGCTGCCGGTGCCACGGGCGTTCTTGGCGCCGTTCGCCGGTGGTGGTGTGCAGGCCGACGCGCTGGGTGTGGCCATGTGCTTCTTGGACGGCGACGAGGGGGGCGCCGGTGACCGCAGCCGTGCCGCGGCGCGCGAGGCGATCGCAGCGGCGGTGGCTGATTCCGGGCTGCAGCTCGCGGGGTGGCGAGACGTGCCGGTCGACGTGTCCGCGCTCGGCGAGGTGGCTCGCCACGGCATGCCGTTCATCACCCAGGCGCTGTTCACCCGACCCGACGGCATGGACGAAGACGCCGCGGAACGACGCGCCTTCCTGGCGCGCCGGCGCGCGGAGCGGGCCTGCGACGCGCAGGGGGTACGCGCCTACCTCGCCTCCTGCTCGTTCCGCACCGTCACGTACAAGGCGATGAGCGCTGCCGACCAGCTGGCCGAGTTCTACCCGGACCTGCAGTCGCGCGAGGTGACGGGTTGGTTCGGGTTGTTCCACCAGCGCTACTCGACCAACACCAGCCCCACGTGGGAGCGGGCGCAGCCGTTCCGGTTCCTGGGTCACAACGGCGAGATCAACACCATCGACGGGAACGCCAACCTCATGCGCGCCCGCGGCGGCCGCTTGGGGGCCGCCTGGGCCGAGCTGGGTGACGAGGGGGAGGCCCTGCTCGAGCCGGTGCTGGACCGCCGCGCGTCGGACTCCGCCAAGCTCGACGCCGCACTCGAGCTGCTCGTGCGCGGCGGCCGGGACCTGGCGCACGCGATGGCGATGCTGGTGCCTCAGGTGTGGGAGGGCCGGCGCGACGTCGCCCCCGACGTGCACGACTTCTATCGGTATCACGCGGCGCTGATCGAGCCGTGGGACGGACCGGCCGGCCTGGTGTTCTCCGACGGTCGACGGATCGCCGCCGCACTGGACCGCAACGGTCTGCGCCCCTTGCGCTACGCCGTCTGCGAGGACGGTTTCGTCGTGTGCTCGTCGGAGGTCGGTGCCGTCCGCACGGGGGGCCACGGCGCTGTGCGCCGCAGCCGCCTGGGCCCCGGCCAGATGCTGCTGATCGACCCCAGCGCCGAGCAGCCGCTGCTCGAAGACGAGCAGCTCAAGGCCCGGCTGGCCTCGCGGCGGCCGTACGGCGAGTGGGTGCGCGAGCACCAGCGGACGGTCACCCCGGGACGGCCCATCGATGCGCCGGCCGACGATCTGCTGTCGCGCCAGGTCGCCGCCGGCTACACCAAGGAGGAGGAGACCACTGTCGTGCGGCCGATGGCCAACGACGGCAAGGAGCCGATCTCGTCGATGGGCGACGACACCGCGCTGGCCGCGCTGTCGGACCGCCCCCGGACCGTGTACCACTACCTCAAGCAGCGCTTCGCGCAGGTCACGAACCCGCCGATCGACCATCTGCGCGAGTGGCAGGTGATGAGCCTGCGGACGCAGCTGGGCCCGCGGATGCCGCTGCTCTCCGAGCAGCCCGAAGCGGCACGGCTGCTGGAGCTCGACGGGTTCGTGATGTACCCGCAGGGCTTGCAGGACCTGGTGCTGTCACCGCAGATCCCCTTCGCCGTCGCCGGTCTGGACGCGACGTTTGCGACCGCCGAAGGTCCCGACGGGCTCGGCGCCCGGCTGGTCACCATCGCCGAGGAGGCGGTCACCGCCGTCGGCAACGGCGCCGGCCTGCTGATCTGCTCGGACCGCAGCGTCGACGCTGAACGCGCGCCGGTGCCGGCGCTGCTCGCCGTCGGCGCCATCCACCACCGTTTGGTCGCCGAGGGGCTGCGCACCCAGACGAGCATCATCTGCGAGACCGACGACGCGCGCGACACGCACTCGTTCGCGTGCCTGCTCGGCTACGGCGCCGACGCCGTCTGCCCGCGCCTGGCGCTGGAGTCGATCGCCGAGCTCGCCGACGCCGGCCGACTGGGCCGCGACGCGGTGTCGTCGGGTGAGGCGCAAGAGGCGTACCGGCACGCTGTCGCCGAAGGCGTGCTCAAGATCATGTCGAAGATGGGGATCTCGACGCTGGACTCGTACCGGTCCGCGCAGATCTTCGAGGCCGTCGGCCTGGGCACCGATGTCGTGGAGGCGGCGCTGCAGGGGACCCCCTCCCGGGTCGGTGGCGTCACGCTGCTGGACCTCGGTGTCGACGTGCTGGCCCGACATGCCGCGGCGTACGGCGACTCGCCCAAGCTCGACAGCCCCGGGTTCTTCAAGTTCAAAAAGGGCGGCGAGTACCACGCCACCAATCCCGACGTCGTCAGCGCGCTGCACGAGGCAGTCGGCCTGGAGGGTGAGCTCGCGCCGCTGCAGCGAGAGTCCGACGACGATCTGCAGGCCGCGCACCTGCTCAACCGGGCGACCAAGGAGGGCCGTTGGAGCCACTACCAGCGGTTCGCGGCGCTGGTCAACGATCGACCCCCGGCAGAGCCGCGCGACCTGATCGAACCCGCCCCGGCCGCCGACCGCGGCGCCGAGCCCGTGCCCGTCGACCAGGTCGAGCCCGCCACCTCCATCGCGCAGCGGTTCTTCACCGGGGCGATGTCACTGGGCGCGCTGTCGCCGGAGGCGCACGAGACGCTCGCGCAGGCGATGAACCTCATCGGCGGGTCGTCCAACTGCGGCGAAGGCGGTGAGGACGCGGCGCGCTTCGCCACCCGCGGCACCGATCGCGACCGCAACTCCAAGGCCAAGCAAGTCGCCTCGGGTCGGTTCGGCGTGACCCCGACGTACCTTGCCTATGCCGACGAGATCCAGATCAAGATGGCGCAGGGCTCCAAGCCGGGCGAGGGCGGCCAGCTGCCCGGCCACAAGGTGTCCGAGCTGATCGCCCGCCTGCGCCACACCCAGCCCGGGGTGGCGCTCATCAGCCCGCCGCCGCACCACGACATCTACTCGATCGAGGACCTCGCCCAGCTGATCTACGACCTCAAGCAGGTCAACCCGTTCGCCTCGGTCAGCGTCAAGCTGGTGTCGTGCGCCGGCGTGGGCACGGTCGCCGCCGGCGTGGTCAAGGGATTGGCCGACGCCGTGCAGATCGCCGGCGCGGACGGCGGCACCGGCGCGTCACCGCTGTCCAGCATCAAGCACGCCGGCCTGCCGTGGGAGCTGGGACTGGCCGAGACGCAGCAGACGCTGGTCCGCAACAACCTCCGCGGCCGGGTGCGTCTGCAGGTCGACGGCGGCTTCAAGACCGGCCGCGACGTCGTCGTCGCGGCACTGCTGGGCGCTGACGAATATGGCTTCGGCACCGCCGCCCTGCTGGCCGAGGGCTGCATCATGGTCCGCGCATGCCACCGCGACACCTGCCCGGTGGGTGTCGCCACCCAACGGCCGGAGCTGCGCGACAAGTACCGAGGCACCCCCGAGATGGTCGCGGCGTACCTGCTGTTCGTCGCCGAGGAGGTCCGACACCACCTCGCCGCGATGGGGCTGCGGTCGCTGGACGAGGCCGTCGGCCGCGCCGACCTGCTGCGGCCGCGTCACATCGAGGGTGCCCCGCTCGACATGCGCCCGCTGCTGGAGCGCGAGGGCGACGACACCGCGGTGCGCTCGTACCAGGGCAGCTTGCCGATCCAGGCGCCCCGGTCCGCGCTGGGTGACCGCGTCTTCGACGACGCGTTCGAGTCGCTGTGGGACGGGACGGTGCTCAACCTCAAGTACGACATCCGCAACGCCGACCGGACGGTCGGTGCGCGGATCGGTGGGGCCATCGGCCTGGAGTTCGGCGAGGGGGCCGGCGCCCCCCCGGGCTCGGTGAGCGTCCGCTTCACCGGCGAGGCCGGCCAGAGCTTCGGGGCCTTCTTGGCGCCCGGTGTCGAGTTCGTGCTGACCGGTGAGGCCAACGACTACGTCGGCAAGGGCATGGCCGGGGGGCGAATCGTGATCCGGCCACCGGCCGACGACGCCGGCTTGGTCACCGCAGATCGCTCCACCGGTGTGGACGGCGTCGGGTCGGCGAGCGATCAGTACCGACCGGTCCTGCTGGGCAACACCGTCCTGTACGGGGCCACCGGCGGCGAGCTGTTCGTCGCGGGCCGTGCCGGTGAGCGCTTCGCCGTGCGCAACTCCGGCGCGTGGGCGGTCGTCGAGGGGACCGGCGACCATGCCTGCGAGTACATGACCGGCGGGGTGGTGGTCGTGCTCGGCCCGACCGGCTCCAACGTCGGCGCCGGCATGACGGGCGGGGAGTGCTACGTGCTCGACGAGACGTCCGCGGTGCTCGCCCGCGTCAACACCCAGCTCGTCGAGGCGCGCCGCCCCGACAGCGCGCAGCTGACGCGGTTGCGCACCCTGATCGAGCGCCATCACGAGCTGACCGGCTCCCAGCGAGCTGCGGAGATTCTGGCCACCTGGGAGGACGCGGTCGCGGCCTTTTGGCGCATCGCCCCGCGGACCGAGCTCGCGCGCATCGAGACGGTCCACGAAGGCAGCGTCGGCGCCCCGGTGTGAGCCGGGAAGGATTACGGCGCACCTGGGGTTGGAATCGTGTCTGTTGCGACACATCCGACCAACGCATCGACGAAGGACAGTTGTGGCAAGCGTGACGATCTACTGGCGCCCCATGTGCGGCTACTGCGAGACGCTCAAGGGCGAGCTGGACCGACGGGGCGTGCCCTTCGACACCGTCGACATCTGGGAGGACCGCAGCTCGGCGGAGATCGTCCGCCGCGCCACCGGCGGGGACGAGATCGTCCCGACCGTCCAGGTCGGTGACCGCTTCTTCGTCAACCCGAGCGCCGACCAGGTCATCGAGGCGGCCCAGGCGGCGTAGCCACAGGCAGCGGTCATACTGCCCCCATGACCGCCGTTCGCGAGCCGACGCATGCGCACGCGCCGGCTGGGGCGCCGCGTCCGTGGTTTCCAGGCTGGCGCCCACTGGCGACCCCCGTCGTGGCGTGGCTGACGTCCCGCCTCGTGGTCCTGGTCCCCATCGCGGTGGCCAACCACCTCCGCGGCGACGGTCAGCGGGTCGTGGACGCGCTGCACCTGTGGGACGGCAACTGGTACCTCGACGCGGCGGCCGGCTACGTCTACCCCGATGTGACGGCGCCGTCGCTGACGCAGGTCAACATCGCGTTCTTTCCGCTGTTCCCGCTGTTGATCCGTGCGGTGGCGGCGGTGACCGGCCTCACGCCGCTGGGCGCGTCCCTGGTCGTCACCGCGGTGTTCGGCGCCGCGGCCCTGGTGGTCATCTGGCTGCTGGTGCACCACCTCGCGGGCAGGAAGGTCGCGGACCGGTCGGTCGTGCTGCTCGCCTTCTTCCCCGGCAGCATCGCGTTGACGCTGGTGTACTCCGAAGGGGTGATGCTCACCGCGGCGGCCGGCAGCCTGCTGGCGCTCGCCCACCGCCGGTGGGTGCTGGCCGGCGTCTTGGGGGCGCTGGCGTCGGCCGCACGCCCCAACGGCATCGCGGTGGCGCTGGCGTGTGGGGTCGCGGCGGCGCTGGCGATCCGGCGCGACGGCGACTACGCCGCGCTGGCGGCGCCGGCACTCGCGCCGCTGGGCATGGGGTTGTACCTGGCGTGGCTGTGGCTGAACACCGGCGCCGCCGACGTGTGGTTTCGCGTGCAGCGCGACGGCTGGGGTGAGGGCATCGACTTCGGGGCGGCGACCGTCGGCGATCTGCAGTGGTACTGGCGTCTGCCCACGGACCTGGACTTCCTGAACATCCCGTTCATCATCCACCTGCGTGTGGTGGGTCTGCTGTTCCTGATCGTCGCCGTCGTGCTCATGATCCGCTGGCGGCCGCCGGCGATCGTGTGGACGTACGCTCTGGGCGTGCTCGCCCCGTCGCTGCTGTCACAGACGCTGGGCGCGCGGCCGCGGTTCGTGTTCACCGCCTTTCCGGTGGTCGTCGCCGTCGCGTGGCAGTTCCGGGGCGTCGCCTTCCAGGTGGTTCTGGCGTGCAGCGCCGTCCTGCTGGCCGCCGCGACGGTCATCTACACGACGCCCGGCGTGGTCGCCCCGTGACCGTCTCTCAGCAGCAGTCGGACCGCGCGCAGCGCCAGGCCGGGGCGCGGGAGGCCGCCGGGGGGCTGGTCCGCGCCGCCAGGCCCAAGCAGTGGGTCAAGAACGTCCTGGTGTTCGCCGCCCCCGCGGCGGCGGGGCTGCTGTTCGACCCTGCGGTCGCGATGCGCGCCGGGGTCGCGTTCGTGTGCTTCTGCCTGGTCGCCAGCGGTACCTATCTGCTCAACGACGCGCTCGACGTGGAGGCCGACCGCCGCCACCCCGTCAAGCGGCACCGTCCCATCGCCGCTGGGATCGTCGGTGTCGGCACCGCCAAGCTGGTGGCCGTCGTCGTGCTCGCCCTCGGCGTCGGGCTGGGTGTGGTCGCCGCGGACTGGCGGCTGGGTGTCGTGCTGGGGATCTACGTCGCGGTGATGCAGGGCTACAGCCTGGGCCTGAAGCGGATCGCGGTCATCGAGCTCGCGCTGGTGTCGTCCGGCTTCGTGCTCCGCGCCATCGCCGGCGGTGTGGCCGCCGACGTGGAGCTGTCGACGTGGTTCCTGCTCGTCACCTCATTCGGCTCGCTGTTCATGGTGGCGGGGAAACGGCACGCCGAGGTGATGACACTGGGGACCGGGGCAGTGGGGCACCGCGAGGCGCTGCGTGAGTATCCCGAGGGGTTCGTCCTGTACGTCGGCGCCGTCAGCGCCGCGGTGGCGATCATGGCGTACTGCCTGTGGTCGCTGCTCGAGCCGCACAGCAACCGGCTGTGGTTCGAGCTGTCCATCGTGCCGTTCGTGCTCGCCATCCTGCGCTATGCGCTGCTGTCGGCGCGGGGGGAAGCCGGCGCGCCGGAGGACGTGTTCACCACTGACCGGACCCTGCAGGTCCTCGCCGCCCTGTGGCTGCTGACCTACGGCGCGGGCGTGTATGCCGGCTGAGCGGCGCCTGCTCGCCGGGTGGGGGCTGAACCCGACGTCGGTCGCCGACGTCCATCGGCTGCGCGCCGGTGACGAGGCGCACGCCGTCCTCGACCGTCCCGCCGGCCGCGGCGTCCTCGCACGGGGCCTGGGACGCTCCTACGGCGACGCCGCGCTGAACAGCGGCGGCACCGTGCTCGACGCCACCGGTCTGGCGGCGATCCGAGCGTTCGACGGAGCCACCGGCGTGGTGACCGTCGACGCGGGTGTGACCGTCGACGCGCTGCTGCGCGCACTGGTGCCGCTGGGCTGGTTCGTGCCGGTGACGCCGGGAACCCGGTTCGTCACCGTCGGCGGGGCGGTGGCCGCAGACATCCACGGCAAGAATCACCACGTCGACGGCAGCATCGCCCGCCACGTCCACAGCCTGCGGCTCGCGACACCCACGGGATCAGTGCATTGCGCGCCCGGTGACGAACTGTTCGACGCCACCGCCGGCGGTATGGGCCTGACCGGGGTCATCGTCGAGGTGTCGCTGCGGCTGCTGCCGGTCACCACGGCGTGGATGCGCGTCGACGTCGAGCGGGCAGCGGACCTCGACGACCTGATGGCCAAGATGGCGGTGGGCGACCGGCACTACCGGTACTCGGTGGCCTGGATCGACTGCGTCGCGCCCGGCGCGGCGCTGGGGCGCGCGATCTTGACCCGGGGCGATCACGCGGCCGTCGACGACCTGCCCGGGCCGGCACGCCGGCAGCCGCTGGCCTACGACGCCCGTGTCCGTGTCGCCGCCCCCCCGGCGGTTCCGTCCGGGCTGGTCCGACCCGTCACCGCGCGGCTGCTGAACGAGGCCTGGTTCCGCAAGGCCCCGCGGGGGCCACGTCGCCAGGTGCAGTCGATCCCCGCGTTCTTCCACCCGCTGGACGGCATCCGGGACTGGAACCGCATGTACGGCCCACGGGGGTTCCTGCAGTACCAGTTCGTCGTCCCCGACGCCGCCACCGAGGTGGTCCGCACCGCCATCGAACGGCTGCGGCAGGCCCGGTGCCCGTCGGTCCTCGCCGTGCTCAAGCGCTTCGGACCGGCGGCATCAGGGCACCTGTCGTTCCCGATGCCGGGATGGACGCTGGCGCTGGACATGCCGATCGGACCGCCGGCGCTCAACCCCACCCTCGACGACCTCGACGACCTCGTCGTGGCCGCGGGCGGGCGTGTGTACCTGGCCAAGGACAGCCGCATGAGACCGGAGGTGGTCGAGGCCATGTACCCCCGACTGAACGAGTGGCGAGCGGTGTGCGACCGGGTCGATCCCCGTCGCGTGCTGCGGTCCGACCTGGACCGCCGGCTGGGGTTGCGCGGCCCCGTGGAGGGGCGGGATGCGTGACGCCGTGGGCAACGTCCAGTCCATCCTCGTGCTGGGCGGCACGTCGGACCTCGGACTCGCGATCGCGCAGACGATGGCTGCGGCCCGCGGCGCGACGGTGGTGCTCGCCGGACGCGACCAGGGCCGCCTGGACGCCGCGGCGCAGCAGCTGCGCGACGCCGGCACCGTCGCTGTCGAGACCGCCGTGTTCGACGCGGACGACGTCGACAGCCACGGGCGGTTCTGCGACGAGGTGTTCGCCGACCGGGACTTCGACGTCGTCGTGCTGGCGGTGGGGGTGCTCGGCGACCAGGAGACGTCCGAACGCGACCACCGTCACGCCGCTGGGGTGCTGCACACCAATTTCGTGGGTTGCGCGTCCGTCGCGCTGTGCGTCGCGGGGCACCTGCGCCGGCAGGGCCACGGGACCCTGGTCGTGCTGTCGTCGATCGCCGGCGAGCGGGTGCGCCGGGCGAACTTCGTCTACGGAGCGTCCAAGGCAGGCCTCGACGGCTTCGCGCAGGGGCTGGGCGACAGCCTGCAGGGGACCGGGGCGCGGGTCATGATCGTGCGCCCTGGCTTCGTGCACACGTCCATGACGGCAGGCCGGCCTGTCCCGCCGTTCTCCACCACCGCCGAGGTCGTGGCCGGCGCGGTCGACGCGGCCTTCCGCAAGCAGGCCGAGGTCGTGTGGGTCCCCGGCATTCTGCGGCTGGTCATGAGCGTCCTGCGACACCTTCCGCGTGCGGTGTTCCGCCGGCTGCCGCTGTAGCCGAGGCGGCGAACGCGGGGCGCGCCGCCCACATCAACCCGGCCGCCAGTGCGGCGGCCACCGCCGACACCAGCCAGGCGTCGGCGAACGACCACTGCGCGGCGATCACACCGAAGCCCAGCGGTCCCAGCCCGTTGCCGGCGGCGAGGCCGGCAACCCCGATGCCCGCCGCCGCACCGGGGTTGGCCGGACTGGCCCGCACCAGTGACAGGAACAGCAGCCCGCTCCACCCCCAGGCGGCCGCGAACACCCCCATGGAGCCCACGATCAGCAGCGAGGGAACGCCGGTCGCCCCGATCACCATGGACACCGCCCCGGCCAGCAGCATCCAGGCGATCAGACTCAGCTGCTGACCGCCGCGCCGGTCGGCCAGGAGTCCCGTGCCCATCCTCGCCGCGATGCCCGCCGCGCTGGCGACCGCCAGCAGCAGCCCCGCCCCGCCGGGGGAGACTCCCATCGCGACGGCACTTTGGGTCAGGAACACCCCGACCCCGCTGGCGGCAGCGATTCCCAGCGCCGCGCCGACCACCACCAGCAAGACCACCGGGCGGGGCAGGGGGGCGACGTCAGTTTCGCCGTGGGTCTGCGTTCGCACGGGGCGCCGGGCCGTGACGCGCGGCAGCAGCGCCGCGAGCGCCACGACCGGCACCACGCCGATCGCGAAGGCATACCGCCAGCCCAGCGTCAGTGCGATCACCGGGACCGCCAGACCAGCGGCGAGCGTCGCGGTCGGGATCGAGGCTTCCTTCACGCCGAAGGCCAACCCCTGCAGCCGCTGTGGCACGCCGCCCTGCAGCAGGATCGCCAGCCCGGGGTCGGTGACCGCGAAACCGGCGCCGGACACCGCCAGCAGCACCGCGACATGCCAGAAGCGCTCGGCGAGCAGCGCGATCCCCAGCAGCGCGACCACGCTGCAGGCCCCGCCGGCGAGGACCGCGATGCGAGCGCCGACGCGATCGGCGAGGCGTCCGCCCAGGGGACCGGCGCACGCGCCGGTCAGAAACGCCGCAGAGACCGCCGCGCCGAGCGCAGCCTCGGAGAACCCAAGCTCGGCGCGGATCTGCACGGCCAGGCCGCCCACCAAGAACACGGGCAGCGCCGCGAGGACCAGGCCGGCGCCGGCGGCGGCGATGCTCGGTGCGGCCCCAGGGATCGGGCGGGGGTCCGGCGCCGGTCGGGTCTGCTGCTGCGTCACGGCGTGCGACGCGCCACGCGCGTGGCGCCCGACTGCGCGGTCGCCAGCAGCACCATGTCGGCGACGACGACGTGTGGTGGACGCTGCGCCACCCAGACGACGGCCTCGGCGATGTCGTCGGCGCTGAGTGGGGTGACGCCCTCGTAGACCTGTGCGGCCCGCTGTCGATCGCCGCCGAAGCGAATGACGGAGAACTCGGTCTCGACCATGCCTGGGTCGACGGTGGACACGCGCACGCCGGAGCCCAGCACGTCCATGCGCATCCCGTCGGTGATCGCCTTCACCGCCGCCTTCGTCGCGCAGTACACGGTGCCGTTGGCGTAGGTCTCGCGGCCGGCGATCGAGCCGATGTTGATCACGTGGCCATGTCCACGCCGGACCATCGCCGGCAACAGCGCGCGCGTCACGGTGAGCAGACCCCGCACGTTGGTGTCGATCATCCGGTCCCAGTCGTCGGGATCGCCCTCGTGCAGGGGTGCCCAGCCGGCGCCCAGCCCGGCGTTGTTGACCAGCACGTCGACGTCACCGACGCCGGCGAGCGCCGCGTCGACGGCGTCACGATCGCGGACATCGAGCGGGATGAGGGTGACGTCGGCGTCAAGCGACGCCGCGACCTGTTCGAGCCGGTCGCGACGCCGGGCGCACAGCACCAGGCGGGCGCCGGCGGCGGCGAACGCCGATGCGCACGCGGCTCCGATGCCGCTGGACGCGCCGGTCACGACGACGGTCGCGCCGGCGAGCGTTGTGTTGGACATGGCCCATACCATGCCGCAATGCCTCTGCAGGTGTTCGGACACCCCAAGTCAAAGGCCAGTCGCAAGGTGCAGCGCTGGCTGAAAGAGCGGCGGATCCCGTTCAGCTACGTCGACGTGACCAAGCGGCCCCCGTCACCCGGCGAGCTGCGCCGTTTCGTGCAGAAGTTCGGTGCCGAGGGCGTGCTCGACCCGGAGTCGAAGACCTACCAGGACAAAGGCCTGCGGTACGTCTCGGCGTCCGACGACGACTGGATCACCAGGATGGTCGACGATCCGACCGTTTTGAGGCTGCCGCTGGTGCGCAACGGCAACGAGCTTGCGGTCGGAGACGACGAGCAGGCGTGGGCGCGCCTGTCCCAGACGTAGGAGTCATCAGATGCTGGACGTGCAGGCCCTGGTCCCCGTCGGACCGCTGGGTGAGTTCCTCAACGCGCACCTTGGTGGCGGTGGGTCCGTGGAGGTCACCAAGATCGGCGAGGGCCGCTCCAACCTGACCTTCCGCGTGAGCCGCGACGGTCAGTCGTGGGTGCTGCGCCGGCCGCCGCTGGGCGACCTGCCCGAGACGGCGCACGACATGATGCGCGAGTACCGCGTTCTGGCCGCGCTGGCCGACACCCCCGTGCGGGCCCCACGCCCGGTCGTCGCGTGCCCTGACGGCGACGTGATCGGCGTGCCGTTCTATCTGATGGAGGTCGTCGACGGTGTCGTGATCCGCCACGCGCCGCCCGAGCAGTTCGGTGAGGAGCACCGGGCCCGCATCGGCCTGGAGATGGTCGACGCGCTGGCCGAGCTGCACACCGTCGACCACGAGGCCGTCGGCCTCGGCGACCTCGGCCGCCCCGCGGGCTACACCGCCCGCCAGGTCGCCCGTTGGACCAAGCAGTGGGGCGTCATGGCCACCCGGGACCTTCCCGACGTCGAGGCCGTGCGCGCTTGGCTCGAGGCGAACGTACCGACCGACTCGCCGGCGGCCATCGTCCACGGCGACTACAAGCTGGACAACGTCACGTTCGCCGCCGACCCGCCACCGCGGCTGACCGCCATCTTCGACTGGGAGATGGCGACACTTGGCGACCCGTTGGCGGACCTCGGCTACCTCATGCTGTTCTGGCCCGAACCAGGTGAGCCGAACATCGGCGGGCTGCCCCAGCCCACGCAGATGGAGGGGTTCTCCCGCCGCGCCGAGCTCATCGACCGCTACGAGCAGCGGACCGGTTTCTCGATGACCGACCTGACCTTCTACCGGACGCTGGCGCTGTGGAAGCTCGCGATCCTGACCGAGGGTCTGTACAAGCGCTACCTGGCCGGCAAGGCGGACAGCGACTGGTTCGCGATCCTGGAGACCGCCGTTCCGCAGATGGCGGCGCGGGCGCGGGAGTGGTCCGGTGCCTGACGTCCGGACTGCACTGCTGGTCGACTACGGCGGCGTGCTGACCACGTCGGTCACCCGGTCGTTCCGGGCGTTCTGCCGCGAGCTGGGCCTGCCACCGGACCTGGCCAAGGAGGCGTTCGTCGAGGCCTACACCGCCCATGACGGTGACGGCCCCGTCCACCGCATGGAGACCGGGGAGATCAGCGTCGAGGAGTTCAGTGTCGGTCTGGCGCAGGTGCTCACCGAGCGGTCGGGGGTCGCCGTGCCCGCGGACGGCCTCATCGGCAGGCTGTTCGCGCTGATGGAACACGACGAGACGATGTTCACCGCCGTGGCCGCGGCGAAGCGCCACGGGGTGCGGACGGGGTTGTTGTCGAACAGCTGGGGCTCGGACGCCTACCCGCGTGAGCGCTTCGCCGATCTGTTCGACGACGTCGTCATCTCCGGCGAGGTGAGACTGCGCAAGCCTGATCCGGCGATCTTCCGGCTTGCCGCCGACCGGCTCGGTGTCGCGCCTGACGCCTGTGTGTTCGTCGACGATCTCGACGCCAACATCACCGCCGCCGAGAACCTCGGGATGGCGGGCGTGCTGCACCGCGACGCCTCGACCACGGTGGCAGCGGTGGCGCCGCTGCTCGGGCTGGAGCCGTCACAGCTGGTCGAGTAGCGCCTTGGCCATCGCCTCGGCGACGCGCTGGTGGACCACAAACGGCCAGTGCAGCCCGTCGGGGTTGTAGGCGTCCAGATGCGGCGCCGCCAGCGCGGCGAGATCCACCAGGGCGACACCGGCGTCGTCGGCCATCGTCAGCGTCGCGGCGCGGACCTGCGGGTGGTGGCGCAGGTTGCCGGCGTAGTACGGGCCGCGGTGGGTCGCCGGCAGGACCGCGCACAGCGGCGCGTCCCGGGTGAACAAGCGCACGGCGTCGATGCTCTTGCGCCAACCGTGGCGGTACACCGACAGCGGCGTGTACCGCAGCCGGCCGCCGGTCGCCCGGACCAGGTGCGGGTGGACGCGGTCGATCCCGCGGCGCAGGCGCCGACGCAGCGACGTCGGCCGGACGAACGGCAGCGTCGCGAGCAGGCCCCGGGGGATGCCGACCGGCAGCGTGTCCGACGAGCCGACGGCGAACACCGCCGCGTCCGCTCCGATGAGCAGGTCCTGCTGCAGGTGAACGTCGCGTTGCAGCGCCAGCCACGCCTCCCGCACACCCCAGCCGGCGCGCGCAACGACCTGCGCCTGCCACGGGTCCCCGGTGGCCTCGGTCAGCGCTGTCGCGAGCAGGTTGGGAAACAGCCGCGGATCGTGCAAGGGCAGCGGACCGACCGGTCCGTGGAAGGTCAGCGAGTCCCCGATCACAACAACCCGACGCATACCCGAACAGGCTAATGACCTCGGAAAACGCGGCTGTTGCGGGGGTTGTCGCGGCCGCGACGGCGCGGGCGGTGCTTGCCAAGGGCCGCTCGACGGTGCAACGTAGCCCCTCGTGTCGCGCGAAAACGGGCCGGAACGAATGAACCCGAGGCAGCCGTGACAGCGGCCCACACCGGTGACCCGTGCGCGCGATCCCGGTCCCAGTAACCAGCAAGGAGCATGCACGATGAACAAGAGTCAGCTCGCCGAGGCCGCCGCTGAGCGCGCCGGAATTTCCAAGGGCGACGCCAGCAAGGCCCTCGACGCGGTGCTCGACACCATCACGTCGGCGCTGCAGGACGGCGAGAAGGTCTCGCTGACCGGCTTCGGCACCTTCGAGGTCCGCGACCGCGCGGCCCGCACCGCCCGCAACCCCCAGACGGGTGAGGAGATGCAGGTTGCGGCGTCCAAGGCGCCGGCGTTCAAGGCCGGCAAGGGCTTCAAGGACGCGATCAACCGCTGACGGAGCCGAGGGGGTCGATCCGTCACCCCTGACCGCACCACCAGGACCACCGTGAGGGCGCCCCAGCACACCGCTGGCGGCGCCCTCACCGTCTCCTACCGACAGCCGTCTCCCACCGGCGCGAGGTGGTTGAAATTTAGGGCGGCTCCGGCCCGTGATTTCAACCGCCTCGGCTGGGGCCTGTGATTTTCAACCACCTCTGCCTGACGGCGGTCTGGGTGCAGCCGTCCCGGGCGGGGCGGGGCGGCTACAGCAGGCCCAGGTGCGACATGAGCGCGTCGGGTTCGAGCACCAGCCCGAGGACGAACGGGCCGAACTCGCCGTAGCGCGCGCTCACCTCGTCGAAGCGCATCTCGTAGACGATGTCCTTGATGGCCTTGGGGTCGTCGGCCAGCAGCGTCACGCCCCATTCCCAGTCGTCGAGGCCGACCGATCCCGTGATCAGCTGCAGCACCCGGCCCCGGTAGGTGCGTCCCACCCGGGCGTGGCCGCCCATCAGCTCCTTGCGCTGGGCGAAGTCCAGCGCGTACCAGTTGTCCTCGCCTGACCGGCGCTTGCTCATCGGGTAGAAGCTGATCACCGGCTTGGCCGGCAGGCGGGGGTGGAGGCGGTGCTCGTTGTACTCGGCCATCCGCTCGTCGAAGGCGGCCAGGGCGGCGGCGTGCTCGTCGGATCCGTCGGTCAGGCCCTCCTGCTCGACCAGCCGGCGGGACTCGTCCTCCCGTGTCGACGTGTACTCGCTCAGCTCCGTCATGGAGACATACGACGCCGCGGGCAGCAGCGCGGCGCCCAAGGGCGAGGCGGTCAGCTCGGTGGCCAGCAGGTCCAGCTCGGCCAGGTCCGGCCCGAGCACCATCAGCCCGATGTCGGCCTTCTGACCCAGCACGCTGAACGTCAGGACCTGGTAGTCGTCGCGGGCGTCGAAGGCCTGCAGGCGGCGGGCGAAGTCCTTCGCCGCCTCGGTCGAGTCCTCCAGGAGATCGCGGCGCAGATGGAAGAACAGGTGCAGCACGCCCCAGCCCTCGGACGGCACGACAGGTGAAGTGGTCATGCGACCAGCGTAGACACCGCGGCGGCTACCCTCGGCGGCCATGACTTCCACCACGACCGTCGACGGCCGCGCGGCGACCTACCTGGAAGCGGGCAGCGGTCCCGGCCGCCCCCTGCTGCTGGTGCACGGCTACACCGGCTCCAAGGAGGACTTCGAGCCGGTGCTGCGTGGCCTGGGCGAGCGCCGGCGGGTCATCGCCGTCGACCTGCCCGGCCACGGAGGGTCGCCGGGCTCGGACGATCCGGGCGCCTACGCGCTGGGCCCCACCAGCGCGTGGGTCCTGGCATTCGCCGACAGCGTCGGCCTGGACGACTTCCACCTGCTCGGTCACTCGATGGGCGGTCTGGTCGTCCAGCGGGTCGCCGCGGCCGCCAGCCAGCGGCTGCTGTCGCTGACGCTGATGGCCACCGGCATGGGGGCCGTCCGGGACGAGGCCGCCGAGCACCTGACCCGCATGGCGCTCGCCGCCCGTGACCACGGCGTGGAGGCAGCCTGGGCGGCGGGTCAGCAGCGGCCGCCCCGTGCGATCGAGCCGCCGACCGATCCCGCACGCGACGCGTTCGTCCGCCGGCGCTTCCGGGCACTGTCGCCCGCCGCGCTGGTCGGCGGCGCGCGCAACCTGGTCGGCGCCGCGCCCCTGGGGGCGTTCCTGCGGGGCATCGACGTCCCGGTGCTGGTCATCCACGGCGAGCACGACGACGCCTGGCTGCCCTCCGAGCAGGCAGAGCTGGCGCGGATCACCCGCGGGGCGCGCTACGTCGTGGTCCCCGACGCCGTGCACTCCCCGCAGCTGGAGAACGCCGAGTACTGGCTGAAGGCGGTGACGTCGTTCCTCGACGACGCCGAGACGTCGCACCGTCCCTGAGTCGCACCCCCTGCGCTGTCCGTGAGGGGCGCGAGGCCCCGGCGCAGGAACCGGTCGAGGCAGCGTCGAATGTCGTGCGGATGAACAGCGGAATCACGCGGCTGGTCGTGGCCGTCTGCAGCGCCGGCGCCCTTGCGCTCACCGGCTGCGTGGGGTCGGACAGCGTCAGCACCGGCGACTTCGGCGCCCAGGACCTCGCGGAGTGCCGGCTGCTCGGCGGGGGGTGGAGATACGTCGAGCACCGCAAGGACGGCAGCAGCATGTCGACCGTTCGGCACGGCAACAACGACGGCGAGTTGGGCATGCCGTCTGGCAAGCGACTGCGGCGCTCGCGTGCCCGGGCGGCAGCGAACGGCTGGGACGAGGAGGCGATCGATACGCTGCTGCGGCTGCCCGACGACAACGAGATGGCCCGCAATTTCGGCTTTGAGGGCAGCGACGCCGAGCTCGACGCGCTGCGCCAGCGGTTCCGCGACCGGCTCGAGGCGATGCCCACCTGCGACGAGTAGCGTGGCGGGGTGACCGAGCAGCACGTGCTTCCGACCTGCTACCGGCACCCCGACCGCGAGACGCGGCTGGCGTGCTCGAACTGCGAGCGTCCCGTCTGTGTGGACTGCGTGCGCACGGCCGCCGTCGGCCAGCGGTGCCTGGAGTGCGCTGCGCCGGCCCCCGGCGCCGGCGTCATGGACATGGAGGACGTGCGGCGGCGGTCGACCCGCCCCGCCCTGGTCACCTTCACCGCGCTGGGCATCAGCGTGGCGGTGTTCGCGCTGGAGCTGCTCGTACCGGGATTCAGCGGCGTCGTGCGGGCGCTGGGGGAGCAGAGCAACGTCGCCGTCGCCGAAGGCCAGTGGTGGCGGTTGTTCTCCGCCGCCTTCCTGCACGGCGGCATCACCCACATCGCGTTCAACATGTACGCGCTGTACCTGTTCGGCCCGCAGCTCGAGCGCGAGGTCGGTTCGCTGCCGTTCGCCGGCCTGTATCTGGCGTCGGCGCTGGCCGGCGGGGCGGCGTTCTACGCCGCCGAGCCGTTCGCGACAGCCGTCGGCGCATCGGGGGCGATCTTCGGGTTGTTCGGCGCCTGGCTCGCCGCGTCGTACCGCGGCCGTCACACCGAGCAGGGACGCGCCAGCCTGCGCTCGCTGCTGGTGCTGCTGGCGATCAACGCCGTCATCGGCTTCACGCCCGGGCTGAACATCGCCTGGCAGGCCCACGCCGGCGGCCTGGTGGCCGGGTTCGTCATCGCGTTCGTCTGGAGCCTCGCGCCGTTCCGACGCCAGACCGCCCTGCGCACGGCGTTCGCGCTCGCGGTGGCCGTCGTGGCGCTGGCGACCGTTCTCTGACCTGACGGCACGGCCGGCGGCGTTACGCTGCCGCGGATGGACGTGCACACCTGGGACGCGGTGTTCATCCGCGCCGCCCGCCGCGAACTGCACCCCGTCATCGCCGATGTCCGTGGTTGGGCGACGTGGTGGCCGGGCCTGGCGGCCTCGGGCGACGGTGAGGAGCTGGATCTCACACTGCGCCCCCCCGGGCGGCTGCGCGCACACCGTTGGTCGGCAACGGTCGTCAAGCGGCGCCCCGGACTGGGGGTGGACCTGCGCTACCGCGGCGACATCGACGGCGAGGCCGAGTTCTACTACCTCGACGAACCGTGGGGGACCGTCGTGCACTACCTGGTCCGGGCGCGGGTCGCCGACCGCGGGTGGCGTCCGCTGGTCGCCGCGCACCGCGCCGGCGCGCGCGCGGCGATGGACCACCTCAAAGACCGCTTCGAGCGCGACCGACTGCCCGGCGACGAGCCCGACGCGACGCTGCTGTCCGAGCAGGAGCGAGCGATGGCCGAGTTCGCGGCGAACGTCGCCGCCTGGGAGGCCAAGGCAGCGGCGGCCGCCCGCAAGGACCGGTAGATGCGCTGCCCCCACTGCGGCGCCACCAACCCGGAGTCCGCCGCCTGGTGCGGCCAGTGCTACCGCCGTTTCGACCACCCTGATGTCGCGCCCCGCCTCAACGGTCACGGCCACGACCAACCGCACGACGCCGCGGTCGGGCCGGCCCGGGTGGGAGCCGCTACGGCCGACAGCGGCTTCCGGCGAGAAGGCGACCGCGTCGAGTGGGAGTGCCCCACGTGTGGGCACTACAGCCCCATGGACCTGCAGCACTGCGAGCGGTGCCAGACCAGCTTCCTGGAGCGGTTTCGGACCGAGGAGCCCGAGCCACCCCGCAACTGGAACCAGGCGCTCCTGCTGACTGCCGTCGTCCCCGGCGCCGGCCACATCGCCGTCGACCGCTACGGCACGGGCATCGCGCGGGCCGCGCTGTTCGTGTCATGGATCCTTGCCGCGGTGCTGCTGGGGCCGGCCGCAGGCGGCCGCGCCGCGATGGTGGTCGGCCCGCTGCTGCTCGGGGCGCTGGTGCTGTGGGCAGGCAGCATCGTCGATGTCTACCGGCTGTCGCAGGGACAGCGGGAGCTGCTCGCCGGGCGGCCCATGCTGTGGCTGGTCGCCGGCGTGCTGCTGCTGATGGGCGTCGGGCTGGTCGCCTCGCTGGCCGCCGTCACCCGGCAGTGACCTACGATGTGGCGCCCGCACACCACGAGCAGGAGAGCGACCGTTGGCTGACTCCGTCAGCGACAGCATCGTCGTCAACGCGACCCCCGACGAGATCATGGAGGTCATCGCCGACTTCGACGCCTACCCGCAGTGGCAGGACGAGGTGAAGGAAGTCGAGATCCTCGAGACCGACGACGACGGGTGGGGGACCCGGGTCCGATTCGTCATCACGACCAAGATCGCCACCGCTCGGTACGTCCTGGACTACACCTACACCGACGACGCCATGCGGTGGACCCTGGTCGAGGGACACAACGTCAAGCGCAACGACGGCGAGTACCGGCTGGTCGACAACGGCGACGGGACCACCGAGGTGCACTACGACCTGACGCTCGAGTCGCCGATCAAGGTGCCCGGAGTCGTCAAGCGGCAGCTGGAGAAGCGCGTCATCAACACCGCGTTGGGAGCCCTCAAGAAGCGCGTCGAGTCCTCGTGACCCGATGACCCGGGTCCTGCTGTTCACCGGCAAGGGGGGCGTCGGCAAGACGTCTGTCGCCGCTGCCACCGCCTTGCGTGCGGCCCGGGCGGGGCACCGCACCCTGGTGATGTCCACCGACCCGGCGCACTCGCTGGCCGACAGCTTCGGGGTGCCGTTGGGTCCGCACCCCACACCGGTCGCGGAGAACCTCGCCGCCGAGCAGATCGACGCGCAGCGGCGCCTGGAGGACAACTGGCGGGAGATCCGCTCGTACCTGGTCAGTCTGCTGTCGTGGGGCGGCGTGGACACCGTCGAGGCCGAAGAGCTGTCGGTCATCCCCGGGCTGGAGGAGATCTTCAGCCTCATCGACGTCCGCGAGCACGTCGCCGCCGGAGCGTACGACCTGCTCGTCGTCGACTGCGCACCCACGGCGGAGACGCTGCGACTGCTGTCGCTTCCCGACGCTTTGGGCTGGTACCTGGAACGGATCTTCCCCGTGGAGCGCAAGGTCGCACGGGTTGTCCGTCCCGTCCTGGGACGGATGACGACCATGCCGTTGCCCCAGGACCGGCTGTTCGGGGCGGTCGACGCGCTGTACCGCAACCTCGAGGCCGTCCGCGAGATCCTGCGCGATCAGACCAGGACGTCGGTGCGGCTGGTCGTCAACGCCGAGAAGATGGTCATCGCCGAGGCCCGGCGCACGTACACGTATCTGAACCTGTTCGGCTATCACGTCGACGCCGTGGTCATCAACCGCCTGCTTCCCGATGCCGTCACCGACCCGTGGTTCGAACGCTGGAAGGCGCTGCAGAGCGAGCACGTGGCGACGGTCGAGGCGGGCTTCGCGGGGGTGCCGGTGCTGCGCGCTCCGTTGTTCGACGAAGAGCTGGTCGGGACCGACGCCCTGGAGCGCTTGGGCGCCGCCGTCTACGGCGACCGGGACGCGACGCAGGTCTTTCGCCACACCGAGCCGCTGCGCTTCGAACGCACCGACGACGGCGGATACGCCATGCAGATGACGCTGCCGTTCGTCGACCGCACCGACGTCGACGTGTTCCGCGCCGGCGACGAGGTCCACGTCAAGGTCGACGCCCATCACCGCAGCGTCTTGCTGCCGGCGGCGCTCGCACGATGCGAGGTGACCGGCGCCGGCATGCGCGGCGGTGTCCTCGAGGTGCGGTTTGCGGTGCCCACCGGAGGGCATCAGGCCCACGCTTAGACTTTGTCGTTCCCGCGACGACTGGACCGCACCGCAGATGGATGACGAGCAGCACCACCACGGCCGAGGCGCCACTGGCTTCGGCATCGGCGGTGGCACCGAGTGCACCCTGTGCCCCATCTGCGTGTTGCTGCAGGCCATGACGTCACTGCGGCCGGAGGTCACCCAGCACCTGCTCAACGCCGGCCGCGAGCTGACGCTGGCGCTGACCGCGGTGCTGGAGGCGCAGGCCGAGGCCTACGACCACGCCGCCACACACCAGCGGGACCGCAACGAACCCCGAGGACGCGAACGCGTCGAACGCATTCCCGTCGACTGACCGCCCCCGACGACAAGGAGCAGGCCGTGGACATCACCGCAGCCGAGATCCGCAAGCTCATCGACCGCGCCGAGACCGACTTCCCGGTCACCAGCGTCTATCTCAACACCGACGGGGCGCGGTTCCCCAAGGCCGGGGACTACGAGGCGCGGCTTGACGGGCTGCTGCGGGACCTGCGCAAGCAGGCGGAGAGGCTGGATGCGCCCCAACGCGACGCAGTCACCGCCGACACGGAGGCGATCAGCCGCTGGGTGCGCAACGAGTTCGAGCGCGCCGACGTCCGCGGACTGGCACTGTTCGCGTCGGAGGGGGAGATCTTCGAGACGGTCCAGGTGGCGATCGGTGTCCGCAACGTCGCCCGGCTGAACTCTCGTCCCTACGTCGTGCCGCTCGAGGCTCTGCTCGGCCGGCACCACCACATCGCGCTGGTCGTCGTCGAGCGCGACAAGGCGCGCATCGTCCGCTACCGGATGGGCCGCGCCTGGGAGTACCTCGGCATCGCCTCGGACGTGCACGGGCAGCACAAGAAGGGCGGCTGGTCGCAGCTGCGCTACGAGAAGAACATCGAGCACGAGGTCCTGCACCACTTCAAGGACACGGTGGAGGCGTTGCGGCTGCTGCACGCCGAGAACCCCCTCGACGCGCTGGTGCTCGCCGGCCCACAGGCCGAGGTTGCGGAGTTCTCCAAGAAGCTGCACCCCTACCTGCAGCAGATCGTCCACGACCAGACGCTGTCGGTGCCGCCGAACATCTCCGTCGCCGAGCTCAAGGAGCGGCTGCAGGAAGTCGAGCAGGCGATGGTGTCGGGCCGACGCAGCCATCTGCTGCAGCGTCTCGCGGCAGCCCAGGGCAGCGCCGAGAAGGCCGCCCGCGGCATCCGCCACGTGGTCGAAGCCACCAACACCAAGCGCATCGAGGTCCTGTTCGTGGTGGAAGGTGCCGGTCAGCCCGGCTACCGGTCGTCGACAGGGATGTTGGCGCTGCACGAGAACGAGGCGGCCGCGTACGGCGAGCCGGTCGAGCCGGTCGACGACCTGATCGACGAGATCATCGAGGAGGCGGTCCGCTCCGGGGCCCACATCGAGCTGTTCCGCGACGAGGTCCGGCTCGACGGGCACCCGGTGGCCGCGCTGCTGCGGTTCTAGCCGTTGGACCAGTCCGTCGCCGTCGGCGTCGACGTCGGCGGCACCAAGCTGCTGGTCGCGCTGGTGGCCGCCGACGGGTCGATCCTGGATCGTGTGCGTCACGACACGCCGCGGACCGCACGGGGCATCGTCGACCTGATCACGCAGGGGGTCCGCCGCGTCGGCGACGGCCGCGGTCTGGACGACCTGCCGGTCGGGGTCGGGATTGCCGGGCTGATCGACCGCACCGGCGTCGTGCGCTACGCACCGAACCTGCCGCTGGCGGACTTCGGCCTCGCCGACTCGCTGGGCGAGACCCTGGGACGCGAGGTCGCGGTGGACAACGACGGCAACGTCGCCGCGTGGGGGGAGTAC
>Ga0247713_1000310_pt1 | contig 32469 bp, 32 predicted proteins | sample 21E_NmetaG_FD_189936 | JGI IMG/M metagenome (GOLD analysis project Ga0247713, IMG submission 189936) | Soil microbial communities from hillslope of Landscape Evolution Observatory, University of Arizona, Oracle, AZ, United States - 2-1-E_N | ecosystem: Engineered > Artificial ecosystem >...
GGTCGTCGGAGGGGATTCTGCGTCAGGTCGAGCGAGCGCCCTCCCCGGCCCCGTCGTTCGCGGCGTCGACGACGGGGCCGGGTCGGGCGGTGCCACCGCGGGCCCGGGGGAGGCACCGGTGGCAAGCTGGAGGAGGGCTTCGACCACGGGCCGCAGCTCCTCCTCGGAGTAGCCAGGGGTAGGCCACGACGACGTCGCCGGTGAGCCGACCGGCTCCCCGGCGGCCTGCCCGCCGGGCGTGGACGGCGCCGCACGCCCGGCGGCGGCGCCGCTGCCGATGACCAGACCGGTGGCGGCCAGCATCGTCAGCCCGCAGACGAGAAGCCGGGACGCACGCCGCCGCCCGGCGTCGCAAGGCAGGGCGCGGCCCTCCTCGGTGGCTTCCAGCCGTCGCCATCGCCGATGTGTCCCCTGGAACGCCGTTTCCCCCGTCACGCTTCTACTACTGGTGTGATTCCGGGGGCGACGCGACAGATTGCCTGAGAATTTCTGATCTGTCGCGGCCGGGCGCTCGGCGCACCAGTAGTACGGGCGGAGGTGTGCCCATGCCCTACGACCGTGACGAGGTCCAGGCCCGCACCGACCTCGGTGCGCTGGCCGACGAGCTGCTGGGACCGCACCGAGGCCGGGGGCGATCCGCCATGTGGCCCTGCCCCGATCCCGGCCACGGCGATCAGACGGGCCGCACGCCGCCGGTCAGCCTGTTCCGGTCCTCCGCCGGTGAGGAGCGCTGGCGCTGCCATGCCTGCTCGGCGGGAGGGACGGCGGCCGACCTGGTCATGACCACCCAGGGTCTGGGTTTCGCCGAGGCGTTGAAGCTCCTTGCCGTGCGTGCCGGGCTCCGGGAACGTGAGGACCCGGCCCTCCCGCTGCGGCCCGCCGCTGTCCAGCCCCGCTCGGTGTTACGTCCGCATGTCTCGCCGGCGGCGATCGAGGAGCACGTGGCCGCCTGCGAGGCGGTCCTTTGGTCGCCGGCCGGGGGCCCAATGCGGGCCTGGCTTGCCCGCCGGGGGCTGGGAGAGGAAGTGCTGCGGGCCAACCGGGTCGGTGCCGACCCCGGCCCGCGGTCGCTTCCCCGCCCCGTCGGCCTGCCCCGGTCAGGGCCCGCGGTGATCCTGCCGGTGCTCGACGCCGACGGCCTGGCCGTCTACCTCCAGGCCCGGTACCTCCGCCCCCCGGGCGGCCGCAAGTACGACAACCCCGCTGCCGCCCTGGCCGGGCCGTCCCCGCGCCTGGCGGACGTGCGGACGAGCCGGACACCACCGGAGCCGGGAACCGTCCTGGTCTGCGAAGGCCTTCCCGACGCCCTCGTCGCCGCCCAGGCGGGCTACCGGGCCACCGCTCTGCTGGGGGCGGGGCTCCCCGACGACAGGGTCGCCCGCCTGCTCACGGATCGCTTCCCCGCCGAGCGCCTGGTCGTCGCTCTCGACGCCGACGCCCGTGGCAGGGCCGGCGCAGCGCGGCTGATCGAGCTCTTGGAAGCCGCCGGATCGGGGCATCGGGTGGCCGTCCTCGACGTGCCGGCTGCCTGGGGCGACCTCAACGGGTGGCACCTCGCCGCCGGCGGGGGGTTCGAGCGCGAGCTTTCCGCGGCCCTCGGCATGGCCGTCGCGCAGACGGAGTGGGGCGGACCCCAACGTCCCCTCGATGACATCGGTGAGCAGCTGGATGCGATCCGCTACCGCCACCTTCTGGTCGACGATCCCGTGCTGGCATCGCGCAACCTCGCCCGGGCCCGTGGAGTGGTGGCTCGATGGGACAGGAACGGCATCGCCGCGCCATCGCCGAGACGCGCTGCGGCGCGCTCACCTATCGAGGAAGACCTCGACGCGCTGGCCTATCGACACCTCATGGGTGACGACGCCGGTCAGATCGAGCGCGGCATCTCCGTCGTCCAGGCCGCCGTCAGCGAGTGGTCGACCGCCCGTGAGTCGGCTCGCACCCGGGACCAGCTCCCCGTGACGGCCAGAGCGGCGCTGCAAGTGGCCCGCCCCATGGCTCCCGAGCGCAGTTTCGGGATCGACCTGTGACGGTCGATCGGGCCGGTGCGCCCGGCGAGGGTGCTCCCGCGACCCACGGCCAGGGTGCCGCGAACGCCCTGCTCGATGTCGCCGCCGCCGCCATGCATCTCGGCGTGACCGAGGCGTTCGTGCGCCGGCTCGTCCTGGAGCGGCGGGTCCGCTACTACAAGCTCGGCAAGTTCGTGCGCTTCCGCCCGGCCGACCTGGACGCCTTCGTCGATGCCGGCCGCCGGGAGCCTGTGCCGCCGTGGGTCCACGCCAGGTCAACACTGCGGCGAAGCGGAGCGAGCAGCACGGCGCAGGAAGCGATTGCCCGCCGACGATCGAACGGGACAGCTGCGCCACGCAAGCGATCGGCCGGACGCTGATACCCGATCAACCGGAGTGCGTCCGCAATCTCGTCACGCCACCTCCCGGTCCGCTGGTCCTTCGGCAACCAACTGAAGCGGCGACGACCGCTCATGGGCGTGGAAGGATTCCCTGCGCATCGGCGACGGAGGCGGCTACATGCGCATCGGGACGTTCAATCTCAACAACCTGTTCTCTCGTTGGAACGTTTACGGAGAGGAGCCAAAGCCAGCAGATGTCGAGCGCCGCAGAGGCGTCGCGTCGGCAGCAGCCACGGCTCCGCGCCACTGGCTGGCGACAGAGCCAGCCTCCGGTCATCGAAGCTTTGCAACGCAGGGAGGAAGCGGCAGTGAGGCGGATGCCGTCCGCGTGACGTACGTGGACGTCGGGCCTGGGGGCAAAGCAGTCAAGCGACGAGAGTTCAAAGGCAAAATGATCTACAGGAAGGAGCCCGAAGCTACGGCCCGGATTGCCGAACGAATCAAGGCGATGAAACTCGACGTGCTTGCGGCACAAGAGATCGAGGATCTACCGACCCTTGAGGAGTTCGGTCGAACGCACGGGCTGCGGCGGACCCTCCCTCACGCTGTGCTGGTTGAGGGAAACGACAGTCGATTCATTGACGTCGGTGTGTTGTCACGCCTGCCAATCGGCCGCGTGACGTCATGGCGGTTCCGAACCCACCCCGAAGCATCGGGACGGCGTGTGTTCTCCCGAGACCTGTTACAGGTCGACATTCTGACGCCGGACCGTAGCGCCCGGCTCGTGACCGTTTTCAACAACCACCTCAAGAGTCAACTGGGCCAACCTGCCTCGACAGGCCGCCGTCGGCGGCAACAGGTGGAGGCCATCGCCGCCATAGTCGCCGAGCAGCGTTTGGATCGGTTCGTCGTGCTCGGCGATATGAACGACAAGCCGGATGCGGAAGCCCTGAGCGCCTTTCAGAGCATGGGACTCGTCGATGCCCTGGCCCAGCCCATCGAGGTCGGCACGCCCCCCGAATGGCCCGACGTGCCGCCGAGCCATGGGCGCTGGACGCATCGCTACCGCCGCAGCAAGACACGGGTCGACTATGAGCTGTACGACCAGATCTGGGTCAGCCCCGACCTTGCAGGGGCGATCGCGGGTGCCTGGATCTACCGCAGGAGTGTCGCGCAAGGAGACGCGTCCGACCACGACCCGGCTGTCGTTGAGCTGGAGCTGTAGACCTGAAACCTACCGAGGCCGACCTGGCCAAAGGCGGCGCCGGCGGGCGGTGGCGGGCAAGGCCTACCGGGAGCGTCTAGTGCTGACGCTGATACCCGATCGGACGCCCTCCTCCTCACCTGCTCCTCGGGCGTCTGGCCAAATTGCGAGCCGGCGGTCGCAGCCATTCGCGAGCGTCCCTGAACGGCATTTATCTCAAGCCAGTGGAGGACCGTCATGGATGTAGCCCACGAAGCGTTATCGCTTGCGTCTGGTCCTACGGCAGTTCCTTGGGCCGGTTCCAGGTTGACGGCGTACTTTGGTCCTTCCCGCGAGATGAAGCGAGCGGGCAGGCGGTGACATACGGCTGCCGGCGCACTGTTGACGGTGAAGGCACGGCGAGACCATGCACGCCGGCCAGCCAGGCGAGGGTCTCCGTCCATCGGCCATCGTCCATGGATCCGACAGGGGGACCGGTGAACACGAACGGCGCGAGGAGGTCCCACGTCTCGCGCGCCCGTACTGGGCTGGTGGCGGGGAAGCGGCGGCAGAACTCGTCGATCCCGGCGCTTGGCTCCCGCTGCTGGCGCTCGAACCCGGCACGGACAGCGAGGACCATGCGGCTGACGACGTCTCCGGGGACGCGGTCGGCGGCCACGAGCCCGCTGGCGTAGATCTCGTGGCCTACATGGATGGCGCGGGTGGAGATCCCCGACGTGGGCTGCTGCTGGGTCGTCGTGTCGAGAAACGTCGCCATGACGTCCACCGTGCCCAGGCCGAGCGCCCGGGGCGGTTCACCGTAGCCAACGGGGACGATCTCGGGTGGCGCGATGCCCCGCTCTGCAAGGCATGCGACCAACTCATCGGGCAACCAGCCGGTCGCCGCCGATCGGGCGAGTCGCCGGCCGGCCAGGTCGGAGGGGCGAACAATGTCAGACTCGGCGGCCACGACGCCGGCCAGCGGACTGCGCTGGTGTACCACCGCGACGAATCGCGCGCCCAACCCGGAGCCCGCCTGTCGGCGTGCAAAGAGGTAGTAGGTGACACCGGTCAGGCAGAAGTCGGCCCCGCCGGAGGCCACCCGGAGGGTGTTGGCCGCCCCACCACCCTCCGGCGGCTCGAGTATCTCGACGGCGAGGCCATGATCGGCGAACAGACCGTTCGCAACCGCCCCGAAGAAGGGGAGATGAACGCCCGGAAGTCAGCTGGGGCAGTAAAGGCTCAGGCGGACGTGGTCGGGCGCAGTCGTCATTGCGTCCAGTGCACCGGCGCCCAGCGGACGTGGCGGGCGGAGCCGTGTAGCAGGAACCCCTCGACGCCCTCCTTCATGGCGAACAGCCAATAGACGGCCGCAAGTGGCACGACGACGACCTGCTCGTCCACCGCCGTGCGGATGGCGGTCGCCGTCAGTCGCTTCGCCTCCTCCCGATCCGGAGCAGCCAGTGCCGCTTCGATGGCCTGGTCATACTGGGGCCCGGCGGAGAACCACTTTGCGTAGTCGCCGGTGGACTTCGAGTAGAAGAAGCTCGATGCGGCCTGGCTCGGCGTGGCGTCGTTCTGGGAGATCCGCTCCAGGAAGAGGTCGCCCTCGCCGTTCTTGAGACGGTCCGTATAGGTGGCCAGTTCCGGTGTTTCGACGATCCTGACCTCGATCCCCACCTCCTTGAGCTTCGCTTGGAGAAGCTCGGGCATCGGCTTGCGCAGGTCGATGGGGGGGTAGCCGTTGACCAACGTGAGGGTCAGGCGCCGTCCCTCCTTCACCCGGATCCCGTCGGTCCCGGGGCGCCAGCCGGCTTGATCGAGAAGTGTTCGCGCCCGGGCAGGGTCGTGGGGGACGCCCTTGACTAGCTGGGCATGCTGGCCGAACAGGGCGGCCGGGCTGACGGTGTTGTAGGGCTCCGCGGCGTTGGGGAAAATCTGGGACACGATCGCCCCGCGATCGATGGCGGAGGCCACCGCCCTCCGCACGTTCACATCGTTCAAGACGGTGTACGGGTCGTTGCCGCTGCGGTTGAGGTACATCACCTCGGCTCCACCGGGCGGGGTGATCCCCAGCTTGAGCCCAGTTGTGCTCTTCGCCTCCTCCACCAATGAGCGCGGGAGGTCGTAGATCAGGTCGACCTCGCCGGAGCGAAGCGACAGCCAGCGGGAGTTGTCGTCGGGAATGAACCGGAAGGTGAGCCGCCGGAGCTTGGCCTTCTCGCCCCAATAGCCATCGCTGCGCTCGACGACCAGTCGCTCGCCCTTGACGTACTCGACGAACCGGAAGGGACCGGTACCCGTTGGCTGAGTGCCCACCTCGGTGTTGGGGGCGACCATTGGGGCCACGCTCGGGTGGACCAGTTGGTCGACGAGGCGCAGGTTCGGCTGGGTGGGCGTGATATCGACCGTCGACTCGTCCACGACCTTCACGGACTCAGCGCCCAGTCGCAAGGAGCCACCCCCCGTGCGGACGAGCCGGTCGAGGCTGACCTTCACCGCCTCGGCGTTGAAGGTTTGGCCGTTGTGGAACTGGACCCCTCGACGGAGAAAGAACCTCCAGGTGTTGGGACCCCGGAACTCCCACCGCTCGGCCAGGGCCGGCTCGACCTGGAAATCCGCGGTCATCCGGACAAGTGTTTCGAAGATGTTGGCGTTGATCGGGAACATGCCGAGGTTGGCCCGGTCGCCGGACACGTTGAAGGTGTCGGCCGGGGTGCCGACGGTGAGTTCCTCGCGCACCGGTTGGGACGTCTGCTGCGCCCCGCCGCTCTCGCTTTCCCCGTCGCTGCTGCACGCTCCGAGGAGCGCGAGCGACAGCACGAGACTGGTCAACATCCGAAGGCGTCTCATCGCCTCATCCTTTCGGCCGGTGATGCGTCCCCGATGAGGTCATATATCGCCCGCCGTGCGGCCGCCCTCATCCCCGTCTGGCTGCTGATCAGCCTACTCGCCTTCTCTCTGGCGAACCTGGCCCCCGGCGATCCTGCCGAACTCTTCCTGCGGCGCCAGACGGGCGAGCCGCCGTCCGCCGAAGCCGTGGCGCTGCTGCGCTCGGAGCTCGGCCTCGACGATGCATTCCCCCTCCGCTACATTCGCTGGCTCGGCGACGCGGTGACCGGCGACCTGGGCGTCTCTTACCGCACCGGCGCGCCCGTGGCCACCGAGCTGCGAGAACGCTTCGCAGTCACGCTGGAGCTCGCGGTGCCCGCCTTCCTCCTGGCCATCCTGATCGGGCTGCCGATTGGGGTTCTCTCGGCCGTCCGTCGCAACTCGTTGCTCGACCACGGAACCCGCCTCGGCGCCATGGTCGGTTCCTCGATGCCCGGCTACTGGCTGGGCTACGTGCTGATCCTCGTCTTTGCCGTGAACCTGGGGCTGTTCCCCGTCGCCGGACGGGGGGGTTGGCGGCATCTCGCCCTCCCCGCCCTGACCCTGGCCTTGGGCGCCGCCGCCGGCCTGATCCGGCTCACGCGCTCGAGCGTCCTCGACGTCCTCGGGGACGACTACGTGCGCACCGCCCGCTCCAAGGGTTCCTCGGAGCCCCGAGTGGTCTGGCGACATGCATTCCGCAACGCGCTGATCCCGGTGGTCACGGTGCTGGGCATCGGCTTCGGGCACCTCGTCGCCGGGGCGGCCATAGTCGAAACCGTCTTCGCCTGGCCTGGCCTCGGCAAGCACGTCGTCGACAGCATCTATGACCGCGACTACCCCACAATTCAGGGGTTCGTCCTCTTCACCGGGACCGTCTTTGTGCTTATCAATCTGGCGGTTGACCTGCTGTACGTGTGGCTCGACCCGCAGGTCCGGTTAACGAAGCGGCGGCCTCGGTAGGTGGGTGCCTACTCCCTGGGGCTTCGGCGCTTGTTCCGCGACCGCCTTGCTCTGACCGGGTTCGTCATCGTCAGCGTGGTCGCCATCGTCGCGGTCACCGCGCCCTGGCTGAGTCCCCACGACCCGACGGCAGTGCAGCCGGCGCTACGCCTGGCCGGGTCCAGCTTCGAGCATCCGCTCGGGACCGATGCGTTGGGCAGAGATCTCCTCAGTCGACTCCTGGCGGGAGCGCGTTGGTCGCTCGGGACGGCGGCGCTCGCGACGGTGTCTGTCGTCGTCATCGGCGTCGTGGTCGGGTTGGTGTCCGGCTACTACGGCGGGGTCATCGACGCGATCGCCATGCGAGTCGTCGATGCGCTCCTGGCATTTCCCACCCTGCTCCTCACCCTGGCCATCGTCGGAACGATCGGACCGGGCTTGCGGGGTGTCTTCCTCGGGCTCGTGGCCGTCGCCTGGGCCGACTACGCCCGCATCGTCCGGGGGTTGGTGCTAGCCGCCCGCGAGCGGGAATACGTGGAGGCGGCTAGTGCCGCAGGCGCAACGGATCGTCGGCTGCTGGTTCGTCATGTTCTGCCGGGCGTCTTGTCACCGGTCATGGTTCTCGCCACCCTCGAGATGGGCCAGCTCGTACTCGCCCTGTCCGGGCTGAGCTTTCTCGGCCTCGGCGCCCAACCACCCATACCCGAGTGGGGCGCCATGCTCAACGACGGACGAACGTACTTCCTCACTGCGCCGGGCCTAATGCTTTACCCCGGTATCGCCATCAGCTTGGCGGTCCTGGGACTGAATCTCCTGGGCGACGGCCTGCGCGACGTGCTCGATCCCCGGATGTCTCATCGAAAGTAGACGACAGGGCCGCGATCCGCAGGCCCGCCCAGACTCGGGTGGGCAGCGTCGCAATAGCGCGGTCTCCCACCTACACATGCCTGCCCCGCACGCCGGGCGGTGGACCCGTCCACACCCGGCACATCGGGCGATGGCGATGCCAGTCCCGTTCCCAGAGTTTGCGCCACGCCACCCGTCTACCCTGTCGAGCGGCGGTACCTCCTCCACCCGTCCCACGAGAACGTAGAGGGCGGCTACTCCGGGGAAATTTGAGAGCGGAGACGTTGGCGGGGGTGCAGGGCCGAGTACACGAAGAGTCCACACCCGCACGGCGGAGGAGGTCGTCGATCGGCGGCCGTCATCGTCCCGTCATTTACTGTTCGACATGGTCGGATCCGGTGATCGCGATCTTGCTCCCCATTGCGCCGACGGAGTCCCGCGCAACATGGCGCAACGGAATGCGCGCCTACCTGCACGTTCGCGGTGTTATCCGAGGTCAGCGAGACGGCATCAACTCACTCACACGCGGCGTCAACCAGCCAGCATCACTCGGCTTGGTCGGCGAAGGGTAGGAACCATCGGCTCGGGTGAAGATTCGCGAACCGGAAGTGCTCATGGAGAGCGCCTTCGGGATCGTCGACCCCATCAAGTGCCGGATCGAAGAGCATCAGCACGTCGTGGTCGCGGAACAGCGCTTCACGAGCTCCCTCGAAGTCGTCGTCGCGCTCCGCATCCACAGGCAGCGAGTCCAGCGTCGTCAGTACGTCGTCCTTGAGCCAGGTCTCGGCGTAGTCGATGACCAGGTGCAGGGCCATCTCCTCGCCGGTACAGCTCGTGAGTCCGACGGGATCCGACCTGCCCTCGGCGAGACGAGTGGCGATGGCGTCGAAGGTCCGCGCGAAGCGCGCCATCCAAACGGTGTCTGCGACCGGCAGCGCGAGCGGCGGAAGGTCGAGCCTCAGCGTCTCCCAGGATTCCTGTTCGCCGTAAAGGTCGGCGAGCATGACGGCGGCGGCCCAGAGTTGCCATGCCATTCGGGGGCTGAGCGGCGACCCCGGTTCTCCGTAGGAGGTGACAAAGTGCTGCTCGCCGGAAACGCCGCCTACGACCATCCAGCCCAGTCTTGCTCCCCTGCAGCAACAACGCGGGTAGCCCGTATTGGATCTGCCCTCGTGGGCGCCTTCCAGCCAGGGTCCGAGGATCCCGCTGTGTCGACGGCGGGGCCGTGTTGGCGGGAACCGCGCCACGCAGCGTGAGCAGCGCGACATGCGGCCGCATGACCACCGACGTTGGGAGGGGCGCGGCTACGGTCGGCCAGGTCACGCGCAGGCCCGAGGCGTTGATGCCGCCCGGTTACTGGTCCAGTGTCAGGCGCCGGTGGCGGGTCCATTAAGCCAATAAGTTGCCCACCATTGTGTAGTCTAAGGGTGGAGTCACCGCCGCAATTTATGGATAACCATGAGTTTTCTCGCCCTCCGTGCCGTGGTCCGGGTCCACAAAAAGTCCACATCGCAGCGCTGCTGAGGGCATCACAGCGAGTAGCAGGGCGCAACTCGATGGCCTCTGACCTGCACTTATGTAGATCTGTCCTACCCGTCGGAGGCCATCTGCCATAACTACGGATCAGAAGGTTGGGGGTTCGAATCCCTCCCAGCGCGCTAGAGAAAGTGCGGTCAGAGGGGGTGTCGGCCGAAAGATTGACCCTCCGAGGCCCTGTGAGAACCTCCTGAGAACAGTGAGAACCGGATGGCGGTACTCAGGGGCGTTCTCACGGAGGTGGCCGGGTGCCAGCGAGACCCAGGGCGTGTACCAAGACGGGCGCGACGGCTGGTACTTAAGGTAACGCTCGGCCGCGATCCGCTGACCGACAAGCGCGTCCAGATCACGCAGCCAGGTTTTCGGACGGCCTCCGAAGCCGGCCGGGAAAGGCGTGAGGTGCTCGCCAAGGTGGACACCGGCCAGGTCAGGCCGAGGTCGAAGCGAGGGCCGCGTTGTCGAGATCGACAAGAGCGCCAGCTGCTTTGCGCCGTCGCTGATGGTCAGCTGGAGTGGTTGTTCCACAAGGACGGGATCGCGGTCCACGGCTACGACCACGTCCCGCCCTACCCGGCCTCGCACGGCTGAGTCCGCGTCACGTCCGCGGCGATGGACCGCATTTGGGCCAACGACCTCATGCCCATGTACTCCACCGTCCTGGGCCACTCAGGCGGGACCGATGCGCCGGCCACGCTCACCGACGGTGCCGCCTGACGCCGCAGGCGGTCGGGCGACCCGATCCTTCGTGCGCGCCTCACGACGCGCCGCCTTGCAATAATCGAGGGCCGGGCTTCGTCCTGTTCTGTGTGACCTCTGCAAACGAAGGAGTAGCCGTGGCGTTCACCCGAGCCATGACCGCGCCGGCGCAGGCGCCCGAGGCGCTCGCCGATCCGCTGGAAGACCGGCACGGCGACCAGCGCGGGATCGGGCAGCCGGAGTGCCGCCACCACGAGGTGGCCTACTCCACCCGGTGATGGGCCACGAGGATCTGGTGGAGGATGCCGGGCCCAGCGGGTTCACGCCCTTGGCGCGTGAGCAGCTGCCCTGGCTGTACTCGCTGGCACGCCGGCTGCTCGGTCCCGACCGGGCCGAGGACGCCATACAGGAGTGCCTGATCAAGGCCTACCGTGGTTTCGACGAGCTGCGCGATCCACAGGCCGCCCCGGCCTGGTTCCGCCAGATTCTGCTCAACTGCGTCCGAGACCGCTACCGGCGCGACGCCGCGCCACGCCGCGAGGAGCCGGTCGACCCGCTGCCTGAGTACTCGCTGTATCGAAAGATCGCCGAGGAGGACCCTTGGCCGTACTCCGACAGCATCCACCTCGACTTCCTCCACTCCTTTAGCCAGGACGACGTGTGGAACGTGCTCGACCGCGTGGACGCTCGGTACCGCGTGCCGCTGGTGCTGGTCCACATGGAGGGCCACTCCACCAACCAGGTGGCCCGGATGTTCGGAGTACCACAGGGCACCGTGTTGTCCTGGCTGCACCGGGGCCGCAAGCGGTTCGAGCAGCAGCTGTGGGAGTACGCCGACGAACGTCGGCTGCTGGCTGTAGGCAAGGGAGGATCGCGTTGATCAGCTGCCAAGAAGCCGTCCGGAAGCTGTGGGAGTACCTGGAGAACGACGTGGACGCCGCTCAACGCGCCGACCTCGACGGTCACCTGGCCCTGTGCCGGCGCTGCTGCGGCGAGGCCGAGTTCACTGACGAGCTACGCCAGATGCTGCGCTCCAGCTCGGGCCCACACCTGCCGCCCGGCGTCGAGGGACACCTGGTCGCCTTTCTCGACTCATTCGAAGGAGAGCCTCAGTGAGCAAGGACCTGATGTACAAGGACGACATCCAGCGGCTGGTGGCCGACGCCTACCACGCACTGGACGACCCCGGCGGCCCCGGGACCCGCTTCTACTCCCCTGACCAGCTGGGCGCCCTACCCGACGGCGCGAGGCGGTGGGCGCTGGGCGTCGGCAACCCGGTGGCCAACGTGGCGCTGTCCGACGGCGACGTGGTCGCCGACATGGGATGCGGCTCGGGTATCGACAGCCTGCTGGCCGCCCGTGACGTCGCCCCGTCGGGGCGGGTCGTGGGAATCGACATGCTGCAACCCATGGTCGAGCGCGCCGGCACGTTCGCCGCCGAGGCTGGGCTCGACCACGTCGAGTTCCTACGGGCCGAGATGGAGGCGGTCCCGCTGTCGGACGACTCTGTCGACGTCGTCATCTCCAACGGCTCGGTCAACCTGTCCGCCCGCAAGAGCCGCGTGCTTGCCGAAGCTCACCGCGTCCTGCGCCCCGGGGGCCGTCTGTCGGTCTCCGACCTCACCATCCGGGAGGAGGATCTGCCGCCCGAGATCCTGACCCATCCGGCCGCGTGGGCCGGTTGAGTGTCCGGGGCCCTGGCGGAGCGTGTCTTCGTCGACAAGATGGCGGCAGTCGGGTTCGAACGGATCGAGGTCCTCGAGCGCCGGCCCTTTGGCCTCTCCGACGCCGCGCTCTACCCGCTGTTCACCCCTGAGCTGATCGAGCTCATGGCCACACTGGTCCCGCCTGAGCACCAGGATGAGGTGGCCGTCGCCGTTACCGTGGCAGCGCGCAAGCCGCCGGGCGCCACCCCCGGCGTGCAATAACCGAGGGTGTCGTTCCGTCCTCATAGGCGTCAGATAGCTACGACCCCGAGGAGGTCAAACCATGACGACGACGACCGCGCGCAACGGCATCGACGTGGACCAGCTGGTCCGCACCATCGAGGCGGCCCGGGCCGACGACACAGTCGGCCAGTTCACGTTCACGGCCCGCAGCACCTGGGAGGAGGGGACCTACAACGTGGGCAAGATCGGCGCGTTCACCCACGGGGGCCAGCCCGACGGGTCCCGTACCGAGCCCTTCGTGCTCCGCGGTGACGAGCCGCCGGTGCTGCTCGGAAGCAACCGGGGCCCCAACGCTGTCGAGCTGGTTCTCCAGGCCCTCGGCTTCTGTTACGCCGTCGGCTACGTCGCCAACGCGTCGGCACAGGGCGTCGAGATCACCCGGATGGACTACGAGGTCGAAGGAGACCTCGACGTGCGGAACTTCCTGGGGTTGCAGGGCCCACGCCCCGGCTTCACCCAGATCCGAGTGAAGGGCCGCGTGTCGAGCCCCAACGCCTCCGAGGACCAGCTGAGCCAGCTGTGCCAGTACGTCCAGCAGACATCCCCGGTACGCGACATCCTGGCCAACCCCGTCCCCGTGGTGACGACGCTCGAGGTGGTGTGACCGATGGCCGTCGACACGACTCCCGACGCCGGCATCCTGCGCGAGCAGGTCCGGCACAAGTACGGCGCCGTCGCACGCGACCCTCGAGGAGACCACCACTTCCACACCGGGCGGCGGCTGGCCGCGCATCTCGGTTACCCCGCCGAGATCGTCGACTCCCTGCCCGGGACGGCCACCGAGTCTTTCGCCGGCGTCGGCAACCCCTTCTCGATGCGGACCCTGCTCCCTGGCGAGCGGGTCGTCGACGTCGGCTGCGGGGCGGGCCTCGACACCATCATCGCCGCCCACCAGGTCACCCCCGAGGGCTCCGTGGTCGGCGTCGATATGACCGACGAGATGCTGGCGAAGGCCCGGGACAACGTGAACGAGCTGGGCCTGGGGAACGCGGAGATCCGGAGGGGACTCGCCGAGGAGATACCCGTCGAGGACGGATGGGCGGACGCCGTGATCTCCAATGGGGTCTTCAACCTCTGTCCCGACAAACGGCCGGTCTTCGCCGAAGTCGAACGAGTGCTGGCACCGGGGGGATGGCTGCAGTTCGCCGACATCGCCAACGGCCGTCCCGTCCCTCCCGAGGCCCTGCAGGAGATCGACCTCTGGACAGGGTGAATTGCCGGAGGCCTGCCGTGTGCAGGCTGGCAGCAGATGCTGGAGGACGCCGGGTTCGTGACCGTCCGCATCGGCCCTCCGCTCGACACCTTCGGCGGCGCCCGGGGTGAGGCGCAGGCACGAACCTTCGACGTGCACGGGTACGCCTTCCTGGCCCGGAAGCCGGAGGCCGGCGACCGTCCGAGGGTGTAAACCCATTTACCCTGCCGTAGCTGGCGCCGGCGGTCGCCGTGATGCTCGCGGCCGCCGGCGCGGTGGCGGCGGTCACGCTTCGCTCGTGATCGTCACCGAGTTCGGGGAGGGGGCCGCATCATGGCAGGCGGGCTTCGCCGACTTCGCCGAAGTACACGAGCCACTGCCCCGATAGGCCGGGTTGGCCGGCCTACCGCCATCGGTGTCGGAGCGCGGCTGCGGCTTCCGGCTCTCGGACCAGAAGTCGGACGACCTGTCCAGGTTCCTCACACGCCCGGTCACCTTCGCCGAGGGGGTGATGGCCGGCGTGGCCTACACCGTGCGGATTCGGGTGCGATTGGCATCCGACGCGCCCTCCGGCTGCGCCGGCATCGGGTGCCCTCGGGGAGAGGCGAACCCTTCGGTGGTTTCGCCCCGCACCAGATCGCCTCCGGGACGGGGCACGGCGTTGGTCGTGGTCGCAGCCAGTGCGGAGGCCGTGGGCGTGTCGGGGACTGCCGATGTTTGAATCGGAACTGTGTCGTCGTCCCGCCTGCCCTCCCCTGCTCGTTCACCACACGCCACGGCGATGACGAGGAGAGCCGCAAAGGTGGCAAACAAGACGCGCATTTCCGCCGGCTTCCCGATGGATCACGAGCACGGAGCAAGTTCCGGAATCCGACTCCAGTGACAGGGGCGTTACGGCCCAGGGTGCCACCGCCCTGAAAAGTAACAATCCGACCACGGTGGGCGCGACGACGATTGTCGAGGCGGAAGGCTGGAAAGGGCGACCGTGAGGAAGGCACTCGCAGGCCGCTGGTGCTGCGCAGGACCAGCGGCCGCCGTGTCCTCCTTTGGGTCAAATTGGCCCAGGGTCTTGGCGCACCGTAAAGACCCCCGCACCCTGGTTACAGGACGGAACCATGCTCAACACCTGTCCAATCGCGTGCCGTTCACGGTCGGGGCGGCTCGACGTCTCCGGCGCCGGGAAGCGCCAGAGTCGATGCCACCGCCCTGCGCGACGGTTCGGTCACGGTCTACGGACCACCGAATCTCGCGAATGCGCGTCGGGTAGCCCGCGGCCATGAGACTCATCGCGACGCGGTGCACGGCAGCGACGAGATTCCGACCTCTCCGACAACGCACCACACTCCGTCGGGTGGCCTTGGCCGCGAGGGCTCCACCGAGCACAACGGACTGATGCCGAGGATTCGACTCGTCCTCGGTTAGGCGAGTCGCCGCCGCCGTCACCCGGCGAGGCGATTGCTGCCCTCGAACACTCACGAAAGGCTTGTTATGCCCAACCGTTTCCGCACTCTCCTGTTCGCCGCCATGATCCTCCCGATGGCGGCCATCGCTCCCCCGGCCGGCGCGTCACACGATGTCACCCCGGCGCGAGTAGCTGGACCTGACCGGGTCGACACAGCCGCCGCCGTGGCGGAGCTCGCGCATCCCAATGGAGCGGCGACTGCGCTTCTCGCTCGTGCGGACCACTGGCCCGATGCCCTGGCCGGGGTGCCGCTCGCTGGCGTGCTGGATGCGCCCATATTGCTGACAAACACCTCGAACGTGCCTGCAGCCACCACCCAGGTCCTCGAGCGCCTCGGCGTCGACAACGTCGTTCTGCTCGGCGGTCCGGGGGCGATCACGACGGGCGTCGAACAGGCACTCGCCCGGAACTACGCCGTCGAGCGGATCGCGGGCTTGACCCACTACGGCACCGCCGCTGCTGTGGCCCGTGCCGTAGCCGAGCGAGGTGACATCGGCGCCACACCTGGTGGGATGCGCTCGGCCTTCCTGGCCTCCGGAGCGACATTCCCCGACGCTCTGGCCGCTGGTGCTCCTGCTGCGCTCGGACCGAACCGGATGCCGATACTGCTGACGGCACCGAACGCGCTACCACCCGAAACCACGGCGGCCCTGGACGATCTGCCGATCGAACAAGTCCTCATCGTCGGTGGAACTGCTGCGATTTCCGAAGCGGTCGATCAGCAGCTCGAGGGGCGTGGCCTCAACGTGGTGCGCCTCGCCGGCGCCACTCGTACACAGACCGCGGCGGCGATCGCCGACTTCGCGGTCGATATCCTCCCGGCGACACCCGAGGTCGTGCATATCGCTCGCAGCGACGGCTTCCCGGACGCGCTCAGTGCCGGCCCCCTGGCGGCCAGCATGGGCGGGCCGTTGCTGCTGAACCAGGACACCGACCAGCTCGGGGCCGCAGCCGCGCAGTGGCTGGCGGAGCACTGCCCGGAGGTGAGGGTGGTCCGCGCCGTCGGAGGGAGCCTGGCGGTCACCCCCGCAGTGCTAACCGAGGCGGTGCGAGCGGCTCAAAGCTGCCATCCGGGCAACGATCAGCCGGTGAACCTCACCCAGTCCTGCACGCACCAGGAACGCGGCGTCACCATCGACGTTCGGTACCCCCAGGGCTGGCACGTCAACGATCCGTCGATCCAGGCGTGCACCGCCTTCGATCCCGAGCCGTTCACCCTCCAGCCGGGAACCGAGCTCCCCCGAGATCTGGCCGTGCTGCTGTTCGTCGAGCCGATCGGGTTCGATCAGGCCACCAACCCCACCGGCCTGCGGGTCGATGAGCAGCGCTCGTTGACCATCGACGGGCGGCGAGCCGTGCGCCAGGTCGTCACCACCACCGGCGAGGGCCTCGGGCCGGCCGGACAGCAGGCGACCCGCTACGTGATCGACGGCGGCTCAGACCGTTCCATACTCGCCACCACGTGGAACGTCGCCGGCAACGACTACGGCCAAAACGTCCAGGTCCTCGACGCTATGGCCAGCGCCTTCAACATCCAAGCCGCACCTGACGGTGGCGACGGTGGCGATGTCGGCCTCGACGGCAACGACGTCCTTTCGCCGGACATCGATAGCCAGCCCGACGTGGCCGAGGCCAGCGCACCGATGGTGTCGGTCACCGATGTCCGACTGGGCCGCCACAACGGCTTTGACCGGATGGTCTTCGAGATTGGCGGCGAGGGGCAGGCCGGATGGGACGTCCGCTACGTCGACGAGGCACGATCGGCCGGCTCAGGGCACCCGGTCGACATCACAGGTGACGCGATCCTGAAGGTGAGCCTGCGGAACATCGCCCTGCCGCCGAACGCTCCCGCCGGCGTCGAGCCGTGGGACGGCCCGGACCGCCTGGGCCTTCCGGGTTCAGGACCGATCACCGAAGTGGTGGAAGACACCATATTCGAGGGACACCACACCTTCTTCGTCGGCGTCACCGAGAAGGTGCCGTTCCAGGTGCACCGGCTTGGCACTCCGCAACGGGTGATCGTCGATGTGGCGGCAGCGTGACGCATGTTCCTCGGCGGTGTGCACCACGGGGCAGGCCAGCGACGGCGGCGCTGGCCTGCCCTTGTTCATATCTCGCTGTCTGCAGGCCGTTGCTGGTGTTCGTTCATGAGCATGTTCGCTGCCTCGATCCTCGGCGCGGCGCAGGTCTGCGTCGCGAGTGAGCGCCCGGGGACATGCGGATCTTGGCTCGCACTAGCCTGGCGCGGGGACGACGAGGGCATGTGATGGCAGCCACCGAGCACCAGCAGCGGCAAGCACGGGCACGGGCCGCCGCGGCGCAGGGTCGCTGGCGGGCCGCTGACGCCGAGCTGCGAGCCGCCGCCGACGCGGATTTGGTCGCCGAGGACCGCATGCTCCTCGCCGACGCCGCCTTCTGGCGCATCGACGTGGCCGACGAGATCGAGCTCCGCCAGGCCGCGTTCGTCGCCGAGGGGCGACCCCGCCGCGCCGCCTACACCGCCTGGCTGCTTGGGGTCAGGTTCGGCCTTCACGGCGACCCGGTGTCTGCGTCGGGGTGGCAGCAGCGGGCCGATCGCCAGCTCGAGGACCAGCCCGACTGCGTCGAGGCCGGCTACGTCGCCTGCGGTACCTGCGAGCAGGCGCTGCTGGCCGGCCGCGTCGACGACGCCGAGCAGCACGCCCGGGCTGCGGTCGCCGCTGGTCACCGGTACGGCGAACCGGAGCTGCTCAGCGTGGGCCTGACGTGGCTAGGCCTGTGCCGCATCTCCGCCGGCGATACCGACGGCGGTTCCCGCTGCCTCGACGAGGCCATGGCGGCGGTGTGCGCCGGCGAGGTCGACCCCTTCTACACGGGCTGGATCGCCTGCTTCGCCATCGGCATGTGCATGAACGCCGCCGACCTGCGTCGCGCCGGGGCCTGGGCCGCCCATGCGTGGTCGTGGGCCAAAGCGCTGCCCGAACCGACCCCCTACCTGGGCCTGTGCAGGATCAAGCAGGTCGAGCTGCTGGGCCTCCGGGGCGAGCTCGAGCTGGCCGAGCAGGCGGCCCACCTGGCGTGCCAGGAGATCTTCGACTTCGAACCGAACCTCGCCGGTGAGGCGTTCTACGTCGCCGGCGACGTGCTCCGGCGCCGGGGCGACCTCGCCGGTGCGGCGGAGGCCTTCGGCCGAGCCCGGGCGCTCAGCCACGACCCCCAGCCCGGCCTCGCGCTGGTCCGGATGGCTGAGGGCCGCCTCGAGGAGGCGCGCGCTGCGCTGCGGGCGGCCGATCCGATGCGACCGCCGTTCCAGCAGGCGTCGCTGCACGCGGCGCAGGTCGAGGTGGCCCTCTCGCTCGGCGACCTCGACGACGCCCGGGAAGCGGCCGGTGCGCTCGACGCCGTCGCCGCGCAGGTCCCCACCGACGCCTTGGTCGCCATGGCGGCCACCGCCCGCGGCAGGGTCCGCCTCGCCGAGGCCGACGCCCACGCCGCCCTGGCGGAGCTGCGCCCCGCCGTCCGCTCCTGGCAGGCCCTCGAGCTGGCCTGCGAGGCGGCCGAAGCACGGGCGCTGGTGAGCATGGCGATGGCCGAGCTCGGCGACCGGGAAGGTGCCGCCGAGGAGCTCGCCGGCGCACTGGCCGCCCTCGAGCGCTGCGGCGCCGCCGGCGGGGCCACGCGGGTGCGAGCGCTGGCGGCCACCGGCTCCCACCGTCCGCACGCAGCGGCGACAGCGGCCGAGGGACCGTCCCGCCCGCTCACCGACCGGGAGCTGGAGGTCCTCGACCACCTCGGCTCGGGCGCCACCAACCGGGAGATCGCCGCCGAGCTGGTTGTCAGCGAGCACACGGTGGCCCGCCACGTCAGCAACATCTTCGGCAAGCTCGGGGTCTCGTCGCGCACGGCCGCGGCCGCCTACGGCTTCGAGCGCGACCTCATCGGATCCCGGCGGCGATCGCGTGGGTCGTCCCGCCACCCGCGTGGTCGATCCTGACCACGCGGACGGCTCCAGCCTCGCCAGAGATGGCTGATCCTGGCGATGCCGGGGCGGGGCCTCCCTTCGTACGCTTAACAGGACGACCGCGACCCCGGAAGGGCTGCCATGACCACGCTGGAGAGAAGCGACGCGCTGCGGGACCGCCTGCTCGGTGAGGTGATCACCGCCGCCGACGACGGCTATGACCGGGCACGAGCGCTCTACAACGGGATGATCGACAAGCGCCCCGAGCTCATCGTGCGCTGCCGCGACGCCGCCGACGTGGTCAGCGCGCTCGAGCACGCCCGGGAGAGCGGCCTGCCCCTCGCCATCCGGGGTGGAGGCCACAACGGCGCCGGCCTCGGCAGCTGCGACGGCGGGCTGGTCATCGACCTCGGCGCCATGCGCGGCGTGCGGGTCGATCCCGACCAGCGCACGGTGCGCGTCGAGGCCGGGTGCACGCAGGGCGACGTAGACCACGCCGCCCACGCCTTCGGACTGGCGGTGCCCGCCGGCATCGTCGCCTCCACCGGGGTCGCCGGCCTGACCCTCGGCGGGGGCCATGGGCACCTCACTCGCCAGCACGGGCTGACCATCGACAACCTCCTCGAGGCCGATGTGGTGCTCGCCGACGGTCGCGTCGTCACCGCCAGCGAATCGAGCCACCCGGACCTGTTCTGGGCGCTGCGCGGCGGAGGCGGGAACTTCGGCGTCGTGACCAGTTTCGTGTTCCGGGCCCACCCCGTCTCCACAGTGTACGGCGGACCCATCTTTTGGGACGTCGAGCACGGCGGCGAGGTCATGCGGCGCTACCGGGAGGTGCTGCCGAGCCTGCCCGGGCGGTGCTCGCCGTTCTTCGGGCTGAAGTCCGTGCCGTCGACGGCACCGTTCCCGACCGAGCTGTGGGGTCGACGGGTCGCGGCGCTGGTCCTGTGCCACGACGGGCCGGCCGAGGACGCCGAGGAAGTGCTCGCTCCCCTGCGGTCCGAGCTGCCGCCGCCGGTGCTAGACGGCTGCGCGACCATGCCGTTCCCCGCCCTGCAGTCGATGTTCGACCCGCTGCTGCCGCCGGGCCTGCAGTGGTACTGGAAGGGCGACTTCGTGCAGGAGCTGCCCGACGAGGCGATCGAGGCCCACCTCAAGCACGCCGCACGGGCGCCGACCGGCCTCTCGCTCATGCACCTGTACCCCGTGGACGGCGCGGCCGGTCGCGTCGCACCCGACGCCACCGCATTCCACCACCGGGACGCCACCTGGTCGATGGTCATCGCCGGGATCGACCCCGACCCGGCCAAGGCCGGCGCGCTCTCCGCCTGGGCCCGCTCCTACTGGGAAGCGATCCATCCCCACACCCTCGGCGGCGCCTACGTGAACTTCATGATGGAGGAGGGACCTGACCGGGTGCGTGCCACCTACGGGCCGAACCACAAGCGCCTCGCCGCGATCAAGGCCGAGTACGACCCGACCAACATGTTCCGAATCAACCAGAACATCGAGCCTGCTCCGTCTGGAGAGGGGCGCTGAGATGACCGGTCTCAACCCCGATCACCTGCAGGCGTTCACCCAGCGGTGGGCGGCCGACCAAGCCGCCACGGTACATGCCGCCACCGTGGTGGTCGGTGACCGGCTTGGCCTGTTCCGGGCGCTCGCCGATCACGGGCCCGTGAGCGCTGCCGACCTTGCCGAGGTCACCGGCTGCCAGCCTCGGCTGGTGCGGGAGTGGCTGCACGCCCAGGCGGCGAGCGCCTACTGCGAGCACGACGCAAGCGCGGGGACCTTCTGGCTCACCCCGGAGCAAGCGGCGTGCCTGGCCGATGACGCCAGCCCCACCTTCGTGGCCGCCGGGGCCGTCGTCACCAGCTCGGCACACAAGGACATCGAGCGGGTGGTCGAGGCGTTCCGGGGCGACGGAGGGATCGGGTGGGGCGACCACCACGACGACCTGTTCACGGGCACCGAGCGCTTCTTCCAGCCCGTGTACCGGGCCAACCTGGTGTCCCGGTGGATCCCGGCCCTCGACGGGGTCGAGGCCAAGCTGCGCGCCGGGGCCCGGGTGGCCGACGTGGGCTGCGGTCTGGGCGTGCCCCTGCGGTTGCTCGCCGAGGCTTACCCGGCATCGAGCTTCGCTGGTTTCGACTACCACGAGCCCTCGGTCGACGCGGCGCGCGCCGAGGCAGCAGCAGCGGGAGTCGCCGACCGAGTGACCTTCTCCGTCGCCGGTGCCGAGAGCTTCGACGGCGGGCCCTACGACCTCGTGTGCGTGTTCAACGCGCTCCACGAGTGGGGGGACCCGGTCGCCGCGAGCCGCCACATCCGCACATCGCTCGCCGCCGGCGGGACGTTCATGTTCACCGAACCCGACACCGACCCGGCGCTGGAGGCCACCACGAGGGCCCGGACCTTCTTCTCGGTCTCGACCGTCGTGTGCACCCCGAGCGCACTGTCCCAGGGTGCCGGCGACAGGGCCCTGGGTGCCCAGGCCGGCGAGGCCGCATTGCGTGACGTCTTAACCCAGGCCGGCTTCAGCAGCGTCCGCCGCGCCACCCAGACCCCGAACTTCATGGTTCTCGAAGCCCGTCCCTGATGCACCGCCCCGTCCAACGTGCGCGAGTCGATATCGAAGCTCTCCCCGGGCGATCGTCTCACGCGCTCTTCCTGACCGGTCCGGCGACGAGTCACGACGAGTACGCGACGCGTCGCTTTCCGACGCTCGCATCCTGATTCAGTTCGCTCGCCGAACTGCTCCGTCGACGCGCCGGCCTCGAGCCACGCGTCGAGGTCGACGTCAGAGAACCTCGTGGAGCGACAATCGCACGTTGGCTCGACCGTGCCCAGGCCTAGAGCCTGCCTCGAAGCAGCGCCGTGTGGGCAGACTGGCGACGGCTTCGCTACCACAAACAGGCGAGCGCCTCATATGACGTCGCGGCGCTGAATCAAGACGAGCGCCAGCGCTGCTGGGACGGCCGCCCAGAGGCAGAGGGCGGCAGCGGCACCGGCGATGCCGACCTCTGTGGTGACGCCGGACAGGACCGTCGCCAACGTTGCTGGCATCCACGATGCTGTCTCGTTGGCGAGTTGAACGACGAGCGGTGGTGCCACCAGCAGGACGAGCACGGCGCCGGTGACGGCGCCCCCGGTGTTGCGGACCAGAGCTCCGATGGCTGCGCCGAGCACGGCACCGACCGCACCGCACAACGTCGAAGCGGCGAGCACCTGCGCCACCCCGTCGGCGGGGATGAGGAAGCCGTACTCGGTTGCGGGCAGAGCGAGCGTCACGGCGATGATCGTCGATGCGGCGCCCAGCACGCCGAGCAGCGCTCCGCCCAGGCCGACGGCTGCGAACTGTGCGAGGACGGCGCGGTGACGGCGGGGGCCTGCGAGGAAGGCGTGGATCACGGTGCCGTGGCCGTGTTCGCGTGCGACGGCGATGGCCCCGAAGAGGCCTGCGAGCATGGTGGCGTTGGCGGCGAACGCAACCAACGACCGTTGCTCGTCTGCGGTAGAGATGAACGTCTTGGAGCCGTCGGCGTCGGTGCCGAAGGCCACAGCCACGGCGTTGATGCCGGCGAGGACGACCAGGACGGCGACGAACGCGAGCGGCATCGCAGTCGTGGTGAGCTTGCGCAGCTCGGAACGGAACAAGTTGCGAATCATGCCGGTACGCTTCTGTCGCTGGCCGGGGAGGTGCTGGTCCAGGCGAGGAACCGTTCCTCGAGGGACCCGACGTGCGTGGAGAGCTCGCGCAGTAGGACGCCGGCCTGGAAGGCGCACTCGCCGACGGCATCGGTAGACATGCCCCGCACCACGAGGGTGTCCGGGGCGCCGGCCGCCTCCTCCACCACGACCTCCGTGCCACTATCTCGGAGAGCGGCGGCCAGGACCTCCGGTGAGGGGGTCCGCACCAGGGTCTCGGTCTGCCGCAGGTCGGCGAGGGAGGAGCTCACCACCAGTCGACCACCGGCGATCACGACCAGGTCGTCGGCGAGGAGCTCCATCTCGGCGAGCAGGTGGCTGGACAACAGCACAGTTTGTCCCCGCTCAGCGCAACCACGCAGCAGGTCGCGCATGGTGTGGATCCCTTGCGGGTCCAGACCGTTGGCGGGTTCGTCGAGGACGAGGACCGGCGGGTCGCCGAGCATTGCGCCAGCAACGCCGAGGCGCTGGCGCATGCCAAGGGAGTACGCGCTGACCCGCTTATCGGCAGCTGCGGAAAGCTCAACCATCTCCAAGACCTCGTCCACCCGGGAGGCCGGGAGTCCGGCGGCGTCGGTGAGCACCCGAAGGTGGTTGCGGCCGCTGCGCCCGGGATGGAAGGCGTTGGCTTCGAGGAGCGCTCCGACGGTCCGCACGGGATCGTCGAGGTCGGCGTAGCAGCGACCGCCGATCGTAGCCTGACCTTCGGTCGGCCTGGCCAGCCCGAGGACCATCTGCATGGTGGTGGACTTGCCGGCACCGTTGGGCCCGAGGAAGCCCGTGACCCGACCGGGTCGGACGCTGAACGTCAGGTGGTCGACCACCGTCGCGTCGCCGTAGCGCTTGGTGAGGTCCTCCACCTCGATGGCGACACCGTCGCGCTCGACCTCGGTCATGGGGTACCTCGGGCCTCAGGGGCTGCGGCAACCGGGGACGACCGAAGGAGACGGGTGGCCCATTTCACGGTGAATGTTCGGGACCGGGCGACTTGTGCCCCGGGACGGGGAGGCGGTCCAGCCTTGCGCCACCGCGACGCCAGCGGCACGCGCCAATTCTCCGCGAAGACATAGATATCGCCTGGATGGTCGACATCAAGGCGACCCGGCCTCATGTCCGATACGCCCCGTTCGGGCGGCCGGTCCGTACGACCGACTCTGCCCCCCTCACTAGCGCCGGCGGAGGCAGCGCAAGGATCCTGGATGACGTCATGTCACTGACATGGTGTCACTACCGGTGGGACATGTCAAGAAAGCGTGGACCCGCGACCCGCTGGGGAAAACGATATGGCCATAGCCGCCGGCGTGGTACTCGGCGCGGTCCCCCTCTCTGATGGCACCGAACAGGCTGACCGTCTGCTGACGGCGCCTTCGATTCAATCGGCGGTCAACGGTTGCGCCTGGCGAACTTCCGCAGTCCTCGCAGCCGGAAGGCGGAATCCCTTTGCGATGAGCCAGATAGGCAGAATCATAAACTCGTACAACCCGCCTGGCGCCAACAGTGCAAGTCCTGCCCCACTGTTCGCATCGACAGCGCCGAGAAGGTCGAGTGGCACCGCAAGCAGCAGCAATGAGTACCCGACAAGGCCGAGCGCTGAGATGACTCGCGGAATCAGCCTCGCCGTGAAAAAAATGTAGTTCAAGATCAACCCACCTATACCGGTGGGTATGTACACCCATAGGAGTCTGTTCGGGAACTCCTCGAGTTGGGTCAAGAGAAATATCGCAAGGCTCACGGAGACCGCGAACTCGACAATGCGCATGATCGGATAGCCCAGCGCCAGCCGTTCATCCGCGATCCTTAGGACCCTGTACATCAGGAGTCCGATGGCGACCACGGCAAGACCAGCGCACATCTCCAGCGCTACACCGATTGTCAGCGTCGCCCTGCTGGTTTCGCCATCCAGATATTGCTCGATCAGCGAACTGCCGATCATGAAGCTGATCAGCTGAAAGAAGAACAGTGCGCCGACGACGACCGCGATCCTTCGGTACGACATCGTTCGAGTCCCAAGCGGCGGCGCCGGTGGCAGCTGCTCCCCCGATACGCCGCGAGAAGTCACAGTCATGACGCGCCTCCTTACTCAGAAGAGGCGCCAAGGGCGACACAACCGGCGAGGTCGTGCGGCAGCCAACGTCGCTTCGCGAACATGGCCATTCTAGCGGATTATGCCAGGAAGCGGAAGACCCCTTCACGGCAAGCTTTCCGGAAGTCGTGATTCCATATTGAACTGATCATCACTGTCAATTGTCATGGTTCGCTCGGACGATACGCGGGCGGGGTGACCAGTGCAGGCACAGAGTCAGCGTCGTCGAGGGATGCCGCCCCGGGGGCTGGCGTCGATGCCAGCCCAGGTGCGCAGGTGTGACCTCAGGACGCCATGTTCGGAGCGGCCTCACGTGCCCCACTGCTTCCCCTTGAAACGTTCAAGACGAGGAGATGGTGGGGCCGGGCGGTGCGGCGGCCGGCGATGAAGTAGTCGTTGAGTCACCGACGGCGGGCGCGGGGGCCTTGAACGCCTGTGGGCGGCCGGGCGGGAGGTGCCGCTCGATCTTCACGCCGGTCTGCCCCAGCCCGTCGACGGTGATGCGGTCGTACGCGATCAGCGTCCGCGTCGTCGGGTTGAAGTACAGGACCGAGCAGGTCAGCGGCTCGGGTGTGGCTCCGCGCAGCGCGCGCAACCCGGCGCCGCCAGTCGATCCCTCCACGAGCAGGACGGTCCGGCCGAGGGTCGACTGACGCGGTTCGTGGGTGTGACCGGCGAGCACGAGCGGGGTGAGGTCCCCGGCGGCTGCCGCCACCGCTGGGTCATGCACGACGACGACGTCGACGGCGGGAGGCATGGCTCCCCGCAGCGCCGCGGCCATCGCCGGTGCGGCGGCCGCGGCCTGCCGTCGCTCGACCTCCTTTCCGACGGGCTGGGACTTGTCCGGGGTGTAGCGGGGGTCCCCCAACCCCCAAATGCGCAGTCCGGCGACGTCGCGAGCCTGGCCGTCGAGCACGACGCTGTTGGGCTGGGAAGCTACGGCGTCCTGCGTGCTCCGTGAATCGTGGTTCCCGCGGACCCAGACGTAGGGGACACCAAGGCGGCCGATCTCGTCGAGCAGCCGGCTCTCCGGTTCAGTGCCCCAGTCGGTCGTGTCGCCGCTATCGACCACGGCATCAATTTCGAACTGGTTCACGACCCGCCGCATGAGATCGAACGCCTGGGGGTTCAGGTGGACGTCGCTCACGTGGAGAATCCGCGTCGTTGTGAGCGAGGGATCGAGCGTGGGAAGGCGACTCCCGACTCCGTAGAGGGTGATCACGTTCTCCACGAGCTCGGCGAGCTGGGCCCGGTACTCCCCGAACCGCTCTACGAGAGACTCCACGCCACCCACGGCCTGGGGCGCGATGGTGAGAAGCCCCGTGTAACGCGGTTCTGCCACGGCTTCCGCTCGCCATGAGGTCATGGTCGCGCTGAGCGTGCTCGCCACCAAGAGGAAGCTGACGGCGGTGCCCACCATCAGCGATCGCCAGGCCAAGGCGCTCGCCAACGCGGCGAGGATGGCGCCCACTGTGGCGGCGAGCACCGATCGCACAGCCAGGGCGCGCAGCGCCGACCTGGTGTCGGCGACCAGCTCGGTCTCGAACCGCTCCAGAAGGGCCGGGTCACGTACGATCGCTCCAGCCTCGACAAGGCGCAGCTCGTCCACGCGAACGATGACTGCCAACGGCGCATCGTGGGTGTCGAGCCGGATAGTGCCCAGTGGGGCCAAACGCACGATCGTCTCCGAATCTGTGGAGGGACGGAGGCGCAGGGTGGCCGTGAAAGGGCCGATCGGGACGCGGACGACGGCCGCGACCACGATGCCGATCAAGGCCCCGGCCAAGGAGAAGAGAGCGGTCCTGAGGAGTCGCATGCCGAGCCCACGCCGGGCCTGCTCGCGTCGTTGTTGTGGTCCTCCCGGCGGCGACTTCCGGCTCACGGGACGGCGTCTTCGCTGCTCGTCCAACGCGCCGGCAGCCACGTTCGCGACGAAGCCGACCACGGTGAAACCATCATGGCGACGCGGTTGGCCCGCGCCGCCGGGACCGCGGCGGCGGTGGGTAAAGGACACCGCTCCAAACGTCGTAGAGGACTTGGACGGTCTTGTCGGTGGGGGCCTGCGGCGGTCTCCCCATCCGATCGCTCAGGTAGCGCTCGTTCAGGAGGATCAGCGCCACCGCCGTCTCCCGGGCATCCAGCGGCCGGATGCGCCCGACGGCCTGCCCGCGCTCGATACGGTTGGAGACAGCCACGATGAAGTGCTCGATGAGTCCCCCGCGGTAGACCGCCTCCACATCGTGGTCCTGTCCGGCCGCTTCGGCGATGGCCCGCAGCACTGGGCCGTGTCGCGCCCACACGGCCACCGTCGCCTCGAGAGCGAGTCGTACGTCGACGAGAGGGTCGGAGTCGCCGGGGCCACGAAGCCACGGTTCGGCCGCGGCGAGGAGCTCTGACTCCAGGCGTTCGAGAAGCGCGACGACCAGGTGAAAGCGATCGCGGAAGTACACGTAGAAGGCTGAACGACCGATCCGCGTACGTTCCATGACGTCGGCGACGGTCAAGTCCCGCAGCGGTCTTTCCCAGAGAAGCCGCTCGACGACGGTCAGTATTTCCTCTCTGGCCTCTTCACGGCTGCGACGTCCGGTGGACCCTTCGCCCGCGCCGTCGCTTGCGTTCACGCTCTACCAATCCTGACGTAGCGGCCGATCTTCTATTGACATGGTCCTACTTTAGTAACACGCTGTCAATGACACGTTGTCACTAAGCCGCAGGAGGGGGGCATGGGAGCGCCGGCGATCGTCACTCCCCCTACGCCTCGGGAGCCCCTTGAGACCTCGACCAGCTATCGGTCCTCGTTGGCTATCCCCTTTCGCTCGATGCGTTTGCCCGAGCAAGTCGACCCCTCGACGACCCTGCGGGTGAGGCGGAACGATCGGGCGCCGCCGTGGCCGCCCGCTCATGCGCACGCCAAACTTCTCGACGCCGGCGAGTTGCATTTCTCGATCAGGCGCCACCCACAGCCAGTGGGCGATATAGGTTCCTTCGCACGCCGGTGAGAATCGGTGCCGACGGTTCGGCTGAACTGCGGACCCTGTGTACAGAAGCCCGGGGAGCATGCCGCCCAGGGGATCGATCGACCCACCCTTCCCACGACGCCACGATCGCCTCTCTAGATGGTCGAACGACCGCCGACAGGAGTGCTCCGACGAAGCTTGGCCGCGACCAGAGGTAACCTCAGGCGTCGGGCCTATGTTTCCTCACATTTCCCCCACGCAGGTTCCGGGGGAACAGGTTTCCCCCCGGTTTCCGCCACTCACCCGACACACGGCGACCCACTACGAGACGATGAAAGGAGTCAGAGTCTCCACGAGAGAGCTGGTAGGAGGCCCTCTGGGGATGAAGTAGCAGGCCAGGGGACGTAGCTCAGTTGGCTAGAGCACCTGCTTTGCAAGCAGGGGGTCGTGGGTTCGAGTCCCATCGTCTCCACAAGCAAAAGCCCAGGTCAGCGGCTATGTGACCGGGGTCACAGGGACGCTCTCGTCGGTTGGAGTCCGTGCAGAGTCCGCATCCGCTCTTGCGGACTCCGCGCCAGCTCGCCGGAGATCCTCCAGCTTGGCGGTGATCTCGGCGTCCCGTTCCGGGAACAGGTGCCCGTAGGTGTTGTAGGTCACCGTGATCGAGGAGTGGCCCATCCGCCTCATGACGGCGTAGGGATCGGCGGTCGAGGCAATGCAGAAGGCGGCATACGTGTGCCTCAGATCGTGGAACCGGAGTCCCTCCGGGAGACCAGCAGCGCGCACAGCGGGCTTGAAGACGCGGCGGGAGAAGAGGTTGTGGCGAAGCGCGCCACCTTGCTTCGCTGTGAAGACCAGTGCCTCGGGAGCAATCGCCCGCCCTCGGACGTAGATCTCCAGCTCGTCCCTGAGAAACGGCGGCAGGGGCACGTGCCGGCGGGCGTAGGTCTTGGTGGGGCCGAAGATCAGCGTCCCGTTCACATCGGCGAGGGACTCGGCGACCTCGACCACGCCTTGACCGAGGTCGAGCCGCGCCGCACGCAAACCCCCGATCTCGCCGGCTCGGAGACCCGTGTACGCGGCGAAGCGAATCAGCGTGTCGTAGGGCGGCGGGATGGCGCCCGCGAGGGCTTCGACCTGCTTGGCCGTGAGAAACAGCATCTCGGTCCGACCCACGCGAGGCAGACGCAACCCCATCGCCGGGTTTCCCTTGATGGCTCCGGCGTCGAGGGCTGTGCCGAGGATGAGTCGAGCGATCTTGACGGCGGCATGCACCGTGCTTGCACCCGCGCCGGCGTCGGAGAGGTCGGCGGCGAATCGCCTCATCGCCGGCCGATCGAGATTTCCGACTGGTGCAGCGCCCAGATAGGGCATGACGTGGAGCTCGAGCGTTCGGCGGTAGTCGTCCCGAGTCTTCGGTTTCAGATTCGAAGCGTGCGCGAGCCACTCATCCGCCCATTCAGCAACCGTGACGCGTGCGAGTCGAGGGTCATGCCATTCGCCTCGAAGCTTGTCGGTCTCAACGATGCGAGCGAAGCGGGTTGCGTCCGTCTTCCGTTTGAAGTTCCGGGCACGCTCGCGTCCTGTCGGGTCGTAGTAGCGGACCTGCCAGCCCCCGGACTTCGTGGCTCGGATCCAAGCCATGGAGCGATCGTAACGACCGAGCTGCTCCGTACGGAGATCGAGGAGTTCGTACGGACCGCCGAGGAGGTCACGGCCAACAACGATCGGCCGGCGGTCCAGGCCAGCGTCGCAAACCCGGCGTGAGCCCGACTCTCAAGTCGCTGGCAGGAGGACTCGCCTAGCGGCCTTCCGGAACGCCTGGCCAGCAACGGCCCCCACGAAAAGGAGAAACCCCCGGGTGCGAACCGGGGGTGGCACTCCTTGAGCATCCGGCAAAGGCCGCATCGCCTAATCGACTTGGCGGTCACCTTACCGGATGCTCCCGAACCCCGTCAACGCGCGCCCTGACGCGCCTGGCTCCGAGGAGCAGCCGTGCCCCACCGCCACCTTCCTGGTCAGCCGGGGAAGGGGCGCGCTCAGCGAGCTGACCGACAAGGCCGTGACCGGTGACGAGGCCGGAGGCGGCCGTCGGCCGCAGCACCCAGGGCGAGGAGACTTACCAGCTGCCGGTGGGCCAGGTGCCTCGGGCGTTACTGGGGGCCTGCCGGGTGGGTGTCGCGCTCGAGCCGACCGACGTGCGCGAGGGCTGGGCGCTGTTCCACCTGGGCACGCGGGGCGTCGCACTGGCCGTGGCAGTGCGGACCCCTGAGCACCCTGACTTCGTCGACGACGACGCCAACGCGAGCGCCTTCTTGCGGCGGGCCCGCTCCAACCCCCGGGCGTTGGGCGAGCTCCAGGCCTTGCTCACTCTGGCACTCGAGCGCGACGGGATGGAAGGCCAATGGTGGTGGGGCGACGTGGCGCGGGCCGTCTACGGCCGGGCCGCCAAGTCCCACCACATCGACCACGTCCGGCTCGCCGCCACCCTGTTGAGCCGGGGCCAGTGGCCGGCCTTCAGCGACGGCCGAGCCCGCGGCGAGCGCCCGTCGCCCTGGGGCGGCGCCGAGCTGCTCCGGGTCGAGGGTCCGGAGCGCTGCGAGGCGCCGAACCCGAGGCGCTGCCGATGCCCGCTCACCGTGCGGCTCAACCCTGCCTTCGCTGAATCCCTGGCCCAGCTTCGCCACCGCGTCCCCGCCGAGCACCTCCAGCTCCCCCAGGGCGACCACACCAATCCCGAGGGGCGCCGGCTGAGCCGGGCCGCGCTGCTGGCGGTCCGCACCACAGCGCTGCACCACTGGCACGCCGGCGCCGGCGCGCCGGGAGCGGCCGCCAAGGTTCGCGAGCTCACGCTGCAGGAGCTGCTTTCCCTCGCCGGGATCGACGTCAACGCCCAGGCCCGCCGCCGCCACCTCGGCGACACCCTTGCCGACGTCGTCGCCACACTGCGCCAGACGGCGGTCCGCCTCGGGGTCGGGCTTTCCCACGCGCCCGTGCGGGCCCGCCGCCTCCTCGGCACGGTCCTGCACCTCAGCGGGCCTGCCGTCCCGCCAGCGCCGCGGCCAGCGCCCGCGCCGCGCCCACCCGCCGGCACCGCTCCCCTATCGAGCAACGGCGCCGCCCGCCCCGAGGGTTCGCGGGCTCCGCCGCTACGCCGCTAGGCCCCACAGGGGCTCCGCCAGCTCGATCAGAGGACCCCCGCTCTCCTAACCGCGCCCCCACGGCCGCCGAGGACCCCCTCCGGCGGCCGTTCTCGCGCCCCGCCGACCGCTTATGCAGCATCGAGGGCCGGATCGGCATCACCCAACGCCGATCCCAGAGCGCTCGTCCACTCAAGTCAGCCCGTTACCGCAGCCAGCTACGCCTGTACCAGCCGCTGATCACTCTGGCTCAGGCAGGTCGGCCCGTTCCCGCCGTCAGCTGCTTCCCGCCGCGGCCCTAGCCCAAAGCAGCCGATTTGGCGGCGGAGCGCCGCCCGGGCTCCTCACCATTCGGGTGGTCCGCCTCAGCGCCAACCCAAAAGGGAGGCTCACGTGCTCACGCCGCGCTGCCCCAACACCTACGCCGACGCCGACGCCACGCTCCGAGCTCGGGCGACGGCGGACGCCGCCATAGTCGTCGCGCTGCTCCCCGGGGACGTCGTAGCGGCCAGCCCTTCTGGCCGCGCCTCGGTGGCCGAGCTGCACCGTGCCCTCGGCTACGGACGGACCCGGCGCCGCCCGTGCTGACCCGCCGCCGGTGAGCGAGCTGCGCCTGCCCACCGGCAAGGTCGCGTTGCTCCTGCTGGGCCTGTGCCGGCAGGGCCAGGCCCTGGAGCCGATCGACGACCGGGGCGACGGCCGCCTGTGGTTCCGCTGGCAGGGCCTGCGGGGCGTCGGCGAGGGGGCGGTGGGGATCCTCGCCGACGACGAGGAGGCGCTCGAGGCGCTGCGCCGGGCGCCGGGCGCCGTGCGCTCCTACGTCGAACTGCTCGCCGTGCTGAGCTGCGTCCACTCCCTCGCCAACGCCGACGGCCAGTGGCGGCTCGAGCGTGTCGCCTCGCTGCTCTACGGCCCCCGCACCCCCAGCTCGCACCGGGCCCGTCAGCTGCCAGGCATCCGTGGGTGGCTGGCGCTGCTTGAGCGGGGCTACTTCCAGTTGGCCGTCCCCGCCGACAAGGGGTCCCGGCCCGCAGCCGACGTCATCGCCGGCCAGCTCCTCACGATGGAACGGTCTGCGTCCGGCCACGCCCGCACGGTGCGGCCACTGCCGGCCCTGCGTGCCGCGCTCGGCAGCTTCACGGTACTGGTGCCGGCCGCGTACTTCGCCCTCGCCGACGACGGGCACCACAACCCCGAGGGCAACCTGCCGGGGCTGCCCATGAAGGCGCGCCTCCGCCTGGCGGCCGCAGTCGCCGCCCGCTGGCGGCGCAACCAGCCCCAGGCCATGCGTACCGACGAGCTGCTGCGCGACTTCGCTGGCGTGGATTGCGAGCGCGTGCAGCGGAGGCGCCACGTGCCGCAGTGGACCGAGGAGCTGTGGCGCGTCCTCAAGCGTGCCAAGGAGATCGGCCCCGGCCTGGCGCGCGTCGAGCGCTCCAAGAGCGACCGTGGCGACGAGGTCGAGCGCTCGCTGTTGCGGACGTTCCTGCGCTCGGCCGGGCGCGTGATCGAACAGACCGGCCCGCCCCGTCACGCCCAACAGCGACGGCCGGGACCTCAGCGCCGGCGCTCCCGCGCCCCGGCGTAGCTCCCCACCGGCTCAACCCCCCAACC
>Ga0247713_1000311_pt1 | contig 32347 bp, 35 predicted proteins | sample 21E_NmetaG_FD_189936 | JGI IMG/M metagenome (GOLD analysis project Ga0247713, IMG submission 189936) | Soil microbial communities from hillslope of Landscape Evolution Observatory, University of Arizona, Oracle, AZ, United States - 2-1-E_N | ecosystem: Engineered > Artificial ecosystem >...
ACCCGTCGGCCGGAGCCTTTTCGACCGAGCGAAGCGAGGTCCCTACGCGAGGCTTCGCCTCACAGGGACCCGTGAAGGAACCGGAGCGTCAGGTACAACTTGTCGGTCTGAGGCGAAGCCTCGTTAGTTCTTGATAAACACGCTGGTCCTGATAACCCGGCTCGGCGGGGCTAGAACTGGCCCCCGCCTCTCAGGTTTCCGTATGCGGTCGTAATGGGCGTACCGCGACGTTCGGTGAGGAGCTAAGGTCGAAGTGCCCTATCGATGAGTGGTTCGAGGTCGACCACGGGTTTCTTTGCAGTTCGGCCATCGCGTATCCGCTCCACCCCTGCCGGGAGGTATCTATCGAGCAGAACCCTCTCAAAGGGAAGCGGCGCCGCCAGCACAACTTCCCGGATAGCCGTTGCCGCCTCGAGAAGTACCGCGGCGTCTGCAGCACGGTTCATCGCCGCACAAGCGGCTGCGAGACCTTCGAGTCCCTCGGCGATCCCGACCTGGTCGTTGAGATCGTTGAACGCCCGGATGCTACGTACGAAAAGATCTCGCGCCTCATCGGTTCGGCCCTCGCATAGCGACGCATAGCCCTGGTAAGCATCGACTCGCGCGGCGAATCGCTGGTCACCGATGCTGAGGTAGATCGGGCGCGCTTGGGAGAGCAGGTGGGAGGCATCGAGCGGCCTTTCGGCGTGCACCAAAGCCAGCGCTAGGTTGAGCTTCGATGTCGCGAGCAACCACTCATCACCCAAGTCTTCGCATAGCTCGACACTCTCTTCGAGGGGCGGGATCGCGGCGTCCACCTGACCTCGGGACAGTTCGATCATTCCGCGGACTGTGAGCGCATGCCGATCAACGCGAGGATCCCTCAGTCCGTCGGCGATCGACCGCAGTTCTTCGCTCCACCGCGTGGCCTCATCCAGATCCGCTTGATGAAGGGCGAGCCATGCCGCGCCCCACAACGCCTTCGCTCGAGCCGATGGTGTAGCGCCGGCGAGGGCGAGTGCCTGACGGATCCAACCGCGTCCTTCGGTGTAGTGACCCCGGGCTCGCCAAAATTGCCAGAGCGCTCCCGCTAGACGCGCAGCAAGATCTGGTTCTCCCTCGGCAAGGGCGAAGCGCAAAGCCCTGCGCAGATTGTCGTGTTCTCCCGAGATCCGGATGAACCAGAGGTCGCTTTGATCGCGACGGAATTCAGGCTCGGCGCGCTCCGCGAGCCCTACGAAGTGATCGCAATGGCGTCTTGCGAGAGCAGAAAGTTCGTCAGCCCCACAGGCGAGGTCGCGCGCGAACTCGAGTATGACATCGAGCATCGAATACCTTGCGGTCGTGTCCTCGTCGATGACGAGGATCAGGGACTTGTCAACGAGCGCGCTCAGCGTGTCAAGCGCTTCTTGGTCGTTCGACTCCTGCCACACGTTGCGCGCATCAAGCGTCCATCCACCAGCGAATACGGATACCGCTCGGAAAAGGCGCTGTTCGTGAGGACCGAGAAGCTCATAGCTCCACGCGATCGTGTCCCGCATGGTGCGCTGTCGCTGAGGGAGATCCCTAGAACCGCCGGTCAGGATGCTCAACTGCTGGGTCAGGTGGTCGTATAGATCTCGAAGAGCCAAGTGTCTGATGCGTGCGGCGGCCAGTTCGATTGCTAGTGGCAAGCCGTCTATGCGCCGACAGATCTTCTCGATCGTCGCCAATGCCTCTGCGTCGATCCGTAGATCTGGTCTAGCTGCGCGCGCTCGTTCTAGGAACAGCTCGACCGCGGGCGACAAGTCCATTTCGGACAAACCCGGTCGTGGAACACGCAGAGTTGCGAGTGGCACGATGTGTTCGCCTCTGACTCGAAGCGGTTCCCGGCTGGTTATCAGCGCTTTCGCGCGCCCGGCGAGCATCACGATCTCGCCTACGACCGGCGCTGAATCCACGACATGCTCGAACGTATCGAGCACGAGGAGCACGCTCTTCGACTCGAGGTGACGGGCTATCGCTTGAGCGGTCGGTTCCTCTAGAGGAGGCAAACCAACACTTCTGCCGACAGTTGGCGCTACAAGCTCCGGATGATCGAGTGGTGCGAGGGAGATGAAATAGATCCCATCTTCAAAAAGACTCTGTGCTCGCCTCGCCGTCTCAACGGCAAGCCGCGTCTTGCCTATGCCACCGGGGCCTGTAACGGTCAGGATGGCGATCGAGGGGTTTGCTAATCCTCTCAGGATCAGTCCCAGTTCGTCATCCCGCCCGATAAGCCTCGTCCGTTCTAGAGGCATAGTCGGGGGAGGAAGAGAACCCGGCGCCGATCGGGCACTCGGAGTCATTCCGCGTGCGATGGCCTGAAATCGCATAAGTTCCTCGCTGTCGAGCCGCAAGGCGGCTCCGAGGCGAGCGGCAGTGGCTTTGTAGACGGACTTTCGCAGCCCCCGCTCGATGTCGCTGATCGTTCGGGCGCTGACGCCAGCGTGCTCCGCAAGCTCCTCCTGCGTTAGCCCTAGGGCCTCGCGGAGCCGGCGGACGAGTGACCCAATAGGTTCATGGGCAGTCACGACCTGATACTCCGGCATCGGGCAGTCACGACCTGATACTCCGGCATCTCGGACTCGGTGACCAACTTGGTGACCGACTCATCATGGCATCCCCCAGAGGGTTAGGCGATGCTCGAGATGTCGATGTCGTCATGGACGTGAAAGGAGAAAGATATGGCTGAGGAAGACAAGGTCGTCGCGCGGCGGCTTTACGAGGAAGTATTTGGAAGTGGGGACCTTGAGCTTCTTGACGACATCGCCCTGGACGAGTACGTGGAGCACAATCCTCTGCCAGGCCAGGGTAGGGGTCTCCGGGGTCTGAAGGACCGAGTGGCGGCGTTGAGAGACGCGCTAGCCCCGCGATTCACTATCGAGGATGTCATCGCGGAAGGTGACAAGGTGGTCGTGCGGTGGACGAATTCGGGCAGTCACGTGGGCGAATTCGCCGGTATTCCGCCGACGAACAAGGATTTCACGATCGGCGGGATCGACATCTATCGAGTCGAAGACGGCAAGCTTGCCGAGCATTGGGATGTCGTCGATCAACTCTCGCTCCTGCAGCAGCTGGGCCTACTGCCGAGTCCCGAGGATGCAAACGCATGACAACGGGTCGTCCCGAACCGATTGTGATCGCCCCAAGTGAAGGGAGATCGATCCCGCGGCCCGACACGGGGGGAAGGGTCGTGATAAAGGTCTCGAGGGACCAGAGCAGCGGCGCGATGACGGTCTACGAGAGCAGCCGCGAGACCGGGGACAGGGGCGGGCCACCACGGCACGCCCATGCGGGGTTCGACGAGTTCTTCTATGTGCTCGACGGCGCGTATGACTTCGCCTTTGGTGAGCGCAACGTCCTTGTTCGGAAGGGTAGCTGCGTTTTCATCCCGCGCGGGGCCTGGCACGGATTCCGGAGCGCGGGATCAGAACCCGGACGGCTCCTCACGGTATGCACTCCCGGGGGCATCGAGCAGTTCTTCGAAGAAGTAGCGCGACAGCCCACGCTCGTCGGCGATATCGCGGCAAGCCACGGGTTCGATTCCAGTCGGTGGGGATGACCGGGTGCAGAGGCCGCTGTACGGGGATCGGGAGGCTCGAGCAGTTCTTTCTGCCGGAGTGTTGGGCGGCAAGAACCTGAGCTTCGATCGAGGTGAGTCAAATCCCGCCGACATCGGGCGAGAAGAAAGGCCGTCAGAGTGGCGGGGCGCGATCTAGTACTGATAGATCGCGTTTGTCGCTTAACAGTGACGTGTGCAGATGGCATTTTGCACAGCGCTTATCCGGATCCAGACACTGCTTCGCCAACTACGCACAGCGAAATGCGAGCGAGCTCGCCACCCTCCTGATCCGGGAGAACATGCCTTAGCCTGCTGATTCGGTCACGCGGCGTGAGCACACCAATCCAGACAGGCTAGTCTTGTTAGACGGGCCGAGAGTCGCGGTTCTCGGGAGAAGACAGGAAGCTTCCGTTCCTCGGGGCGGTTAACCGATCGTGCCGCCGCCGCTTCCTCCGCTGCTGTCGGCGGTCTGGGCGCTTAGGTGTTGTTGCCACCTGCGGTCCCGTCGTCGCGGTCCCTGGCGTCACCGTCTCCCGTATTGTCCCCGCCGGCCATTTGATCGTTGACGACCGTGTTGTAACCGGCTCGATCCTTGTCGTTGTCCTCGTCGTCCTCGGCCGCTACCATCTCGTCATTGGCATCGTGTGGACGCGTGGCCCCGTCGTCGCTACGGATAGCGGAGACTGTGCTGCGATCCACCTCGCTGGCAACTGCTGCTACTCCGCCGAGCGGCAGCAATACCGCCAAGGCCATCAGAGCGATCCGTCCTGGTCCGCTAGCTCTGAAACCCGTGTCTCCGCGGTCTGAATCGCATCTAGCTCAGCGCTACTCTCAACGGATCAAGAGGCTGGATCACACTAAGGCTCCTCCGGTTGCGGCACAGCCAGCCGACGTGCCCGACGATAGTCACGATAAATATCGCCGTTCGCTTATCCGCGACCTGCGGAAACGCAATCAAGCACAGCGCTAACCTGGATCTAGACAACTGCTACCGGGATTACGCCCAACGCAACGCTAAGGAGCTAGCCGAGCTGCTCGGCCGTTGAATCGGATGTTGACACACAGCCTATGAACCGCGATGAATCACTGATGAACATTGAGGTGACGACCGAGGACCTCCCCTATGTCGATCGCGACGGCGAGCTGCTGCTGGCTCGCATCTACAGGCCATCCGAGTTAAAACAGCCCGGAGCCGCCATCGTCGATGTCCATCCCGGAGCATGGTCGGAAGGCGATAGGACATGGGGACAGGTGTACAACGAGGGCCTTGCCCGGCGAGGCTTCGTTGTCATAGCCCTGGACTTCCGCCAAGCTCCCCGGTTCCGACATCCCGCCGCATCCGCCGATGTCGCCGCAGGCGTGCGATGGGTTCGAGCGGCGAGCGAGCACCTTGGCATAGATCCTTCCCGGATCGCTTTGGTCGGATCGTCCAGCGGGGGTCACCTCGCGCTCCTTGCTGCGTGTCGACCGAACGAGCCTGAACACATGGGGAATCCACTGAGGTGGGGTAGCCAAGATGCTGTCGATGAAGATGTTGATGCCTCCGCAAGTTGCGTCGCCGCGTTATGGCCACCGGTGGACACGTTTACGCGTTACGACTGGCTCCTCGAACGCCTTGAGAACGCGTCCAATGACGAGCGGGCGAACTATGAATCTTTGCGTCGAGGTATGGAGGCATACTTTGGCGACCGCGAGACCATGCGTGTAGCGAGCGTGCCCCGGATCGTTCGCGGCGGCGAGGCGACGCATATTCCGCCCATCTGGGTCTGCTATCCCGAGCTCGACCAGAACGTGCCGTTCTTCATCGTGCAAGATCTCGAGAAGACATGGCGTGAGGCAGGCGGTCGCGTTGATGTGCGTGTCTACCCGGCACAACCTCATGCCTTCGGACACCGTCCCGGCGCCGCCACCGACGAATTCGTCGATGACCTAGCGAGCTTTCTGGCGACTCACTTATAGAACGATATCGAGAGCTACTCGGCTCCGTGGCGGGAAGCCACAAACACCCCTTTACTGGTGTCGTTGTTACCCCTACAGTCGTTGAATGGTGTCGGACCCGCAGACCATCTCCCCCGCGCTGGGCTTTGTTCTCGACTTGCTGAATACCGTCGACCTCCGCACTTACGGAGATTCGCGGGCCCTGCTTGAGCGGGACCAACTTGCCGACGGGGCCGGAGCCGGACGTTGGCTGGCGCAGCAGGGGATCACCGGGGCGAGTATCGGGGTCGCCGACCACAGCGCGGATTTGCGCGAGATACGAGAACAGCTGCGGGCGGCGCTCGCGGGCCAAGGCAGCCTCCGACTGGAAGGGTTGATCGGGCTGACGATCCAAGGAGGAGCTTCGCCCAGGCTGGTACCCCGACGGCACGGCGACCCTGTGGAGGCAGTCGCGGCCCTCATCGTGAGTGCTGCCACCACTCCTGGATGGCTACGTCTTCGCATGTGCGCCGCAGAGGACTGTCGTCGGGCGTTTTACGACCACTCTCGGAACGGACGGAGCCGGTGGTGTTCGATGAGGACATGCGGCAACAGGATGAAGACCCGGTCCTATCGAGAAAGAGCCCGGGGAAGCGCAGCATCGCATGTGTCCTTGACTCCTTCCCCTGGTGCCCGGAGAGCGCGGACTCACACCTTCCGCCGGGAGGGTGACTACTGGACGATCGGTTCCTCCGGCAGGCGCTTCCGGCTGAAGGATTCGAAGGGCCTGCGCTACCTTGCTCGCTTGCTCGCCGAACCTCACCGAGAGTTTCACGTGATGGACCTCGCGAGAGGAGGCGCCCCAGCCGAAGGAACCCCACGCGAGGCGAAGGCCTCATACCCGCTCCTGGATAGTGAGGCGCGCCGGAGTTACGAGGCACGACTTATCGCTCTCCGAGCTGAGATCGAGGAAGCCGAATCTTGGGGCGACGACGCGCGGGCCTCCAGGGCACACGACGAGTTGCAGTTCGTCGCCGACGAGCTTCAGCGATCCACGGGCGTGGCCGGGCGAGACCGTTCGTTTGCGACCGACTCGGAGCGGGCCCGCGTCAGCGTCACGCGGGTGATCAAGGCCGCCTTGACCCGCATAGCCGACGAGTCTCCGGAGCTGAAGCACCACTTCGCCAGCACGGTTCGAACCGGCACCTATTGCTCATACAGTCCCGACCCTCGGCTCCCTGCGCAGTGGGAGCTCTAGCGAAGCGAACGATGTTCGCTCGGTTGTAACGCCTTCTAAGCAGAAGACGACAGGGGAGGTCGGCATGGCGCTCATCCAAGGTAATGCCTTGCAGTACGATCCCGCCGGCGCAGGGGTAGAGGCGATAGGGCCTGACGACGTCGAATCGCTTCAGAAGCTCCTCGCTGCCAGCGGGCTCCCGGAGGTATCGCTGGAGGCCAGATACTCCGTCATTTTCATCTACCCAGGCATAGGAGCCGGCGATCGCCATCCCGAACTCGCCGGATGCACGGCCGAACTGTGTACGTTCGCCGATGAGACCACGGAATTCATCAAGCACGGCATCCAGCTTGCCGGGATCTCGACTCAGCCCACCGCGCCGATGGGTGACTTCCTGGGGACCTTTCCGTTTCCCGTCGGTCAATTGCCCACAAACTCCGCGGGCCCGCTCATCGAACTCGTCACCAAAGACGAAGACACCTACGCCACCCGCCGCAGCTTTGTGGTGTTTCCCGACCGAACGGGAATCAAGATCACCAACATCAAGGACCCTGTTGGTCATGTGAGGAAGTGCTTCCACACTGCGATAGAACGACGGCTCGCCCAGTATCGAGAGGCCGCCATTTCCTTTTTTCAACAGGAGGGGTCGAGCGTCCGCCTGGGGATGACCCACACCGGTTTCCTCGCTAACGGAGCTGACTCCGTTTCGATCTCGACCGTCGACTTCCAGACTCGACTGGTCGCCAAGATGGCGTCGCCGGACATCGTGGAGCAGGAAGGCGGCTACATGCAGCGGATCAACCGCCTCCTCCGCGAGCACCACAAGCCCTCGTTGTTTCCGGCCGTTCTGGCTATTCGAATAGACGAGCGTCCCGCCTACTACTTGATGGAGGCAGCCAACCCCAGGTCGCTGGACCACCTCGTGTTTGAGGACGACGCCATGACGCGACTCCGCCGCGACCGCCTCCACCTGCTGTCGCAGGCGCTACAGAAACTCGCGAATCTCTATGAGATCTCGTTCCGCGCGGAGGAACCAGCGGTCGCTCGCTACCACTACCTCGATCGCTTCTCCGCCATCACGCAGCGCAACGATTTCAAGGAAACGCACGAATTCATGTTTGCCGGTACCAGCTCTTTGGATGAATTGCTTGCGGCTCCGGTTGTGATCGACGGCGATTTCGTGTGCCGGCCCTTTAACGAGCAGCTCCATGTCTTAGACGCTCATATAGACACCCTTGCACAGCCGGTCGGGGCTTATCTCCATGGAGACGTCCACCTGAAGAACATGCTGGTCGACGACGAGGGGCGGGGAGTCGTCTACGTGGACCCGCGCATCGTGTGGGATGGCAATGACGTTGGCGACCCTGGATTCGGAGACCCTCTGTACGACTTCGGAACCCTGCTCCACAGCTTGCATGTCATGTCCGCCATCCTCATCGCGGTCGAGTCCAATGAGACGGAGGCGTTGATGTCTGTCGAGGAGGACACGGTGGATGACAAGCCTGGGCTCGTAACATGGCCGGGGGTTCTCCGCATCACCGGGTCCGACACGATCGCCTGGTTCACGGAATGGATGGAACGTTCGGTGGCTCGCGAAGTCCTCGGACCACATTGGACGGCTCGCCTTCACGTCAATACTGCGAACGCACTTTTAGGCTGGCTGAAGTATGCCCGTGCGGTGAGAACGCGCCAGGCCTGGCTGGCCATCTTCGCGTCGGCTCTCTACCACCTCGAACTTGCTGCCCGTGAGCTCGAGGGGCTTGAAACAGAGGAGGTGGCGTCATGACCTTTCAACTTTCATCACCGTACAAGTCCCGTCCGATCCGCCATCTCCAGACCTGGGAGCACGACGCCTGGCGCGTCAAGGTGTACGGCATCTCGGCTTCGTCCGATCGTCCATCGGTCGACCTGGTCAACGCGATCAAACGTGTGGCGGCGGAGATCCTGCCGCGTCCTGCCGTCACCGACTCGAGGTATGGCGTTGGGTTCCTCTACGCGCATCAGGGTCGAGACGGCGGAGGATTCGCCTCGGTGAACTGGTGGGGCAACGAAAACGAGCTGTTCCATCACCAGTACGAGGCGTCGCCGGACGCGGTCGCGGATCTGCGACCGGTCGACGAGACCGGCGGTTCGGCGGGCTGCGTCTGGGATCTCGCGGTGATCGAACACGAACGACGGGCGTGGATCGAGTGTGTACTGGCGAGGGATGGCGGTCCGGACCTTGATGCGTACCTCGATAGAAAACTTGATGCTGATGTCTGACTCGCGGAGTGATGTGACCGTGCGGCCGGCCTCAACGGACGACCTCCCGAGGATCGTCGAGCTGCAGTTGGAACTCGGAGAGCACCATCGCGAGCTGGAGCCGGAGAACCCGCGATACAAGATCGGCGAAGAGCAGTGGACCTTCCTGCTCGACAAAGCCTTCGAGAACGCTTCATCAAAATTCCTCGTTGCGGTCCGAGGGGAGCAGGTCTGTGGCTTCGTAAGGCTCTCGATGGTCGATAAGCCCTGGGGCTTGGGATGCGAGATGGAAACACTAGTCGTCGACCGGAACCTTCGGAGTACCGGAATAGGCAAACAGCTGCTGGAGCGCGCTGAAGCCGTCGCCAGACAGGCGGGCGCACGCGCGATCAGGGCTAATGTTTTGTCTCGGAGCACGAAAGGCCGGCGGTTCTACAGAGAAAATGGTTATTCGGAGATCGCCGTGCGATTCGGCAAGCCGCTGGAGTAGATGCTCGTTGGCACCGCCTCTCGTTTCTAAGAAGGAACAACGGTCACGACCGAACCAGAACGGCAACCCACATCGCGCCGAGCAGGTGCGCATGCTGGGCGTCCGACCAGCCCCGTTCGTCTACGAGGCGATGCCACAGCGCGCCGTCCATGGTCGCCGCGAGCACATCGCGGCACTCCTCCTCACTGACGGCCAGCTGTCCGGTGGCGGCAGCGGCCCGGGCGTAATGTCCCGCCGCGTCGAGGCGCCGCTCGTCGAACTCGGCCAGCATCGCTGCGGCGGCCGGCTCGCTTGTGGCCGCTCCCTGCAACGCTCGGAACAACGGGGTAATGCGACGGAGCACCGGGGTGATGACGGCGGCGTGGGCTCGAAGGCGGGTGGCGAGGTCTGGTTCCGCTAGCACGGCGCGGATCTCGGGCCGGTCTAGGAGCCGGATGTCTTCCTCGTCCCCTCGGAACGTGGCGTACCACACGTGTCGCAGCAGCGTGGGCTTGTTGCGATACGCCGCGTAGACCGTTTCTACCGCCACGCCCGCGGCGCGGGCGACCTCGGCGATCGTGGTTCGTCCGTATCCCTGGCGGACGAACAGATCATGCGCAGAGCGGACAACCCGCCGTCGCGTCTCGCCCGCCTGTTCGCTTCGCCGCTCGGAGCGATACGGCCTCTTGACAGCTTCCCCCAATTTAGATATATCCGTCCTGTATTGAAAACAGTCTAACTGTACTGGGGATTATGGCACAGAAGGGGAGCCGGACCGGGATTACGGAAGGAGGCGTGGTGAACGAGAGCGATGACTTCTTGCAATCGGTATTACCGCGGTTGACCGAGGTAGATACCGCGATCCACAACGGGGACGCCAAGCCACGGTTGGCGCTGTGGTCTACAAACCATCCCCTCACGGTGTTCGGCGCGGCCATGTCGGCAACCGGTAGGGAAGAGATCACTTCCCTCTTCGAGTGGCTGGCTGGACGCTTTTCCAACTGCGAGTCATTCGAGTACGAGGTGGTCGCTGCCGACGCCCGGGGCGATCTCGGGTACATCGCGGGGGTCGAGCACACGACTGCCTCGGTCGCCGGGGCGCCGCCCGAGCCCTATTCCCTGCGCGTGACCACGATCCTCCGCCGTGAAGGCGGCGAGTGGAAAGTGGTGCATCGCCACGCCGACCCCGTTCCGGATAGCGGGGCGCGTGAGCAATTGTCACGGATGGTCCGCGAGGATCCAGCCCCCTAGAAGAGAAGCGTCCCACCTCGAGCGACTCAGGATGAGCTTCTGGCTGCAGGATCGGTATGTATCGACCCATCGCGGAAAGTAAGCCTTCTGACCAGTGCAACGCGGAAGTCGTGGCGCCTAAACGTGCGAAACGAGCTAGCGCATCTTTGCCCGACAACCGCTGGTGTTTCCGATTCCTAACGATGTGGCTGCTCCCCAATCCGAGAGCGCTGCACGCGCCGAACGATGGTCGGTGACCACTGACGACGAAGGGCAGCAGATTTCGATCGGTACGCTATCGGAGATCCTTGACGTCTCGGTAGCGACGGTCAGGTCGTGGGAGCAGCGTTACGGGTGGCCCATGCCCGGTCGAACCGCCGGTGGCCATCGTCGATACCCGAGGCGAGAACTCCCGGACGTTCATGCCGTGGCGAGCCTGCGTAGACAGATGAGGACAGGAGCTGCAATAGCTCGCGCTATGGGCAAGCGGAGCGAGGATTAGCGCTCAGGGCCCTCAAAACCTCGGCAAAAGAGATGTTCGTGAAGGCTTTGCACCGGCGTTGCAGAACTCTCAGTTATGACCCCTCAACGGTGCGGAATGTTGAGACGGGCGGAATCGGTGGCGACAAGGTTTGACCAGAACCGGCGAGCCATCCAGCGAGGGAGCAGACAATGAAGAAGTTGCTGACCGCGGCCATCTTGGCGAGCATGCTCGCTCTGCCTTTGGGGACTCCGGCGAGGGCGAATCACCCCCACCAGAAGTTTGTCAAAGGTCCTCACTGCGGCGGTAGATTCACCGACTCAGACGATTGCTCGTTCCGTTTCAAGGGTGGTCAGCTGTACGTGGGTGGATCTGTACGAGGGTTCGGCCTTCCTTCCGGTGCCGCCACTATCCGCCTCGAGGCAGTAAGTCGCATCACAGGGAAGCGTCGTGTGCTGTTGTCCTGCACGACTCCGGCCTCTGGTGGATGTGCAGCAGGCGGAAGCTACGAAACCTTGGAGCATGTCCGAAAGGGGCAGAAGCTGTTCTGCATCGTGGATGGCCTGGGACGTGGCGAATACGAGTGCGGCACGATGATCAAGAAACGACGGCAGTAGCCGTTTTCGTTTCACCCGAGGAAACCTTCTGAGCTCGTGGTTATCGATCGAGCGCATGGACCGGCGGGGTCCCACTTAGCGACCGAAGACGAGCCAGGATTTCGAAGGTCGTCACGCTGCGAAGCTGAACGGGAGACGGAGATCCACACCGAATCGATCCTTCAGGGGAACTGGGTCCACGTCTGGAAGGGTCGGATAAAGGATCTCGACACCGACTACATTCCCACTCGGGCTGAGGTCGGCGTGGAGCCGATCGCCAAGTTCGATCGTTCGCCTATCGCCGCCTCGGGCTCCGCAGCAAGAAGCACTTAAAGGACGGATATCCCGAACTGATCGCCGCGAGTAGGTCAACCTCCGCCAGGTCGGGTGCGGCTCGTGGATCCACTGCAGGCGTTCTTGGCGTGGCGGGTGAGACGCATCTGTCCATCTTAAGGAGGTCATGGGACCAGATTGCCGATAGCCCTCGGGATTAGGCGCGGTCTGAGAGGAAGCTCAGCACCCGTTGCTTGAGCAAAGTTGCGGCGCCTTCGTCGTAGTCGGTGTGGCTCGCGTCCGCGAAAAGGTGCCGGTCACCGGGGTACAGGAACAGCTCCGCGCTTGCGACCGTCTCGGCTACTTGTCGGGCAACCTCGAGATCTTGTTCCGGCGGCACCACCCACTTGTCGGCTTCCATCATGTGTATCTGGAGCGGGGCGCCCTCCGGCCACGTACCGCCGAGCTCGGACGGGGGGACGCAGGAGTGGAACAGCAGGGCTCCCCTGGCACCGGGACGCGTCTGGGCCAGCATCTGCGCCGACATAGCCCCCAACGAGAACCCGCCGTAGACGATGTCGTTCGGCAATCCCTCGGCGGCGGCGCGACCCCGGTCGGCGATGGTGTCGAAGCCGAGTGTCCTTGCATAGTCGACGCCGTCGTCCACTTGCGTGAACGTCGTGCCGTCGAACAGATCCGGAGTGTGAACGACGTGTCCCGCAGCCCCAAGTTCGTCGGCGAACGACAGGACGCCTTCAGTGAGGCCCAACGCATGATGGAAGAGCAGGACCTCGGCCACGAGGAAGCAGCTTACTAGGGCTCCAGTCGCGAGCAAGAGCCCGGGGCAGTCGGGGCCCCGGGCTCTTGCGGTGGCTTGGAGCTACCGCTCGCACGACTCCCGTTCTTCGGCGCTGCGGCACAGGTCGCTGCCGGCGTCGCCGTCGATCTCGTCGTACCCGCGGCCGCCGTAGAGGCGGTCGTTGCCGCCGTCCCCCGCAACATCGTCGTTGCCGCGGCCGGCGCAGATCAGGTCGCGGCCGCCGTTCCCGTCCAGTTCGTCGTTGCCGCCGCGGCCGACTATGACGTCCCTCCCGCTCGTCCCTTCGAGGTCGTCGGAGCCTGCCGTGCCCACGATCGTTGCTCGCTGGCCCTTGCAAGACGGTGTGCCCTGAGCTTCCGCGCTGCCGCCGCTCATCATCACCGCGGATGCGGCCGACCCGACCATCACGAGCCCCGTCAGCACCCCCGCCATCCACTTGTTCTTGATCATCGTCATCGGATCTCCTTTCGCGTCGTCACAATCTGTGAGTCATGTCTTTACAACCGCTGGGGACGTTTATCTCGCTAGTCGTCGAACCCCTCGTGGTCGACTCCGACGACGACGCCGTCGCCTGCATCCACGAAGACTTCGACAAAGCTGCCGTTGGCGCGCTGTAGCAGTACTTCCCACAGGTAGTAGCCGTCCTCCTCGTCGATTTCGGCATGGAGCACGCGCGCATCGCCGATCCGGCTCGCGGCAACGGCCTCGGCCTCATCCTGGTTGATCCGCACCTCATTCGTGCGCCACCCCCCAGAGCGGGAGTCACCGCGTTGTCCTCCGTCGTCGGCGTTACCGGCGCGCGCCGGCTCGGGGAGAACCGCGTCGGCACCCGCAGTCATCTCGGCCTGCGCATCGAGAGACGGTGATTGCGGAAACTCGTCCCTATCGTTGCCGGCAAGGAACCCGACGCCGCCCCCCACAAGAAGCCCTACAGCAACCCCCGCGGCCAAAAACTTTGGTATGGAACCCATCGTTTACACCTCCTTTCCGTGATGATCGATCTCGTTGAAGATCAGGATGCGACGGCAGGATTAGATGAGGATGAGGTCGGGTTGAAGGAATCTCTAATCTGGCTCTAATGGAGGCGTGGCATCCTCGTCTCATGAGGTTGCTGGTCGTCGAAGACAACGAAAAGATGCGGTCGCTCCTACGCCGCGGCCTTGCGGAGGCCGGCTACGTGGTCGAGACTGCCGCCGACGGGGACGAGGGGCTGCTGCTTGCCGAGACCGAGGACTATGACGCGATCGTCCTCGACGTGATGTTGCCGGCGCGAGACGGCTTCGATGTTTGCCGGGTTCTGCGCGCGCGAAAGGTTTGGACACCCATCCTCATGCTCACTGCTCGTGACGCCGTTGCAGATCGCGTGCAGGGTCTCGACAAAGGAGCCGACGACTACCTCGTCAAACCCTTTGCTTTCGAGGAACTCCTGGGGCGCATCCGTGCGTTGCTGCGACGCGGCAAACCCGAACGGCCGACGGTGCTCACGTGCGGCTCGGTCTCGCTGGATCCGGCGACGCGCGTCGTGATGTGCGGGGGCGAGCTAGTCGAGCTCTCGGCAAAGGAGTTCGCACTGCTCGAATTCCTGATGTCGAGACGAAACCAGGTTCTGTCCCGCGCCCAGATGATCGAGCACGTCTGGGGTTACAACTACGACGGCTATTCGAACGTCGTCGACGTCTACATCAAATACCTGCGCGACAAGATCGACCGCCCGTTCGGCACGCAGCGCATCCAGACGGTACGCGGGGCAGGCTACCGAATGGTCTGCGGGGACACCACATGATGCGGATCTCGCGCCTCGGGCGGCACGTCCCAATCCGCGTCCGTGTGGCGGCTTTGATTGCGGTCGCGCTGTTCGTGCTGTTGGGAGCCGTAACCGCCTTCCAGTACGTGCAGACGGGCAACGCAATGCGAGAGCGGATCGACCGCCAGCTTTATCAAGCCGTCACGTCCCTGCGATTGCCGCTCATAGAGCAGCAGGGCCGGAATGACGGCGGCGCGGGCGAGCATCTGGAGTTGCTCGAGGCGCGGGGCGGGATGCAACTAATAGATCGATCGGGCAGCGTTCTTGCAGCCGCGGGGGAGCTTGCCGACGCCGATCGCGTCATCACACTCGGCGAAGTGAAGGAGGTTCGGGCCGGCCGCCAGATCCTCGCAACCGTCGATAATCCCGACGAAGGCACCGAGTTGCGGGTTCTCGCCGTGGTGCTGGATATCGACGAACCGCCGCAGATCGAACTCGAAAGTGCTGCGAACGAGCCTCAGGATCTGGTGGCGGTCGTGGGGGCGAGTCTGGCACCGGTGAGGGATGCGCAACGTGCGCTCCTCGCCGTGTACGCGCCCAGTGCGTTGCTTGCGAGCGTGATCGCAGGTTTGCTGGGCCTCGCAATCGCAGGCCGCGCGTTGGCTCCCATCGCAAGGCTTACCCGCGATGCAGACGAGTACAAGGAGACGGATCTCGAGCGCCGCCTGTTCGAACCAGAGCGATTGGACGAAGTCGGTCGCCTCGCCCGCACCCTCAACGATCTGTTGGCGCGGCTTGCCGCCGCGCTCGAGCGCGAGCGGGCGTTCACCTCCGATGCGAGCCACGAGCTGCGGACGCCCCTGGCGATCTTGCGGGCAGAACTAGAACTGGTGCGGCAAAACGTGGAGCAGCCGGACGCGAACGCCGCCCTCGTCAGCGCGTTGGAGGAATGTGACCGACTGAGTCTCTTGGTGGAGGACCTTTTGCTTCTTGCGCGCGCCGAGGGAGACGTGCTGCGCACTCATCCGGTGGATCTCGGTGAAGTCGCGCGGTCGGTGGTGGAACGCTTCACTGCGATCGCGGATAGCAAAGGGATCGATCTGCGCTCGACCGGTGATGCGGTTGTCGAGGGCGATGAGCGGGCGCTCGAGCGCGCCGCCTCCAATCTCGTCGACAACGCCCTGCGCCACACGGATGCCGGCGGGCGCGTGTCGGTGTCGGTGGAGCAGCGAGATGGTTTCGTCTCTCTCGGCGTGCGCGACACCGGCGAGGGGGTGCCGCCCGAGCATCTCGAACGGCTGTTCGAGCGTTTTTACCGTCCCGACGGGGCGCGCCGCGAAGGTGGCGCCGGCCTCGGCCTCGCCATCGTGGCGTCGGTCGCGGAACGGCACCGCGGCAGGGTGACGGCGGAGAATTGTTCCGGAGGCGGGCTGCTCATCCAACTCGATCTCCCTGCCACCCGCGATTTGGCCGCGCGCTGAGGGATTGCTCTCGGTGGTGAACTTCGTGCTCGACCTCGCCGATCCGTGGGGCTACGTGCTCGTCTTCATGCTCGGGCTTGCGGAGGGGGCTGCTCTGCTCGGCCTGGTGCTGCCGGGTGAGACCGCGATGATCCTCGGCGGAGTCCTGGTCTCGCAGGGGCGGGCGACGCTCGGGGGGATGCTCGTCGCCGGGTGTGTGGGTTCGGCCCTCGGGGATTCCATCGGCTACTGGATCGGACGTCGCGGCGGCCGGCGGTTGCGGGCCGGCCGCCTCGGGCGCAAGGTCGGGGAGCACCGGTGGAAGCAGGCGGAGGCATTCGTGAGGAACAACGGGCGAAAGGCCGTGTTCCTCGGGCGGTTTCTCGGTTTTCTGCGAACGCTCGTGCCGCCGCTCGCGGGATCGGCCGACATGCCATACCGCGAGTTCGTGATGTTCAATGCGCCGGCCGCGGTCCTGTGGGCCGCGGGTTTCGTGCTGCTGGGGGTTGCCGCCGGCGGCAGCTGGGAGAAGGTCAGCGAGTGGTCGGGCCGGGCGAGCCTGATCCTGCTTGCCCTTGTCGTCGTCGCAGTAGCCCTGTTCGTCGCGGCGAGGTGGGTGCGGCGCCGGGTGAACGTCGTTCGTGCCCGGGCGGTGGCGTTTGCCCACAGCCCAACCGCCGTCCGTTTGCAGGAGCGGTTTCGGCCTCAGCTCGACTTCATCACCAGGCGCCTCGACCCGGCCGCACGCTTCGGTCTCTTCGCCACTATCGGAGCGGTTTCGGCACTTGTCTCCGGGGCCGTGTTGGGGGCGATCGCCGACGGCCTCTCGGAGGGCGACGACATCACACGGATGGACGCCATTGTCGTTGGTTTCCTCCAGGAACGGCGCGCGCCCCAGCTCGACGGGTTTATGCGGCTGGTCGCGGACGCAGGCGATCCTGTGTCGATCGGCATCGTGACGCTGGTGGTGATGGCGGCGGCCGCGGTCTTCTTGAGGCGACCCGGGTGGCTGTTGCTGGCGGTCGCCGTGGTGGGAGGTGGGTTGTTTCTCGGCGATGCGACGAGGTACCTGCTCGAGCGCTTCGGGGTCGCGCTCGCACGCGGGGACGCGCTGCAAGCAGCATTTCCAAGCTCGGAGCTGACCGCGGGAGCGTCGGCTGCTTATGCGATTACTTATCTCGCTGCCGTCGCCAGGTCGTGGTCCTCCGCGGTTGTCGTTGCCGCCGCCGCGCTGTTTGCGCTGTTCGTGGTGTCGCTCGCGCTCGTCTATCTCGGCCGCGAGACCCCTTCGGCAATACTTGTCGGCTTCTGGCTCGGGCTGTTGTGGGGAGCGGTCGGCGTGTCGAGCTCGCTAGAGGTTCTTCGACTCGGGTAACCACCGGTAGCCGAGCCCGGGCTCGGTAGTGATCCACCGCGGCTGCGCCGGAGTATCCGAGAGCTTCTGGCGGAGCTGCCGCACCTCGGCGGTAAGGCGCATCCCTCGAGAGCGACGGCCGGCGGTGTGATACCGGCGTGGTTGCCACTCAGGTGCGCCAGGCTGCCGATGCGACGCTGCTCGGTTGACGAAGTCGCGACGCCTATATGCCGAAGCGGTGGGCCGTCCGCTCCACGAATCCTGCCGCGCGGCCGGCTCGGCGACGCTCCAACGCGGCCCCGAGCGCCATCCCGCCGGCGAACAGACCGGCGCCGCCGATTCCCGCGGGTATTCCCACCAGTAGCGCCTTGCGCCTGGTCCTGAGCTCGTGGACCGGCCACCCCCGCGTCATCGCGATCCGGCGCAATTCTCGCTCGGGGTTGACCGCGTGTGCGTAACCGACTGCTTCGAGCAAGGGAAGATCGTTGATCGAATCGGAATAGGCGGCGCATTCGTTGAGGTCGAGCCCGTACGAGTCGGCTACCTCCGCCACCGCCTTCGCCTTCTCGGGGCCGTGCATGACCGGTCCGGCGAGACGACCCGTGTAGCAGCCCCGGTCGTCGACCTCGCTTTCGGTTCCGATCGCGCGGGTCATGCCGAGCTCGTCCGAAATCACCTGCGCCAGCTCGATCGGGGCCGCCGTGACCAAGAAGGTGAGATCGCCCCGCTCCTTGTGATGCTCGATGACGCGCACGATGTCTGCGTAGACGCGCGGAAAGATCCTTTCCTCCGCGATCTCCTTGCCCCACCCCATCAGCTCTTGCTGGTTCCGGCCGCTGACGAAATCGAGCGTTGCCGCGCGCGTCTTTTCGATCCCGGCCGGCTGTTCACCCCGCAGCCGGAACATCGCTTGCCCCCAGCCGAACTGCAGGAGGTCGCGCACCCGAAAGAGATCGCGCTCGTAGGCCCCGCGCGCGAGCAAGAACAGGCTCGATCCCGGCACCAGCGTCTTGTCGAGGTCGAAAAACGCGGCGCGCACCCGTTGCTCGTTCATCCAGCGAGGATAAGGCGTGCACTGCAGGGGCGTGGAAAGATGGCTCGATGCTCATCGGATCCATGAACTTTCCGGGTCGAAGCGTCGTCAAGGAGATCCACCGCATCCACGGAGACGGCTTCGACTTCGTCGATCTGACCCTCGAACCACCCGCGGCGTGGACACCCGAGGGCAAGGAGGTCGGCCGACTTCTGGGGGATCTCGGCCTCGGTGCGGTCGGCCATACGGCTTACTACCTCCCGATCGCATCGCCGTTTCCCGAATTGGCGGAGACCGCGCGCGACCTGTTCCGCCGCGGGCTCGACTGTTTCGCCGACGCCGGGATCGAGCTGGTGAACGTGCATCCCGACCAACGCCTTCCGCTCCATCCGATCGAGCGGGTGCGCGCGCGCAACGCGGAGGCGATCGCGGCGCTCGCCGAGGACGCCGCCGGCCGCGGGATCAGGTTGATGGTCGAGAACCTCGATCGACAGTTCGCAACCGCTGCCGACTTAGCCCCCCTGTTCGACGGGTTCGACGACCTCGGCTTCCACCTCGACATCGGCCACGCCAACCTTCGCCTCGGTCTCGGGGAGGCGAACCGCACCAAGGCGCTGCTCGATGAGTTCGGTGATCGCCTGGCGCATGTGCACGTGTCGGACAACCGGGGCGGGACCGAGGACTTGCACCTTCCGCTCGGAGCCGGCTCGATCGACTGGAAGGGAGAAATCCGCAACCTCAAGGCGGCGGGCTACGACGGCACCGTCACGCTAGAGGTGTTCTCCCGCGCGCGCGAGCACCTGCAGACATCTCGCCGACTGTGGCTCGAATGGTGGCGAGAGGTAAAGGCGTGACAAAGCCGCGTCGATGCCGCGCGGAACGCAGAAAATGAACTCATGACGTTTCGGCTGCGCGACGACGAGACGGTGGTGCTGGAGACCCGCCCGCATTGGTCGGCGCTCGCCCGGCGCGCCGCGGCGGCCGTCGTGGCACTCACCGCGGCGGCGATTGCCGGATTCGTATGGAGTCCCGACCGCGGCGACGATCGGGTCGATCTCGCCGCGGGACTAATCGCCGCCCTGTTCGTGGTCCACTTCGTGGTTGCCGTCGTTCGCCGGCGCAACACGAGGGTCGTCCTCACCGACCGCCGCATCGTCACCTCGACCGGGATCGGGGGGCGCGCGGTGACGAGCGTCCCGTTGTCGCGGGTCGGCGGCGTGTCGCTCCGGCGGGGGGCGATCGGGCGCGTCCTCGGATACGGCACGGTCGTGCTGACGCCGTTGTGGGGCGAGGGGGAAAGCACGCTCGAGCGCATGCCCCGGCCGCGGCGGCTGCAGCGGGCGGTGGCCGATCTGCTGCTGGACCCTCCCGGCGAGGAGGTTCCGCCGACGGCTTCGCGCCTCGCGGAGGACGAGGACACCGGGCCGCTTCCGCGCGTCATCGTGTAACCCGCAGGAAGCGCATCGTGGGCGGCGAACCGTGATCGAAAGTGATCGAACGATGGAGGTGGACCCGATCGACGTGGTCCCCGCCCAGTTCAACAAGGTGATCGTGTGCATGTACGGGGGCCAGGGCGGAGCGGGTGCGAACGCACCGTTCACCTACACCGCCGGAACGAAGGTCAAGCCTTCCTAAGGAGTAACACCTGTGCTCGACCGCCGCCGCCGTCGGTAGGGTGGCGGCATGACCAGCGGAGTCATCGCCTCGTTTGCCGCGGTCCTCGCCCTCGGGCTCATCGAGGGCATGAACCGCTTCTACCCGGCGCGCCGGACGTGGGAGCGTCTTCGCAGCCTCCACGGGCGGCGCGCCGTGCGCGGAATGCGGGAGCGGTTCGAGGCGGCCGCGACGCAGCGGGCGCCGAAGTTCCTGGCGATGGCTCTGGTCCTGCTGGTCATACTGTGGGTGGGGGTGGCGTCGCCGCTGCTCGACAAGCGCTGGTACGAAACCGCGCTCGACGCGCTGCCCTACGTATTCGTGTCGATCGCGCTGCTGCGCGTGCCGGCGATGCTCACCGCCATAGCCGAGCGGATGAAAACGTTCGAGAAAGAGGCGGGATCGGATCCGGATTCGCCCGCCGGCGACGGCGGTCCGGACGTCATCGCCCTGTGAGCGGGCTCGCAGGAGCCCGGCTATACCTCGTCGCCGGGGCGCGCATCGGCGATGTGCAGTTGGCCGACCTCGTGCCCGAGCTCGCCGCCGCCGGAGTAGACCTCGTTCAGCTCCGGGAGAAGGAAATGGAGGCCGCGGCCCTGTTGCGCGCGGGCGAGGAGATCGCGGCCGCGTGCGGCGAAGCCGGGATTCCATTCGTGATGAACGACCGCCCCGATATCGCGTTGGCGCTGGGCTGTGGGGTTCACCTCGGCCAGGACGACGTTCCGGTCGACATCGCACGCCGCATAGTTCCCCCCGGCTCGATCGTCGGCCGTTCGACTCATTCGCGCGAGCAGATCGAGGAAGAGCTGGCGCGCCGCGAGCACGTTCACTACATCGCGGTCGGGCCGGTATACGAAACGCCGACCAAGCCCGGGCGTCCCGCGGCCGGCGTCGGGTTGCTGGATTTTGCCGCGCACGTCGTGCCGGCGGAGCTACCGTGGTTTGCGATCGGCGGCTTGAACCTCGAAACCCTTCCCGGCGCGATGGAGGCGGGGGCGCGCCGTGCCGTCGTCGTGCGAGCGATCACGGAAGCGAGTGATCCGCCGGGAGCTGCGGCGAAGATCAAGGCGCTGCTCGAAGAGGTTCCTCTTTAGCGGGAGCGTCTGCGGGTAAGCTCCCGCCCAATGTTCAAGCCGAAACTCGAGTGGCTTCTCGTGTTCGTGCCGATTGCCCTCGTGCTCGAGCTGACGCACGGGGAGCCCGTATGGATCTTTGTCACCGCGGCGCTCGCGATTCTGCCGCTGGCCGGGCTCATCGGACACGCCACCGAGGAGCTCGCGATCCATACCGGCCCCCAGATCGGCGGGCTCCTCAACGCCACCATGGGCAACGTGACCGAGATGATCATCGCGTTCTTCCTGATCCTTCAGGGGGAACTCGAGGTCGTCAAGGCATCCATCACCGGATCGATCATCGGCAACGTCTTGCTCGTGCTCGGCCTTGCGTTCGTGGCGGGGGGCTGGAGCCGATCGGAGCAGACGTTCAACCGGGCGACCGCCAACCTGCACACCGCGTCGCTCCTCATCGCGGTCGCCGCACTTGTTCTCCCGGCGCTCTTTCATCTCACCCCCGAGGCGACCGCGTTTCGCGAGGAAGCGGTCTCGGTGGGGGTGTCGATCGTCCTGATCATCACCTACATCACCGGCCTCGCCTTTGCGTTCAAGACCCACACGCAGCTGTTCCGCACTCACGGCCACGCCGAGGGTGAGGAGGAAAAGCCCAAGTGGTCGAAGAAGAAGGCCGGGGGGATCCTCGGAGCGGCCACCGTGGGCGTTGCCCTCATGAGCGAGTTTCTCGTCGGCGCCCTCGAACCGACCGTCGAGCAATTCGGGATCTCGAAGCTGTTCGTGGGGCTGATCATCGTCCCGATCGTCGGGAACGCGGCCGAGCATTCGTCGGCGGTGTTCCTCGCAGCGAAGAACAAGATCGACATCTCGATCGAGATCGCGATCGGCTCGTCGACTCAGATCGCGCTGTTCATCGCACCGGTGTTGGTGTTCGTGTCGCTTGCGGTCGGCACCCCGATGAACCTCATCTTCACGGGCCTCGAGGTCGCCGCGGTCGCGTTCTCGGGGGTCATCCTCGGTTTCATCGTCCTCGACGGCCGCTCCAACTGGTTCGAAGGCGCGCAGCTCCTCGCCGCGTACATCATCATGGCGATCTCGTTCTTCTTCCTGTAGGGGGTTCGGTGCCGCGAGCGATCGACTTTCACGTTCACTCTTCGACCGCGGAGTGGCTCGGCGGGAGCCTGGGGCCGATGCTCGACGGCACGCAGAAGTTCTTTCGCACCGAGGTCCGCATTCGGAGCGCCGAGGAGATGGCGGCCGAATACGAGGGCTGGGATCTCCTCGGCGTGCTGCTTGCGTGGGACGCGGAGACCGCGTCCGGGTTGCCGCCGCTCACCAACGACAGGGTCGCGGAGATTTGCGAGACCTATCCAAAGCAGTTCGTCGGCTTCGCGAGCGTCGACCCGCACAAGCCGGACGCGATCCCAGAGCTCGAGCGCGCGGTGGGCGATCTCGGGCTGCGGGGCCTCAAGCTCCATCCCCAGGTGCAGGGCTTTTTTCCGCACGAACCTCAGTGGGAGCCGCTGTGGGACAAGGTCGAGGAGCTCGGGCTTCCGGTAATCGTTCACGTCGGCATGACCGGGCTCGGCGCATGCGAGCCCGGCGGGTCGGGGATCGCGTTCGAGTACGGCCGACCGATGTACATGGACATGGTGGCGGCGCGCCATCCCGGGCTCACGGTAGTCATGGCGCACTTCGGCTACCCGTGGCACCTCGAGGTGATCGCGTCCGCGCTCCACAAGACGAACGTGTGGATGGACCTGTCGGGGTGGCGACCGCGCTACGTGCCCGACGAGATCAAGCGGGACGCCGCGACTCGCCTCCGGGATCGCACGGTGTGGGGAAGCGATTATCCGATGATCGATCCCGGCAAGGTGCTCGATGAGATCGGCGATCTCCGCCTCGGCGATGCCCAACAAGGGGTCCTGCGGGATAACGCGGCGCGCCTCCTCGGCATCGACCTGGAGTGACGGACGGCGGCGGGTCCGGAATTCGCCGTCGCCGGGGCGCGTTACCCTCTATGTATGCCGACGAAAGAAGAGATCAAAGAAGAGGTGGAGACCGTCCTCCAGACCGTCCAGGACCCGGAACTCGGGATCGACATCTGGAACCTCGGCCTCGTCTACGACGTCGCCATCGACGACGACAACAACGTGCACATCCAGTTCACCCTCACGACCATGGGATGTCCGATCGGTCCGATGCTCGACGAGCAGATCCGGGAGGGCACGTCGTACATCGAGGGCATCGGGGAGGTCACCACCGAGCTCGTGATGTACCCGCCGTGGTCGGTCGAGAAGATGAACCCGCTCGCCAAATCCGCGCTCGGCATCGTCTAGCTCTCGTTTGCGCTCGGCTCTCTCGCATCTCGAGTGCGCGCGCTGTAGACGTCGTCACGACGCGGCCGTCCTCCAGAATCGCTGCTCCTGCGGCGGTACCTTGCTCGCCCGTTACGACCTCGGGCAAATCGACGCCGGCGTGTTCGCGGGGCGGCGCCCGGGTCCGTTTCGCTACCGGGAGCTGCTTCCGCTTTCTCGTCCGCCGATCACCCTCGGCGAGCCGGAGACGCCGCTCCTGACCCTTCCGCGCCTGTCGGCCGAGTGGGGGACCGAGGTGGTCGTGAAGGACGACGCGCCTCTTCCCGGCGGGACCTTCAAGGCGCGCGGGGCGATGGTCGGTCTGTCGCGCGCTCGCGAGCTTGGAGCCGAGCGCCTCGTGATGCCGTCGGCGGGCAATGCAGGGGGAGCGTGGAGCCTCTATGCGGCCCGCGCCGGGATGCCGATCACGGTCACGATGGCGCGCACCGCGCCCGCGGCCAACCGCTCCGAGGTGACGCTCGCCGGTGGGGAGCTCGAGCTCGTCGACGGAACCATTGCCGACGCGGCGCGCCGGGCGAAGGAGATCGCCGCCGCCACCGGCGCCTTCCTCGCGGCGACGTTCTCCGAGCCGTACCGGTTGGAAGGAAAGAAGACGGCGTGGCTCGAGACGTTCGACGCGCTCGGATGGACGTTTCCGCGCACGATCGTGTTCCCGGTGGGCGGCGGCGTCGCGCTCGCCGCCGCGGCCAAGGTCGCGGCCGAGGTGCGGGCGCTCGGCCTCGTGTCGGGCGATGCACCCCGCCTCGTCGGCGTGCAGCCGGCGGGGTGTGCCCCGATCGTCCGGGCCTTCGAGTCCGGCGACGACGAGGTCGCGCCGTGGGCCGAGGTCGAGCCGACCGCCGCCGCCGGCCTCCGGGTGCCGGCGCCGAGCGAAGGCGATCTCGTTCTGCAGACGGTGCGGGAGAGCGGCGGAACGATGATGGCGGTCGACGAGGAAGACCTGTTGTCGTGGATCGGCCGCCTCGCACGGAGCGAGGGAGTGTGGGTGTGTCCCGAGGGGGCGGCGGCGTTCGCCGGCGCGGCGCGCCTCGCCGCCGAAGGAAACCTAAAGGGGCCCGCGGTGATCTACAACACCGGGACCGGCGCGAAGTACGCGGACGTCGCGAGCTGACGCCCGCGCCTCAGCCCTTGCGCCTGCGACCCTTCTTGTTGAGGTCGAAGTCGGCGTCGGTGGTCACGTTCGGCTCAATCGAGATCGCACGCGTGGTCGCCCGGTAACGGGCCATCGAAGCCGTGCAATCGTGCGTACCCACCGCCGCGGCCTCGATCGCGAACTCGCCGGCGTCGTCGGCGACCGCCGGTGCCATCCCGGCGCACTCAACCCGTGCTCCCGCGAGCGCACCTCCTGAGCGCGCATCGCGGACGCTTCCTTCGATCCTTCCGAAATGCCCGTCGCAGACGCCCGCGCGCAGCCACCGAAGGCTCGCCGCAACGTCGAGCCCGCCGTAGCCGACCTCGAACGGTTCGGCAACGCCGCCGCCGTCGCTTTTGCGAATCTTCTCGCGCGCCGCGCCCGCCATCAGCGCCTGCATAACGTGGAGAGGTCGAACGCCCGGGCACGCGCCTATCACCAGGGCCGCGGCGCCGGCGACATGCGGCGCCGCCATGCTCGTTCCCCCCATGCCGGTGTACGCAAATATCCCGGGCTGAAGCCCCGCGTCCTTGGGGTCGATGCGAGGAATGATCGATGCCGCGCCACCCGTGAGGCTGGCGGCGGAGTGGATCCAGTCGCCCGGCGCCGCGATGTCAGGGCGGCGCGGCGGGTTCGTACCCTCGGCCTCGGGCGTCCAGGTCGCAGGATCGTGGAGCCCGGTTCCGGAGGTGCCGCGGCTGCTGAACGACGAGAGGTTGCCCGTTTCGTCGTCGTAGGACGCGACCGACAGCACGTACGGACTCTGCGAGTTGCCAGACAGCTCGGCACCGCTGCCGCTTCCGCTGGAGTTGCCCGCCGCGAAGACGGTCACGACGCCGCTCTCGTATAGGTCTTTCTGGATCTGTGCGAGGACGGAGTTGGGGTTGTACTCGCAGCCTCTGGCGCAACCCCAGCTGTTGTTCGTCACGCGGATCTCGAAGTCATCGACGTGGTCGAGCGTCCACTGGAGCGCGGTCGTTCCAAACGCCGCGGAGATTGCGTCGCCGACTTTCACGCTTACGAGCGAAGCCTGCGGCGCCATTCCGATGACGTACCCGTCGCCGCCGTAGAACCTTGGATCGGCCTCACCGTCGCGGGCGTAGTAGCCGTTGCCGGCGACGATTCCCGCCACATGCGTCCCGTGGCCGCTGACGAACTCCGTAGTCGGGAGCCGGTCGCCGGGATCGGGCGGCGCGGTGGGTAGGTGCTCGACGCTCACGGCCTTGACGATTCTGCTCTCGCACGGTGCGTAGGGACCCGGCTTGCAATCCCATCCACCAAAGTCGCGGTGCGTCTTGTCGATCCCGCTGTCGACCACGGCTACCGTGACGCCCTTGCCGGTGACCGCATCGACTCCGCGCCCTTCGACGGACGAGCGCAACGTCCCCAGCGCGCTCCCCGCCGCATCGAACTCCCAGATGCCGTTCGGGCCGCGCGCGTTTACGTCCACCACCGAAGTCGAGAGGAAGTAGGTCAGCTCGTGATCGGGTTCGACGAAGTCGACGGCGGGATGGCTCAACAGCCGCGCGAAGCCTTCCTGGTCGACGAGCCCGAAGAACCGTGGTCCATCTCCGTACCACTGCAGCCGTCGCACGCGCCGCTCCATCGCCCGCTCGACCTCGGTCGTCCTCGCGTTGAGGGCGACAATCACGCGCAGGGACCCGTCGCGCTGGGTGGCGAAGTCGAGGTTCGCCTCGAGGTTCTGAGGCGTCTTCGACGGATGTTCCGCCAGCGCCTGTCGTAGTAGATCGTGATTCAGCCAGTCGCCGGGTTCACGGGCGGCGGCTGGATGGAGAATTGAGAACGCGACGAACAGCGCGATAACCAAACGCAACATCCGCCGCATGGGGTCTTCTCCTGGATAGCGCCTTTGCCGGGTGTGTAGAGGTTCGTCACTTGCGGGTGAAATCCTTAGGTGATTCGCGTCTACGGTCGGAAATATTTACGGGGCGCTGGTTGGGCCGGGAGCATCTCCTACGTTCGCGAACATACGTTCGATATTGGGCAGAGGCGACGTTCCCCGCGAGGTGCGCAATGGGTGGAGCCAAGGCGGCGGCGCTCACCGCGGCTTTCGAACTCGGGCGGGCGCGCGGCGAGGGAGCTTCCGGTAAGACGGACGATACGGGATGCATCCGAGATCGCCATCGTTCTCGAGCTCGTGTTGCGATGCGGCGGGGTCGCCTTCGCACTGGTGCATACGCACCCCTCCGGCGCGCCGAGGCCGAGTGCGGAAGACATCGCCGTCACCCGGCGGGTGCAGGGCGCGGCAGCAATAGTCGGCGTGGAGTTCCTGGATCACGTGATCGTCGCCGGCACCAAGCACACGGGCATCATCGCGACGGGGCTCGGAGCACAAGGTTGATCGGAATCGGTCGCCGGCGGCGACGCCGACGGTTAGACGTGACGCGCGCCTAGTGGGGCCCGGCTCTGACGCGGACCGCCGGTTCGTAGGGGGTTCCGTCGGGCCGGAACCAGCGCGCTCCGTCGGGCGTTAGTTCTACCGACCATCGATATTCGTGCACGAGCCGGTGATGGAACCCGCAAATCGTGACGAGGTTCTCGATATCGGTCGGCCCGCCCTGCTCCCACGGGCGGATGTGGTGTGACTGTAGGAAGGTCTTGCGGTGGCATCCGGGGAAGGTGCAACGATTCCGGTCTCGGTGGCGGACGTAGCGCTCGATCCACCGGGGCGGCGTGCGCGACGCTCGTCCGATGCCGGTGGCGTTGCCCTGGCGGTCGGTGAAGACGAACTGAAGCCGCGCGTCGCACGCGAGCCGGCTCTTCGTATCGGGATGAAGGCAAGGGCCTCCCTCGATCTCGGCGCCGGCATAGCCATCGTCGTCGTAGGTGGCGTGGACGACGACCAGGGCGCGGTCTGACTGTGGCTCGCGGGCCAACGTGTCGGACGCCATCATCCACAGCGCGTCCGCCCGGCGCTGGGCGATGCGATCGTCCTCGCTCACCCACCACGGCCGGGCGTCGTCGGGAAGGTCGGGGATCTTGTCGGCCACTGCGCCGATTGCCGTGATGATCGCCTGTCCCTCGGCGGGAGGAAAGACGCCATAGAGATGAAGCCTGTCTCGCTCCATCGACCACGACCACTCGAGGCGGCGCGCCGCGTCGACCTCGCCCGCCTCGTCGGCGCGCCGGAGGGCGTCGTCGCCGCGGTCCCGGATGGTAACGGGGGATACCTTCCGCGCCCACGGGATGAGGCGCTCCTCGTTCTCGGGCGTGGCGAAGCGGGTGAGCTCTACGACCCTGTCGAGGTCGAGCTCACCTGCTTCGAGCGCCGCCGCGATCTTGGGAAGCCGCTCGAGGGCGTGGGCCGCATCGACGTAGCGAGCGGCTTTGAAGCGGGTAAGCCGGAGATGCCCGGCCAGCCACATCGCCATGTCGGCGCAGCCGTCGTGCTTCCAACTGCCTTCGAGGTCGATCGCCCGCACCGCGCGCAGAAGGTCGCGGCCGGCGGCGCAAATGGCGGCGTGCGACGAATCGAGCTCGGCGGTGTGGGAAGACCCGGTGGGCGGCTGGATGACGGGGAACTGTGACATGGCTACTCCTACACATGCGTTCCGTTATCTGTGACAAACTATATCGAACACATGTTCGATATACAAGCCTTTTCGCCCTTTTTGCAGGCGATTTTGAAAACTTTCTCCGAAAGCCGGGGGCGCGGGATGTCGGCTCGATATATAGGAGACATGGCCACAACGTCGGAGCGCATGACGCATCGGCTGCCCGAGGACGTCGTCGAGACGGCGCAGGAGGCTTTCGGCCTCGACCGCCCCGGCGTGGAGGCGCTCGGAATGTTGATCGGTGCCTGTCCGCTGTTCCGGCGCGAGGGGGAGTCGTTCCCACCCGACATGCTCTCGAGGATGGGGATGATGTTCGCCTATCCCGGAGTGGCTCGAGCGGCGGCCTTCATGGCGGAGCACACGGAACCGATCCTGTACGACCTGGCGCGCCGGGTGGCATCGGGCGCCTATCGCGGACACAGGGCCGGCGCCTTGTTCGCCCTTGCCGTGAGCGAAGAGGAGCGCGGCAACATCGTCGCGGCGGAGGGCATGGTGACCGAGGCACTGGCCGACGATCCGGATTTCCTTCCCGCCGTGCGCGAGGGCGCGTTCTTTGCCTTCGAGCGAGGAAATGCCCGCCGAGCGCTCGAGTTGTTGTTGCGGTCCGGAGAAGATCCCGACGACCCGATCGTTGGATTCTTGCGTTCGTTCGTGCGGCCCCCGACGACCTCCGTTCCCCGGAACGCGCCCTGTCCGTGCGGATCGGGGAGGAAGCACAAGCTGTGTTGCCTTCGGGCGGAGCACCCGCTCGAGCGCCGGGCGCGGTGGCTCTACTTCAAGGTCGCGTCGTGGGCGGTCGACAAAGCCGGACCGACCGTGATGCGGGAGGTCGCCCGCCGCATGTTCGACGCGGAGCCGGATTCAGACGTTGCTCTCGACGTCGCGTTGCGGGATGCCACCGTCTTCGATGTGGCGTTGTTCGACGAGGGCGTGTTCGCGCGGTATGTCGACGAACGGGGAGTGTTGCTTCCCCGGGACGAGCGCGATCTGGCGCGTTCCTGGATGGGCACCGCGCGAGCCGGGTACGAGGTCGTCTCCGTGGCCGCCCGGCGTGGCTGCCGCATACGCGACCTCATAACGGGCGCGGAAATCGAGATCGACGATCCCGACGGCTGGGATTCCTACGAACGCCTCGACGTGCTGTTCGGGCGCGTCGTCCCGACGGGGGGTGGGCACATGTTCTTCGGGGTCCCCGCGGTCGTGCCCCGTCCGCAACGGCACACGCTCGTCGCAATGCTCGAAGCGGGTGGCGAATGGAACGACATCGTCCCGTGGCGGCAGTCGATGACGCGCCTTCCGGCCATGACGACGATGGAGGGTGAAGAGGTTGTGATGTGCTCTGCTCTCTACGAGGTACCCGATGCGGCATCGGCCAAGCTCGCCCTCGGCCGCGTGCTCGACCACGACCAGGATGGCACGTTCGCCTCGAAGGTAGACGTCGACGGCGAGACCTACGTTCGGGGGTGGATCTCGGTGGAGGGTGACACGGCCGAGATCACCGCCAACTCTATCGAGAGGTTCGAGAAGCTGACGTCGATATTGACGGAGTCGGTCACCGGGGCGCGGCTTGTTTCGGAGGACCGCCGGCGCCTCGACGAGATGCCTCCCGACGAGTTCGACGATAGTTCGATGACGGAGCCGCCGCCGCCCGAGATGCTCGCCGCGCTGGAGGCGCGCGTGGCCGCGTACGAGGAGAAGTGGTTGGACATGTCGATTCCCGCGCTGGGCGGCGCCACGCCGCGCGAGGCGGCCGAAAGTCCCGGGCTGAGACCCGAGCTCGACGCATTGCTCGACGACCTCGCATGGAGCGCGCGCCGCACTTCGGGCCCGGGCCGCTCGATGGACGCGGGCCGCATCAGGGCCCGGCTCGGGATCTAAGCCGCCGCCGGCCGCCCGTACGAGAAATGGCGCGCTTGACGCGCGGCCACCGCTCTCGCTATAATCGAACACACGTTCGATAACCGGCCGAGCGGTCCCTCCCCGGGCCCCTGGGCGAAGTTCCCCGGCGACGCCCACGCCGTCATCGGACGTGAGGGAGCGGGGCCCGATGGATCTGCCGATTCCGGCGGATCGATCGGGCCCCCTTGTGTTCCGAGTGAGAGCGCGAAAAACGAAAGCGACGAGGAGAGGTCACCGGCGCGCCGTGACGAAACGGTACGACGAAGACATCGAGGTCACCTCCGAGCCTCGGGCCGGCATCCCGGTCGCGTTTTCGTGGCGGGGGCGGCGCTACGACGTCGACCAGAGCCTTGCGACGTGGAGCGAGGCGTGGGCCGACGAATGCGACCGCTCCTTTTTCCGGGTCCTGGCGCATCCCCGGGGTGCGCTCTGCGACGGCGCGGTAGATCCCGACGGGTTCCTCATGACCAAAGGCGCCGTCTACGACCTCTACCTCGACGAGTTGCGCGGCGCGTGGCGGCTCGCCCGGGTGTGGGACTGATGGGTACTCTCGGCACCGATGAGCGAGCGCACGCGCTTCGACGCGTTGAGGGATGGATCGATGTCGATCCCGGTCAACGACCACCTCGGGTTCCGCATCGAGGACGGCACGACCGACGAAGTTCGGTTTTCGTGGACCGTCCCCGAGGACCTGTGCAACTCCGCGGGCGCACTGCAGGGCGGGATGCTCGCCGCGTTCGCGGATGCGGTTCTCGGTGGTGCGGCCGCGTTATACCTCGATCCCGAGACCTATCCCGCGCTTGCCGAGATGAAGATCTCGATCTTCCGGCCGGTCCCGGCCGGCACGGACCTCACCGGGGTGGGGCGCATCTTGAAGGCGGGACGCCGCGTCCTGTTCGTCGAGGCGGAGATCTTCGACCCCGACCGGCGGCTGGTGGCAAAGGCGTCGGGCACCGAGATACCTTCGCCGATGCCGTAGCCCGCTTTCTTCTCCTGTGCTTTCGCAGGGCGAAAGTCCAGGCACATAAAGCGGCAGGGCCGGGCCTCCGGTGAGCGGGTTCGTCCATCTCCACTGTCATTCGACGTGGTCGCTCCTCGACGGTGCGATCCCCGCCGAGATGTTGCCGCACCTCGCGGCCGCATTGGGCTACGACGCGATCGCGCTCACGGATCACGATTCCCTCACCGGTGCGGTGCGTTTCTCGCAGGCATGCCGGGACGCCGGCGTCAAGCCGATCTTCGGCGCCGAGCTGACGCTTGCTCCTCGCTCCGGGCGTACGGGCAAGGGGCGCGGCCGCGCCGTTGAGCACGTCACCGTGCTGGCGCAGAATGCGCGCGGGTACGCCAACCTGTGCCGGCTGATCACCGGCGCGCACTTGACCAACGCGCGCGGCGCGCCGGAAACCACGTTCGAGGCGGTGGCCGAGCGCGGCGATGGATTGTTCGTGCTGTCCGGGTGCCGGAACGGCGAGGTCGCGCGCCTTGCGGCCCGGGGGCGCATTCCGGACGCGGTCGAGGCGGCGCGCAAGTGGCACGGCGCGTTCGGCGACGCGTACCGGATCGAGATTTTCGACCAGCGCGGCTACGGAGACCGCACCCTGCGCGACCGCCTCTTGCGGATCGCCGGCGACGCAGGGGTCACGCCGGTTGCCACCAACGACGTTCACTACGCACGGCGCGCCGATGCATCGACCCACGAGCTGCTGCATTCCATAAAGGACATCGTTCCGCTGTCGCGCACCCACGCGCTCAGGCCGAACGCCGAGTACCGCCTCAAGGGGCCCGATGCCATGCGGGAGTTGTTCTCCGACGTCCCCGCCGCGTGCGACGAGAGCGTGCGGATCGCGGACGCGTGCAACTTCGACCTGGACCTCGGGAGTTACCACTTTCCCGACGGGGCGGTCGGCGGCGAGCGGGCCCAGGCGCTGCTGGCGCGCCGGTGCTTCGAGGGCGCGGCGCGCCGCTTCGGGACGATCCGAACCGATATCGAAGACCGCCTCCAGCACGAGCTCCGGATGATCCACAAACTGGGGTGGCCGTCGTACTTCCTGCTGGTCGCCGACATCATCGACCACGTCCGGGGCGTCCTCGGGATCCGCTGCACGTGCCGCGGGAGTGCGGCGGGATCGCTCGTCTGCTACGTCCTCGGCATCTCCGATGTAGACCCGGTGCGCTACGAGTTGTTGTTCGAGCGCTTCATGAACACGCGGCGCGAGGAGCTTCCCG
>Ga0247713_1000312_pt1 | contig 32336 bp, 29 predicted proteins | sample 21E_NmetaG_FD_189936 | JGI IMG/M metagenome (GOLD analysis project Ga0247713, IMG submission 189936) | Soil microbial communities from hillslope of Landscape Evolution Observatory, University of Arizona, Oracle, AZ, United States - 2-1-E_N | ecosystem: Engineered > Artificial ecosystem >...
GAGTACGCCCGGGTGCCGCCCTGGGGGTTGTCGACCACGAACACCGGCATCGAGGGGCCGACGGCGCTGGCCATGGGGACGACGGTCTGGTGGAGGTTGGCCGGCTCCAACTCCACCTCGCCGGCGGTCAGCAGGGCCTCGGCGGCGTCGGGTGAGTCGGCCCAGCCCTCGGCCATGACCGCGGCCCGCACCGAGCGCCGCAGGGGGTCGCACACCCGGTCCCAGTCGATGCGGGGGCCGCAGTGGATGACGGTCCTCTCCCCCATCCCGGGCACCACCCCGCCGGCGGTCTCGATGGCCACGAGCATCGGCGTGCCCTCGTCGAGCCGGCGGGCCACCTCGGCGTTGGCCTCGTCGATGGCCGCCGCCCGCTTCCCGTACAGGCGGCTGAGGGCGGCGACGAGCTCCGGCTCCCCGTCGGCCGGCGGTCGCCAGTCGACGTGGACCACCGGCCGGCCCTGCTCGCGGACGGCGTCGGCGAACAGCGGCAGGCCGAGGTTCACCACCTCCACCTCGCCGGGGAGCTCGACAACCGTCATGACGCGACCTCCTTGGTGTCGATGACCTTGCGGGCCGCGTCCAGCAGCGCCGCCTCGGCGTCGTCGAACGTGGACTTCCATTTGGCCGCCTCGGCGTGCAGGGCGCCGGCCTCGGCCTCACACGACCGCACCATGGCTTGCACCGCTTCCGGGGCGGCGCCGCCCTGGGCCGAGCGGGTCATCACGATCCGGCGGGGATCGAGGACGGGGCCCAGGTCGTGTCCGGCCAAGCCCAGGGGGCGTCCGTCCAGCTCGACCGAGGCGTTGTCGAGCATCTCGCCGGTGATGTCCACGCCCCGCAGCCCCTTGGCCGCCGCCTCCCGCACCGTCCGGCCGACGATGACGTAGGCGGTGCGGTAGTCGATGCGGCACACGGTGACGATGTACTCGGCCAGGTCGGTGGCCTGGGTGAACCCGGACGTGAGGGCGTCGGCCATGCGGCCGGCGTTCACCGTCAGGGTGCGGACGACTCCGCTCATGAGGCGGGTCACCCGGCCGGCGAGCTCCAGGGCCCGGGGCACCTCGCCGTAGGCGAAGATCAGGTTGTCGCTGCGGGCCGAGGGGCTCTTGACCACGGCCAGAAACCCGCCCAGGCGGCCGATGAGAATGCCGGAGGCGCCGCGCACGATCGACAGCGAGTACGGGTTGCGCTTCTGCGGCATGAGCACGCTGGAGCGGGTGTAGCCGCTGTCCAGGTCGACGTAGTCGAACTCGCCGCTCGACCAGATCTCGAGGTCCTCGGCCAGCTTGCTCTGGTTGGACAGCATGCTGGCCGTCGTCCCGAGGATGTTGATGAGCCCGTCCACCTGCCACATGGCGTCTCGGGTGTGCTCGATGACGCCGTCGAATCCCAGCAGGCCGGCGATCACGGAGCGGTCCTCCAGCAGGCGGCTGCCGTTGACGCAGCCCGCGCCCCCGGGGCTGGTGTCGACCCACGCCAGCCCGTCGAGCAGGCGGCGGGCGTCGCGCAGCGTCGGGTAGGCGAAGGAGAGCACGTAGTGACCGAAGGTCGACGGCTGGGCCTGCTGCAGGTACGTCTGGTCGGGCATGAGCGTCTCGGCGTGGCGCGCCGCCTGGGCCACCACGCTGTCGACGAAGCCGGCGGCGTCGTCGACCAGGTCAACCAGCTGGCGGCGCAGGAGCAGGCGCAGCGAGAGCCGGGTCGCCTCTCGTCGCGGGCGGCCGGCGTGCAGCCAGCCGGCGACGTCGCCCAGCCGGGAGGCGAAGTAGTACTCGCGGGAGTTGTAGGCCTCGCCGTGGGAGGGGTCGTAGGGGAAGTCCTCCGGCGGTGTGGCGTAGACCTCCATGAGCAGGCTCAGCAGCTTGCGGGCCGCATTCTCGGGCACCACCCGCCGGCCCCGCAGATCCATCACGTGGGCGATGTCGGCCAGATTCAGGCCGTGATGGAGCAGGGGGGCATCCGCGTTCTCCAGGGTGAAACCGGACTCGATCAGCTCGCGCGCCGGCGCTCCGGTGACCGCCTCGGCGCCGGTGACGTCGCTCATTGCTCTCTCTCCAGGTGGTGGGCGGCCGCCAAGACTCCAGCCATGTCGTCGGCGGCGGCCAGTAGGCCGCCGGTGTGCCAGAACACGACGGGGCCGGCGCCGGCCTCGACGAGGTCGAGGACCACGGCGAAGGCCTTGGCGGTGTAGACGGGGTCGAGCAGGAGCCCCTCGGTCCTCAAGGCGACGGCCGCGGCCCGCTCCCCTGCCTCCGACGCCGTCCCGAAACCGGGCCCCCGGGCGTCGACCAGCTCGAACTCGCCGGTGGCGATGCCCAGCAGGGACGCGCACCGTTCGGCCAGGGCGGTGATCTCGCGGCGCGCCCGGTCGACCGGGCGGCTCACCGAGGCGCCGACCACCCGCCAGCTCCCACGGGCCACGCCGGTGCCGACGGCCAGGCCGGCGCAGGTGGTGCCCGAGCCGCTGGCGATCACCACCGCCTCGGGGATGACCGCCGCCTTGTCGAGCTGGCCGGCCAGCTCCTCGGCGGCGACGACCATCCCCACCGTGCCCACGGCGACCGCACCGCCCCGGGGCACGGAGTAGGGCCGGCGCCCGCCGGCTTCCAGCTCGGCCGCCACCTCCTCGATGGCGGTGTCGACCCGGCTGCGGTCGGGATCCCCGGTGTAGCGGACCTTCGCTCCGCAGGCCTGGGCGAGGGCCAGGTTCGGGTGCCGGCGGGCGGGCTCGTCGCCGTAGAGGACCAGCTCGCAGTCGATGCCGGCCACGCTGGCCGCGGCGGCGGCCGCCGGGCAGAAGTTCGACCCCGGGCCGCCGCCGGTCACGAGCACGTCGCAGCCGCCGGCCAGGGCGGCGCCGACGATGAACTCCAGCGGGCGGGCCTTGTGGCCGGCGGCGGCAAAGCCGCTCAGGTCGTCGCGCTTGACGTAGATCGGCGGCGAACCGAGGCGGGCCTCCAGGCGGCGGGCCCGCACCAGCGGCGTCGGCAGCGTGGCCAGGGGGAAGCGGTCGAGGGTCACGCCCATGCGTCGGTCTCCACCAGGCGGGCGGTCCGGGAGCGGGCCACGACCTCGTCCACCATGGCCCGGGCGCCGGCGACCGCCGGCGTGGCCAGCAGGGCGCGCAGCTCCTCGGCGTCGAGCAGGCCGGTGTCCTCCAGCGCCGCCGGCGTGCCGGCGCCGGGCTGGATGGCGGCGTGCATGCGGGACTGGGCTTCGTGCTTGCCCAGGCGGGCGGTGAGGGTGGCCAGGACCCGCTCGGAGCCGGCGCCGGCGGGCACGTTGGCGGCCATGGCGTCGACGTCGACCTCCAGGCCGGAGAGCAGGGCGATGGCCGTCTGCAGGGCCACGCCGGCCAGCAGGCAGACCTCGGGAAAGGCGACCCACTCCGCCTTCCAGCCCCGGCCGTCGCGCTCGTGGATCTGGGTCATGCCTTCGAGGAGGACGCCGGCGCCGGCCCGGGCCAGGCGGGCGAGGGTGTCGAGGTGCTCGCTGCGCTCGGGGTTGCGCTTGTGGGGCATGGTGATGCTGCCGACGGAATCGGCGGTCGTGGGCTCCCGCAGCTCGCCGATCTCCGGGCGCTGGAGCTCCAGCACCTCGTTGCCGATGCGGGCGAGCGTCCCGCAGATCATGGCCAGCGCGTGGGCGAACTCGGCCAGGCGGTCCCGCGCCGTCAGCCAGGAAATGCCGGGGTCGGACAGGCCCATCTCGGCGCAGAAGGCGGCGCGCACCGCCGGCCCGTCGTCGCCGAAGAACCCGAGCACGCCCACGGCGCCGCCCAACTGGCCCACCAGCCAGCGGGACCGGCCCTCCCGGAGCCGGTCGAGGTGGCGGCGCACCTCGTCGGCCCACGACGCAGCCTTGAACCCGAAGGTGATCGGTGCGCCGGGCTGGCCGTGCGTCCGCCCCACCATGACCGTGTCCCGGTGGCGGTGGGCAAGGTCGACCAGCAGCGACTCGACGGCCCGCAGGTCCCGCCACAACACCCGGCCGGTCTCGCGCATGGCAACGGCGGTCCAGGTGTCGGTGATGTCCTGCACCGTGGCGCCCAGGTACACGTGCTCGGAGGCCGGCGCCGGCAGCACCCGCTGCAGGCCGTGGATCAGCCCCAGGGTGGAGTGCGAGGTGCGCCGGGTCTCCTCGGCCACGAAGGCCAGGTCGAGCGCCTCCACGTCGGCGGCGGCGGTGATCTCCTTCGCCGACTCCGGGGGGATGATGCCCACCGACGCCTGGGCCCGGGCCAGGGCGGCGAGGATGTCGAGCCAGGACTGGAGGCGGGCCCGCTCGTCGAAGACCGCCCGCAGCTCGTCGGTGCCCCAGAGGTGGGCGTAGAGCTCGGATTCGGTTATGCGGGCGCCCACGCCGGCTCCGCAGCTTTGGCAATGGCGGCGAGGGCCTGCTTCACCTGATCGAGCGACGCACCCCACGGCACCGCCACCGTGACGCCCTGGTCGGCGATGGTGTCCTCCAGCAGGCAGCACTTGGTCAGCAGTGGCCGGCCGTCGGCCGGGAACAGCCGGCGGGGGCACAGCTCCACCGCGTCCTTCGGGCCCTCGCCGTAGAACCACTCGTGGATGCCCCGCGACCGCTCGCAGCCCAGCAACGTCCAGTCGGCCTGCGCCGGCCGCTCATCGAGGAATGCCACCGTGCCCGGGCCCTCGACGCGGAACCCCGAGCCCCGGCACGGGACCAGGTACCGCTCCGACGGGTGGGCCGCGGCCAGGTCGACGAGGTCGACCACATCGGCGACCAGCTCGATGGGCGGGAGGTCCTCGGCCACCTCGAGAACCCGGCGGGCCTGGTCGAACAGCTTGGCCGGCCGGGGTGGGACGACGTCGCCCACCCGGATGCGGATGGGCGCGGGGTCGAAGATGAAGTTCACGTGGTGGTAGCGACCCTCGACGACCACGCAGCGAGCGGCGTTGTCGCCAGCGACCTGGGCGAGGACGCTCGGCACGCCGGTGTCGACGTCGGGGGCGACGACGTAGACGCACTCGTCGGGCAGGGCCAGCACCTCCACAGAGGCGATCGGCGAGAACAGCGAGGTGTCGTCGGCCTTGGTGACCCGCACCAGCGCGGTGTCCCGGCCGGCCCGCGCCACGATGAAGCGGGTGTGGCGGTAGGCCTCGCGGCCGAGGAAGTGATCGGTGAGCGCCTCGGCCGTGAGGGGCCCGCCGGCCGTCGCCACCGACACTCGCCGGTACTGGCCGGGGACGAGGTTGCTCACCAGCGCAGGGCCGCCTTAGGGGTCAGCTGCATCGTGTCGGCCCGCAAGCCGAGGCGGAGCGTTTCCACGCCGAGCACCTCGGCGACGGGGATGTTGGCCAGGTTGACGTTGGGCCCGCAGTGGCGCACGAACCACACCGCCTGGTCCTTCCTGGGCGTCTCGAAGACCACCCGGTCCACGCCGCCGGCGTTGATGACCGCGGCGACCAGGTCCTCGCGCACGGTGCCGGCGGCGTCGTAGATCCCCACCGTCCCGCTCTCCCGGCCCTCGGTCAGCACCCAGCGGGCGCCGGCGGCCAGGTCGGAGGCCACCTCCTCGGCCCACTGGGCGGAGGAGAGCTGGTCCGACGCCTTCTTGGCCCCGACCTCGGACAGCACGGTGAACCGGCTGGTGGCCGTGCGGATCAGGTCGTACTTCTCGTCCGGCCGCATGGGCGCCGCACCACGCGACACCTCGATGCACGGGAACCCGACGCCGGCCGCCCAGTCGAGGAACTCCTCCACCCGTCGCTGCACCCACGCCACCTCGAGGAGCGTGCCGCCGACGCACCCGAGGATGCCGTTGGCGGCAAGGGTGTCGAGCTTGGCCTCCACGCCGGGATCGAGGTAGGCCGTGCCCCACCCGAACTTCCAGATGTCGATGTAGGCGCCGCAGGTCTCGAGCACGCCGGGCAGCTCGGAGGCCGGCAATCCCTTGTCGAGCACATGGGTGATCCCCACCTGCCGGGGCTTGGGCGGGCGCTCAGGAAGGTCGAGCGGGAAAGGCGTACCCACGAGTCCTATGGTAGAGAGCTGTCTACTTTAGTGCAAACAGCTGAACGGAGGCTGATGGACCTCGGACACCTTGTGGGAGCACTGCGGGCCAACCCGGGCCTGCGGAACAAGGTGCCGATCGCCCTGGTCCGGGAGGTGTTCGGCGCCGGCGACTGGCTGGCCGGCCCGGGCGACGACGGGGCGGTGATCGACGGCTCGCTCGTGGTGGGGGGCGAGGCCATCCTCCCCGCCTTCGTGGCCGGCGATCCCTTCGGCGCCGGCGTGGCCGCGGTGCTGGCCAACGTCAACGACCTGGCGGCGATGGGCGCCGTACCGCTGGCCATCGTCGACACCGTGGTCGCCGCCGACGACGTGGCCCGCCGGGCGCTGGAGGGCATGCGCCACGCGTCCGGCCTCTACGACGTGCCCATCGTCGGCGGCCACCTGACCCGCCACGACGGCCCGCCGGCGCTGTCGGCCTTCGGCCTCGGCCGGGCCGAGCATGTCCTGTCGGTCCGCAATGCCGCGGTCGGTCAGCGCGTGATGCTGGCGTGCGTGACGGAAGGGACCATGCGCGACGACTTCCCGTTCTTCGCCTCCTTCGATGAGCGGGGTGAGCGGCTGGCCGGCGACGTCCGCACCTTGGCGACCGTGGCCGGCGCCGGCGCCTGCGTGGCCGCCAAGGACGTCAGCATGGCCGGCATCGTCGGCTCCCTGGCCATGCTCCTGGAGTGCAACCGGTTGGGGGTGACGGTCGACCTCGACGCGGTGCCTGTCCCCACCGGCGTGGCGCTGTCGCAGTGGCTTATGGCCTTCCCGTGCTTCGCCTTCCTCCTCTGCGTGCCTGCGGGCCGGGAGGACGACTGCGCCGGCCCCTTCCTCGATCGGGGCATCCACGCCGCGGTGATCGGAACGGTCGACGGTTCCGGGGAGGTGGCGGTGCGTGGCGGGGGCCGGCGAGAGGTGGTCGTCGACCTGGCGTCGGAGGCGGTGACCGGCCTCTGAGCCCACACGTTGAGCGGGCGCCCGGTCACGTTTCGTGATCCCGCTGGCCGGGGATCAGCAACATATGACCATCGAATCCCTTCTCGTGTTCGTCCTCGTCCTCGCCTTCATCGGCCTGATCGTCGGCGCCGTCGCCCGTGTCATCGTGCCCAACGCGCCCATTGGGATCGGGGCGACGATCGGTGCCGGCATCGCCGGCGCGTTCATCGGAGGCTTCATCGGCCGGCTGCTGTTCGGGCCGAACCTGACCCAGCTTTGGTCCTTCGTGCTGTCGGTCCTCGTGGCGGCTGCCCTCGTGTGGGCGCTGGCCGGACGGGGCCGGAGCTACGGGTACCGGCGCCAGGCTGTTTATGACAGTGGGTACGACGACCGCGTCGTCGTCGACGACCGGCCCCTTTCCCGCCGCCGCCGCTTCTTCTAGGACCGGCGGCTACCGCCGGCGGGCGGCTTGGAGGTCGATGGCCATGGGCTGGTGGGCCACGCCCACGTAGGTCTCGATCTCGCCGTGCTTGTGCCAGCCCAGGCGCTCGAAGAGGGCGACGTTCTGGAGCTGGATGTGGGCCACCATCTCCCGCCCGTCGCGCTCCCCCGCCGTCGCCACCGCGAACCGCACGAGCGGCCGGCCCAGGCCATGGATGCGGGCCGACCGGACCACGGCCAGGCGGTCGCCCTGCCACAGCCGGTCCGACCTGTCGAGCGGGAACAGCCGCACCGTCCCCACCGGCGCGTCGTTCAGGTACGCCAGCACGTGGACGACGTCGGGGTCGTCGTCGTACCGGTCACGGTCGGTGCCCTCGAACAGCTGCTGCTCGTCCACGAAGACCTCGTGGCGGATGCGGTAGTGGATCTCGAGCTCTTCGGGAGTGGCCGCCGGCCGGCACTGGACTCGAGTCCGACGGTGGGTGCGAAGGTCGCTCACCCCAGTCGCTTCGACAAGGTGACCGCCTTCTCGACCGTGCTCATCGCTGAACACGCCTGGCACCGGGCGCAGCCGGCGGCAGCGCCCTCGGCGCTGAGGCCCCGGGCCGTGAGGTAGGGCACGACCTGGCGGTAGACCGTCTCGGTGTACTCCGCCGACGGCGGGGGGAGGTCCTCCATCAGGCTGCCGGCGATCGGGCGCAGGGGGACGACGAAGGGGTAGACCCCCATGTCGATGGCCCGCTTGCAGCCGTCGATGGTCAGCTGCGGGTCCTCGCCCATGCCGAGGATCACATACGTCGACACCTGGCCGGCGCCGAACAGGCTCACCGCCCGCTCCCACGCCCCGAAGTAGCCCTCGATGCCGGTACGGGCCTTGGCCGGGGCGATGCGGGCCAGCACCTCGGGGTCGAACGTCTCCACGTGGATGCCGACCGAGTCGATGCCCATGCCGTGCACCCGGTTGACGACATCGAGGTCGTCGGGGGGCTCGAACTGGACCTCGACCGGCAGGCCGGCGGCCTCTTTCACCGCCGCACCGCAGCGGGCGACGTAGAGGGCGCCCTTGTCGATGCCGGTCGTGCTCCCGGTGGTCAAGGTGGCGTCGACGGCGCCGTCGAGCTCCTTGGCCGCCACCGCCACCTCGGCCAGCTGCTCGGGCCGCTTCTTGGCGATCGTGCGCTCGGCGTCGAGGGAGAGTCCGATCCCGCAGAACTGGCACTGGTCGGAGTTGCCCCAGTAGGCGCAGGTCTGCAGCACGGTGCTGGCGAGGGAGTCCAGGTGGAGGAGGGCGATCTTCCAGTACGGGATGCCGTCGGCCGTGGTCAGGTCGTAGTACCGCGGGCGGGGAGCGCCGGCGGCGCCGGCCAGACGCGTGCCGTCGAGGTAGATGCCGAAGCCCTCGTCCTCGGCCTTCAGCGAGTAGGGCGACGACTTGGCGAAAGGAGCGTCGACGGGGACGGTGACGGCGACGCCCTCGATCCACAACATCCCGGAGTCGCTCGGGCCCGCGCCACCATGGCGGGCCTCCATGGAGGCCTCGACTCGAAGCCCCTTGCTCTGGAGCTCGGTGAGGAGGTGGGCGAGGGAGGCCGGGGGGCCGAGGAGTGAGTCGGTCGGCACGAGACTCCTACGTGAGGGTGCGGGTGTGTCCTATAGGAAACGCTTGTCCTCTAGAAAACATGTGGGCGGGCGAGGATGTCAACTGGTCGGGCGGTTGGCGGCGAGCTCCCGGTAGCGGATGGAGCAGGCGGCGCCGGCGATGAGGGACAGGTCGATGTCGTCCGCGGTGGCGGGATCGAAGGATGCCACCCGTTCGACGATGTGGACGGCCTCGGCATCGGCCGCCACCAGGCTGGGCAGGTCGGGGCAGGACGCCCGCAGCTGCTCGGCCACCCGGCCGACGAGGCGCACCACCGTCTCGTACCGCTCGGGCATCACCATGGCCACCGGGTAGAGCCGCTCCTCGGCCCGGAACCACCGGCCCAGCATGTCCCGGGGGACCACGGGGTCGGTGAAGGGGCCGCTGGCCTGCTGGGCGGGGGTCTCGTCGGTGCTCATACCTGGCCTCCTTCCACGCTGGCGACTGCCCGAACCCTACACTATGATGAATAGATATTTCCCATCCTGTTTCCTGAAGGGGCGCTCCGGACATGGCCAAGACCGCGGTGGTGGCACTCGGCGGCAACGCCCTCACCCGGGAGGGACAGGCGGGCACGCACGAGGAGATCGAGCTCAACGCCACCCTCATGGCCAAGTCGGTGTGCTCGCTGCTGCGCACCGGGTGGCGGGTCGTCCTCGTGCACGGGAACGGGCCTCAGGTCGGCAACCTGGCCATCCAGGGCGAGGAGGGCGCCCGCCTGGTGCCGGCACAGCCCCTTTTCGCCCTGGGGGCGATGACCGAGGGCCAGCTCGGCAGCGTCATCACCCTCGCCCTGCGCAAGGTGGGCGACGCCGGCCATCCGTCGTGGATGCAAGGCGCGGTCGCGGTGATCACCCACGTCTCCGTCAGCCCCGACGACCCCGCCTTCCAGGACCCCACCAAGCCCATCGGCCCCTTCTTCTCCAAGGAGCAGGCCGAGGCGCTCGCCGCCGAACGCGACTGGGTGGTCAAGGAGGATGCGGGCCGGGGCTGGCGCCGGGTCGTACCGTCGCCCAAGCCGGTGACGGTGCTGGAGACGCCGGCCATACGCGCCCTGCTCGAGCAGAACATGGTCGTGGTCGCCGCCGGCGGTGGCGGGGTCCCGGTGATCCGGGGCCAGAGCGGGGGCTACGTCGGCGTCGACGCGGTGATCGACAAGGACTACGCCGCCGAGCAGCTGGCGACCAGCCTGGCCGCCGAGGCGCTGGTCCTGGTCACCGGTGTGGACTCCGTCCTGCTGCACTACGGCACGCCGGAACAGGTGCCGATCCACGAGATGAGCGTGGCCGAGGCCGAGCAGTACCTGGAGGCCGGCGAGTTCCCCGAGGGCAGCATGGGCCCCAAGATCCGCGCCGCCACCCAGTTCCTGCGCCGGGGCGGCGAGGTCGCGGTGGTGACCACCCCCCGGCTGGTCTACGCGTCACTGGAGGGCACGATGTCGAAACTGGAAGGCGAGCCCGGCACCCGGATCGTGCGGGTCCGCCCCCTCACGGCGGTCGGCTGATGAGCACCCGGGTGAAGGTGTACCCCGACACCTACCTCGACTCCGTGCTGCAGCTGTCCGGCACCCGCTCCATGTTCGAGGTCGAGGGGGTGGAGTGGGCGGCGGCGGCCATGGCCACGCCGGCCAACGTGGAGACCCTGCTCGGGCAGGGCTTCGACGAGGCCGAGCTGGGCACGACGTCGCCCAACGACCTGTTCGTGGCCGCCCGCGCCGTCGACGATGCGGCGCTGGAAGCGGCGATCGAAGCCGGCGAGCAGGCCCTATTCTCGACCGGTGGGGGCGGCGCGGCCGGCGAGCAGGCCGCGGAGCGCAAGGCCCGGACGACGGAGGAGGCCATCGGCCTGCAGGCGGGGACGAACGTCGCCGTGGTCTCCGTGCCCGGCGACTACGCGGCGCTGGAGGCCCACAAGGCGCTGACCGCCGGCCTCCACGTGCTGCTGTTCAGCGACAACGTCTCCGTCGAGGACGAGGTGGAGCTCAAGGAGCGGGCCAGGGAAGTGGGCCGCCTCCTCATGGGCCCCGGGGCCGGCACCGCCATGCTGGGAGGCATCGGTCTCGGGTTCGCCAACGTGGTCAAGCCCGGCCGGGTCGGCGTCATCGCCGCCGCCGGCACCGGTGCCCAGGAGGCGATGTGCCTGCTCGACCGGTGGGGGGCCGGCGTTTCCCACGTGATCGGCCTCGGCGGCCGGGACTTGAGCGAGACGGTTGACGGCCGGATGGCCAAGCTCGCGGTCGCCGCCATGCGCGAGGACCCAGGCACCGACGCCATCCTGCTGGTGTCCAAGCCGCCGTCGGCCCGGGTGGCCAGGGACGTCGTAGGCATGGCCGGCGGCACCCCGCTGGTGGCGGCGCTGGTGGGCCTCGACGCGCCGCTCGACCTGCCCGACAACGTCGAGGTGCTGACGACGCTGGAAGAGGGCGTCGTCCGTGCCCTCGCCGCGGTGGGCATCGAGGCGCCCGACCCTGCTGCGGGCCTGGCCGAGGAGGTCGAGAAGGCGTGCGCCCGGCTGCCGGAGGGACGCCGGCTGGTGCGGGGCCTCTTCTCCGGCGGCACGCTCTGCTACGAGTCGCTGGTGATCATGTCCCGGCTCCTGGGCCCCATCCACTCGAACACGCCCATCGACAAGCGCTACGGGCTGCCGGCGCCGGCCGGCGCCCACGTGTGCCTCGACCTGGGCGAGGAGGAGTACACCAAGGGCCGGCCTCACCCGATGATCGACCCGCAGGCCCGGGTGGAGCTGATGCGCGAAGAGGGCCGCTCGCCCGAGACGGCGGTGGTCCTGGTCGACGTGGTGCTGGGCCACGGCTCCCACGCCGATCCCGCCGGCGAGCTGGCCCCGGTGTGCGCCGAGATCATGGACGGCGGCAGGGGCCCACAGGTGGTGGCCTACGTCCTCGGCACCGAGGGCGATCCCCAAGGTTTCGAGGCCCAGCGGGCGAAGCTGCGCGAGGCCGGCTGCATCGTCACCGAGACCGCGGCCCGGGCGTCGCTGGCGGCGGCGGCCATCGCCCTGAGGGAGCCGGCGCGGGTCACGGGCACACCGTGACGTCGGGGCCCCGGGTGGCGCTGGTCACCTACTCGACCAAGCCGCGCGGGGGCGTGGTCCACACCCTGTCGCTGGCGGAGGCGCTGGCCGCCGGCGGTGCCGACGTCACCGTCGTCGCCCTGGGCGATCCCGGCAACGGCTTCTACCGGCCGGTGCGGGCACCGTTCGTCATCGTCCCGGCGCCGGCGCCCGCGCAGACGCTGGAGGACCGTGTCTTCCAGTCGGTCGACGCCCTGGAGGCCGGCCTGTCGGGGATGGTCGACCGGTTCGACATCTTCCACACCCAGGACTGCATCGCCGCCCGAGCGGCGGCCCGGGTTCGCGACGCCGGCGCCGGCATCCCGGTGGTCCGCACCGTCCACCACGTCGACGACTTCACCACGCCGGCGCTCGTCGACTGCCAGCGCCAGGCCATCATCGAGCCCGACATCGTCCTGGTGGTCAGCCAGCACTGGCGCACCCTGCTGAAGGACGAGTACGGCGTCGACGCCGGCGTGGTCTACAACGGCGTCGACCGGCTGCGGTTCGGAGCCATCTCGCCCGAGCGTCGCCGGGCGCTACGGGCCCGGGTGGGGGCCGAGGACCGGTTCCTCTTCCTGGCCGTCGGCGGCATCGAGCCCCGCAAGGGAAGCGTCCACCTGCTCGCCGCCCTGGGCCGGCTCAAGGCCGAGGTCTCCCCGAGCCCCGTGCTGGCGGTGGTGGGCGGGCACTCGTTCCAGGACTACAAGGAGTACCGGGAGGCGGCGCTGGACAGCATGCCGGCACTGGGCCTCGAGATGGGCGGCGATGTCGTCCTGCTGGGTACGGTGCCCGACGACGAGCTCCCTGCCTGGTACGCCGCCGCCGACGCACTGGCGTTCCCGTCGCTGAAGGAGGGGTGGGGGCTGGCGGTGCTGGAGGCCATGAGTTCGGGGCTGCCGGTGGTGACGTCGGACATCCCCGTGTTCCAGGAGTACCTCACCGGTGGCGTCGACGCGCTGCTCGTACCGCCCGGCGACGAGCCGGCGCTGGCCGGCGCCATGCGGTCGCTGGTCGAGGACGACGACCTACGCAACCGGCTGCGGACGGCCGGCGCCCGGGTGGCCGCCCGCTTCACGTGGGAGGCCTCCGCGTCACGTCATCGGGCGGTCTACGAAGGAATCGGCTCGAGGGCCAGCGTCGGGTGACCAACCGCCGGCTGTTGCTGTTGCCCGCCGGAGGGGTAGGCAAGCCGGGTGCCTCGCTCGCTCACCATCTCCCTGCCCGCTGATCGCGCCTCGGATCTGGTCAAGGATCTCTCGGCGCTCGACGGGACCCTGAGCCTCAGCCGGCAACGACAGGCTTCGGTCGTGCCGCCGGGCGACGTGGTGACTGTCGAAGTCCTGGACGCGGCGATCTCGGAGGCCTTCGCCCTCCTGTCCACCTACGGTGCCGGCACCGACGAGGGGGTGTCGGTCACCTCCAACGAGCCGACCGCGGTGGTGTCGGCATCCTCGTCCTCGGAACTCGCCCGTGACCCGGCCTCGGCGAGCTTCGAGGAGGTCGAGGCCACCCTGGAGCGGGAGTCCTCCATGGGCCCCAACAAGCTGGCTGCGATGGTGGCGGCCGGCGTCATCGCCGCCGTCGGCGTGGGGACCAACAGCGTCCACCTCGTCATCGGCGCCATGGTCATCGCCCCGGGCTTCGAGCCATTCCTGAAGGTGGCGCTGCGCGTGACGGGCCGGGGCCGGTCCTTCGGGCGGGGCTTCTACGACATGGGCACGGGGTGGGCCGCCCTCCTCGGGGGTGCGGTCCTCGGCACACTGCTGCTCAGGTTGGTCGGCGTCTCAGCGGAGTCGACGTCCGGGGGGTACCTGGCGCCCGGCGTCCTGCTCACCTACTGGCGCGAGTTGACCCCGAGCGCGACCATCGTCGCCGTGGTGGCGGCCGCCGCGGGGACCATCCTGGTGATCGCCACCCGGGCGGTCCTCACCGCCGGCGTCATGGTCGCGCTGTCACTCGTCCCGGGCGCCACCCTTCTGGCCATCGGGGTGATCGCCGGTGACATGAGCCTCGCCGTCGACGGTGCCGTCCGCTGGGCCCACGACGCCGCCATCGTGACCGCCACCGCGGCCGTCGTCTTCGCCCTCTACCGGAACGCCCGGGGACGAGGGCTCGGAGGGCCCCGGCGCACGGGCTGAGACCTTTCCCGCTAGGACGTGGCCGGCGCCGGCCTGGACCGGCGCAGGAATACGGGGATCGGTATGCGGTCGGAGTACTTGGTGGCGAGCGGCCCCAAGACGGCACTGAGGAGGACGTAGCCGGCGGTCAGCGCCGCCAGCTCCGCGCCATCGCTGGTACCCACCCCGAGGGCCGCGATGACGACCGAGAACTCGCCCCTGGCGATGAGCGCGGTGCCGGCCCGCATGCGACCGGGAATGCCGGCGCCGGTCCGAGCCGCGGCCACCCAGCCGGAAACGATCTTCCCCAGGCCCGTGACAAGCGTCAGTGCGATGGCGGCGACGGCTACGCCGCCGAGGGCGCCGGGGTCGACCTGGAAGGAGAAGAACAGGAAGAAGGTGGCGGCGAAGAGATCCCGGAGGGGGCCGATGAGAGCACCGGCCCGCTCCTGAACCGTTCCGGAAAGCGCCAGCCCGACCAGGAACGCGCCCACCGCGGCCGAGACCCGGAACTGCTCGGCCACGCCGCCCACCAGGAGTGTGAGCCCGAAAACGCCCAGAAGCAGCGACTCGTCAGAGGCGGACGTGAACGCCCGGCTCAGGCGGTGCCCATGGCGAAGGGCCACGGTGAGGATGACTGCGACGCCGCCCACCGCCACGACCACCGAGACGGCAGAGTCTCCGACGCTGCCGCCGGCGACGACCGCGGCGGCGATCGGCAGGTACAGCGCCATGGCCAGGTCTTCGAGCACCAGGAGGTTGAGGATGCCGGGCGTCTCCCGGTTCCCGAGACGACCAAGGTCGGAGAGCACCTTGGCCACGACGCCCGACGAGCTCACCCAGCAGACGCCACCCAGCAGGAGGCATGCGCCGACCTCCCAGCCGAGCAGCAGGCCGGCGACGAACCCGGGGCCGAAGTTGGCGCCGGCGTCGACGACACCGGGCAGCACTCCCGTGCGAAGGCCGTGGCGAAGGTCGTCGCCGGTGTACTCGAGGCCCAGGGTGAGCAGAAGCAGCAACACGCCGATCTGGGCCCCGAGCGAGATGAAGTCGGCACTGACGGCAAGGGGGAAGATGCCACCCTCGCCGACCGCGAGGCCGGCGACGAGATAGAAGGGGATGGCGGTGATGCCCAGCCTGCCGGCCAGCCGGGCCAGCGCCGAAAGGACGATGGCGATGGCGCCGATCTCGATGAACGCCAGCGCCGCGTCGCCGCCCGCGGCGGCGGCGAGCACCGGGATCACGAGGTCAGCAGGGTGCGCAGTTCGGTAAGGCCTTGCGGCGTTCCCACACCCACGATGACGTCACCGGCCTCGAAGGCGAAGTCCGGCTCGGGCGCCGGAATCGTCGTCGCACCCCGCAGCACTGCGATCACCGACGCCCCGGTGCGGGTACGAAAGCGGCCGTCGGCAATCGTGGAACCGGCAAAGGCCGACTCGCGGGGCATGGCGATCCAGTCGATGGCGAGGCCTTCCACCTGTTGCTGCACGGCGGTCACCGCTTCGCTGACCTGACTGGCCCCGAGCAGCTCGGCGAGCGTCCGGGTATCTCCTGGGCTCAGGTGCAGGACGCTCAGGCTGGCGTCGGGGTCGTCGCGGGCGTAGACCACGATCTCGCGCCGGCCGCTGCGGTGGGTCAGCACGCCGACCCGCTCTCCGTCGGCAGTGGTGAACTCATGGCGGACGCCCACGCCGGGCAGCTGCGTCTCGGTGACGTCGGCCATCCCTCTCCTCTCCAGTCGACTCGTCACCCCAGAAACTATGTTGCGCCGGCTCCCCCTGCGGCCACGAAGCCGGCGCCGCCCTCGGCGGACCTCGATTTGGGAGACTGGCCCGGTGGGTTGGGCATCGGGCCGTCAAGCGGAGGCTCCCGGATCGCACGACATCGGTGTGCGGGCCCACTTGTTCGGCCCGCTCGACATCCGCGTCGGCGGTGCTCCTCTCACGCCGCTGACATCGCGGCGAGGACGCTCGCTGCTCGGCTACCTCCTGCTCCACCACGACCCCGCTCCATCGAGAGAGGCACTGGCGTTCCTCCTCTGGCCCGACTCCTCCGAGGAGCAGGCCCGCACCAACCTGCGCAACCTTTTGCACACCCTGCGTCGAGCCGTTCCCGAGCTCGACGGCTGCCTGATGATCACCAACCGGACGGTCCAGTGGCGCCCCGGGAACCGACTGTGGACCGACGTCGACGCGTTCGCCGAGGCGGCGGAGGCGGCACGCAGGGCGGCGCCAGGGTCCGACGAGATGGTCGATGCTCTTCGCACCGCCGTCAGCCTGTACGCCGGTGACCTGTTGGAGGACTGCTACGACGACTGGATCGCCGCCGAACGGCAACGGTTCCGGGACAGCCACGTCTCGGCGTTGCGCCGTCTGGCCGCGGCCCTGGGCGACCGAGGCGAGCACGCCGAGGCCGTCCGGCTGGCGCGGGAGCTCCTGCGCACGAACCCGGTCGAGGAGGAGGACCACCGACTGCTGATGCGCCTCCATGAAGCGACCGGGGACCGGGCCGCCGCGGTGCGTGCTTTTCACGAGTGCGCCACCGTCCTTCGGCGCGAGCTCGGCATCGCGCCCGGGGCCGCCACCCTCCGACTCCACGAGGCGATCGTCCGAACCGGCGACTCCGCCCCCCCGGCGGACGTGGCGCCCCCGGTGGCTCCTCCCACGATCGTCGGGCGGCAACGGGAATGGGCGGAGCTGAGGCGCCATTGGCAGGAGGCGGGGGCCGGAAGGGCGCAGTTCGTCGTCGTCACCGGCGAACCCGGGCTCGGGAAGACCCGCATCGTCGAGGAGTTGGCGGCCCGGTGCGGCGAGGGCGAGGCGGTCGTCTGCCGGGCCCGCTCGTACCTCACTGAGGGGGAGCTGGGTTGGGGCACGGTTGCCGCCTGGCTGCGTTCACCGGAGGTGGCCGCCGGCGTCCGGCGCAGCACGCCGAGGGACCTGGTGGAGCTCTCCCGGATCGTGCCAGAGCTGTGTCCGTCCGTCGGTACGCCGGCCGACGAGGGAATTCCCATCGACGGAGCCGACGGTGCGGGAGGCGACCAGCGCCGCCGGGTGTTCGACGCCGCCGCCCGGGCCATCATGTCGAGCGGCAAGGCCGTCATGCTCGTCGCCGACGACGCCCAGTGGTGCGATGCCGCCAGCCTCCAGTTCGTTCACTACCTCCTGCGTCAGCACCTGCACCGCCCGCTCCTCGTCGTGGCCTCTGCCCGGCGGGAGGAGATCGACGACCGGCACCCGCTTACCGCCCTGCTGGACGGGTTGACAGTCCTCGGAAGGGCGAACGAGATCCCGCTCCACCGGCTGAGCCGGGAGGACACTGCCGCGCTGGCAAGCCAGTTGCTCGGCAGGCACCTGGACGCCGCCGCGGTCGCGGACATCTACTCCGGCACGGAGGGAAACCCCCTCTTCGTCGTGGAGACCGTCCGTTCGGGCGCCGTGAACCCAGCTGCCGGCCGCACCACGACCCCGCCCAGGTTGCAGGCAGTGATCAGGGCGCGCTTGGCGCAGCTGACCGAGCCTGCCCATGACCTGCTGGACCTCGCGGCGACCGTCGGGCGGGAGTTCGAAGCGGGCCTGATCCGCCACGCCCTGGGCGTGGACGACGTCACGGTGGCCAGCGCCCTGGACGAGCTGTGGCGGCGTGGCCTCATCCGCGACCAGAACGTCGAGGCCTACGACTTCAGCCACGGCAAGATCCGAGAGGTCGCCTACGAGAGCCTGGGACCTGCCGGTCGGCGGGCCAATCACCTGCGGGTCGCCGAGGGACTGCAGCGCTTCTTTGCCTCCGATGTGGCCCGCGCCAGCGGCCAGATCGCCGCCCATTACGACCGCGGGGGTCGACCCGCCGAAGCCGTCGTCTGGTACCGGGAGGCGGCGGCGCAGGCCCAGCGCATGAGCGCGTACGCCGAGGCTGTCCAGTTCCTGGAGCGAGCCAGCGTGCTTCTCGAGGAGGAGTCGTCACCCGAGGGCCTGGCCCACCGGCTGGAGGTCGTGTCGGCACTTCCCACTGCCGTCATCGGCTTGGACGGCTTCGCGTCCAACCGGCTGGCCGAGGTCCAAAGGACCGCAGTCGAGATGGCCGCCCGCCTCGGCGTGGAACCTGACCCTCCCGTCCTGCGGTCGCTGGTCCTTTCGAGCCTGTGCCGCGACGCCTTCGAGGAGGCACGAGTGGCTGCGGAGCGACTGGGTGCGTCGGCCGCAGCGAGGCGCGACCACGGCATGCTGATCGAGAGCCGGTACCTCCAGGGGGTGGTCTCGTTCTGGTCCGGAAACCTGCGAGGGGCCCGTGAGCACTTCGAGGTGGTGGCCGAGCGGTTTGCCCGTGAGGACCACGACGCCCACGTGCTCCGGTTCGGTCAAGATTCGAAGATCGTCTGCCTGAGCCGGCTGGCGAACACGCTGGCGTTCCTGGGCCTGGACGAAGAGGCCCACCGCGCCCGTGACGCCGCCCTCACCCTGGCCGACGAGCTGGGCCACCCCTACAGCCGAGACGTGGCCCTGGTTTTCGCCGGCCTGCTCGCCGTCGACCTCGACGACGACGAGCGCGTCAAGGACTACGCCGCCCGCCTGGCTGCCAGAGCCGACCACTCCGGGCCCATCGCCATCAACGCCTCGGCGTGGGCGGCGTACGCCCAGGTGCTCGACGGTCGGGCCGGGCCTGGCATCGCCCGCATTCGCGCCGCTCTCGAGTCATGCGGCGACCGGAACCCCGCACCCGGTTTCCGAGCCACGCTGTACAGGCTTCTCGTCGCCGCACACGTGGCCGCCGAGGACCACCGCGGAGGGCTGGCGACCACCAGCGAGGCGCTGGCCGCGGCCGGCACGCGCATATGGGAGCCGGAGATCCGCCGGGTCCGGGCCACCTTCCTGGCCGCCGCCGGCGACCACGCCGGTGCGGATGACGAACTGGCCCGGGGCGAGGCGGTCGCCCGCCGCACCGGCTCCCTGGGACCGCTGAGGAGGATCACCGCCACCCGGGTGCGGCTGCGCCTCCCGGGGTGACGTCCTCAAACGCGCCGAACCCGCCCGTCGAACGGTTTCGAAACGGTCACCGGCGCATGCTGCGGCCCGTCTGGAGCCAACCCCGATTGGAGGGCACTATGTCCAAGTCCTACGACGCCATCGTCATCGGCGCTCGCTGCGCCGGCTCGCCCACGGCCATGCTGCTCGCCCGCCAGGGTTCTCGCGTCCTGCTGGTCGACCGGTCCTCGTTCCCCAGTGACACCATTTCGACGCTGGCGATCCACGCCACCGGCCTCGCCGCTCTCCAACGCTGGGGACTGCTCGACAGCGTCAGGGCGACGGGGTGCCCGCCGATCGGGACGTATTCGTTCGACTTCGGGCCCTTCGCCATCGCCGGTACGCCCAGGGCGGTCGACGGCATCACCGGCGCCCACGCTCCCCGGCGGACGGTGCTCGACAAGATCCTCGTCGACGCCGCCGCCGGCGCCGGCGCCGAGGTCCGCGAGCGCTTCACCGTCGAGGAGATCGTGATGGAGGACGGCAGGGTCGTCGGGATACGGGGTCGGGACGAGCACGGCAAGCCGGTGGTCGATCGGGCGCGGGTCGTCGTCGGCGCCGACGGCCACAATTCCCGGGTCGCCAAAGCCGTCGGCGCCGAGATCTACAGCGACCTGCCCGTGCTCGAGTACGCGTTCTACACCTTCTGGAGCGGGCTTCCGATCGACGGTTTTCCCGTCTGGCTCCGAGGCGACCGAGGCATTGCCGCCCTCCCGACCAACGACGACCTCACCCTCATGCTCGTGGGCTGCCCGGCGGGCCAGGCGGCCGCGTGCAAGGCCGACGTGGAGGGCAACTACCTGGCGGCGATCGACCGCGTTCCGGAGCTGGCCGACCGGCTGCGGGCCGCCACCCGGGAGGATCGCTTCCGGGTGGGGGGCGTGCCCAACTTCTTTCGCAAGCCGTTCGGCCCCGGATGGGCGCTCGTGGGTGATGCGGGGTACACGCGGGACCCGGTGACGGCCCAGGGGATCAGCGATGCCTTCATCGGGGCCGAACAGTGCACTCGGGCTCTGACCGAGGCGTTCGAGGGCACCCAGCCGTTCGAGCAGGCCATGGCCGGCTACCAGCGGGCGCGCGACGCCCGGGTCAGGCCGATCTACGACTTCACCACCCAGCTGGCCGCGCTCGAGCCTCCGCCCCCGGAGATGCAGCAGCTCCTGGGTGCGGTGGCCCAGAGCCAGCCGGCGATGGACGCCTTCGTGAGCGTCGTGGCCGGCTCCCTGCCGCCGGCAGAGTTCTTCGCCCCCGAGCACATCCAGACCATCATGGCGGCGGCCGCCGCATGAGGGCCGAGGCTCGCCCCGAGCCCGCAGGTGGGAGGGGCGGATCGTTGACACCCGTGCTCGTCGTCGAGGACCGTGGCGTGCACCTGCGGGCCTTCATACGCGGCGCGGGTACCCGGCGACCGTCGCCCCTGGCGCAGAAGCCGGACTGATATGGGTCACGGCCCGGTCGAAGCCGGCGAGCACCCGCTCGAGCTCGCCGGCTTGTTCGGCGGACTGGCCGGCCAGGGCCGCCGCGGCCATCCGGGCGCCGGCCACCAGGGCGGCCAGCTCCTCGACCTTCAGCGTGGCCCGGAGCACCCCGGGCCGGTCCCAGTCCAACCTCATCTCAGGCCGCCGACGCCTTGACGTGCTCGACCACCCGGCCGATCTGGGCCTTGAACTCGTCGTAGTTGACCTGCATGCCGTTGATGTAGGTGCTCCACCCGACGACGACCTTGGTGTAGTGCACGGCCTCCTCGACCTCTTCGTCCGTGGCGCCGAACAGCCGCGCCGCCTCGGTGTGGAAGAGGACGCAGTAGCGGCACTTGGTGGCGGCCGACACGCCGAGGCCGATCAGCTCCTTGTACTTGTTCGGGATCAGGGTCTCACCGAACTGGACGCCCTTGAGGAGCTCCCACTCGGCATCGATGAACTGGTCGGGGACCTGGTCGATGAAGCCGATCACCTCGCCGAACATCTCCTTCATCTCGCGGTGCACGTCGGTCCTGGCCATTCGGTTGCCTCCCATTTGTGCTCGGGCCGCTCTCGTGCGGCCATACCGGCAAACTACGGACCGGCCCCTGCAGAACCCCTGCACAGGCCGACGCTCGGGCTGCATGGCGTTTGCAGGGCCGATGCCGGAGGATGAGAGCATGCCGACGACCGAGACCGCGACTGGTCAGGGGTCCGCACCGGTGAGCCGCAAGCACCCCCTCACGCCGTCCGTGGACGCGCTTCTCGGCGGTGCCGAACGCCGAGAGCCGTTCGTCAACCCGGACGGGCGGTCGGCCGCCGGGTTCGAGCGAGTGTGGATCGACGGCACCGCCCACATCGTGAAGTACGTCCACCTCGACCATGACTTCACCATGCGCGTGTCGGGGGACCTGGGCTGCCGGTCGGTGCGGGCATGGGCGTGCGGGCTCCTCGACGCGGCTCCCGACCTCATCGATCACGCCATCGTCGGTGCCGCCACCGGGTACGGCCGCAACGGCTGGGGGGTCGCACTCCTCATGCGGGACGTCTCCGGCGAGCTGCTTCCCGCCGGTGACAGCCCCCAGCTCACTGACGAGCACGCGAGCTTCCTCGATCACCTGGCCGGGTTCTGCGCGGCCACGTGGGGTTGGCGCGACGACCCGGTGTCGGGCCCTGGGTTGCTGCCCTACGCCGCTCGCTGGGCATGGTTCGGGTATGCCGCCCTCGACGGCGAGCGACACCTCGGGTGGCCGGAGCGGGTGCCGCGGGTGGCCACGGCGGGCTGGCAGCGGTTCACCGAGCGAGCGCCCGCGGACCTCGCCTGGCTTGTCGAGCGGCTGCGCCGGGACGTCACGCCGCTGGCGCGCGCGCTGCGGCAAACGCCCTCCTGCCTCCTGCACGGCGACGTCAAGGCGTCCAACCGGGGAAGGGCGAAGGACGGCCGAACGGTGCTGATCGACTGGGCCTACGTGGGCGAAGGCCCGGCCTGCCACGAGCTGGCATGGCATCTGGCGCTGGATCGCTCGCGCCTCCCCCTCAGCAAGGAGGCGACGGCGGAGCTCTTCCGGGCCGCGCTCGAACGCCATGGCGTCCAGACGGATGGATGGTGGGACCGCCAGCTCCGCCTCTGCCTGCTCGGCGCCCTCGTTCAGTTCGGGTGGGAGAAGGCGCTGGGTGACGACGACGAGTTCAACTGGTGGTGCGACGCCGCCCGGCCCGGCGCGGCGATGCTTTGACCATCGACTCGGTCGCCGCCTACTCGGTCACTGGCGGGGCGTGGCAGCTCGGCCCGGGCCGGATCTACGACAGGCTCGCCGCCGTGCTCGTGGCCCGTTCCCCGGCCTCGCTCCTCGGGCGGCGGGTACTCGACGTGGGTGCGGGCACCGGGGCGGCGAGCCGGGCCGCGCTCGACGCCGGCGCGGCATCCGTCGTGGCGATCGACGCTGCTGTCGGGATGCTCGCCCACCAGAGCACGGCACGTCCGGCGGCCGTGGCGGCTGACGCCCTCGCTCTGCCCTTCCCTGACGCCTCCTTCGATGCCGCGCTGGCGGCGTTCTCCCTGAATCACCTCACCGACCCGGCCGGTGGCCTTCGGGAGATGTCCCGGGTCACCCGTCCTGGTGCGCCGCTGGTGGCCGGCAGCTATGCCGCCGACGACGACCACCCGGTCAAGGCCGCGGTCCAAGCTGCGCTCGAGGCGCGGGGCTGGGCGCCCGAACCCTGGTATCTCACCGTCAAGACCGACGCCGTGCCGCTCCTCTCCACGATCCGCAGGGCTCAGGCGGTCGCCGCCGCCGCCGGGCTCGATGCGGTCTGCGAGCGCGTCCGCGTTGCCTTCCCTGAGCTCGACGCCCGCGATCTCGTCGCCTGGCGGCTCGGGATGGCACAGCACGCCCCGTTCGTCGCCCGGCTGTCGCCCGACGACCGGGAACGCGTCGAAGCCGACGCGATGGCGCGGTTGGGCGACCCGCCACGGCCGCTGGTCCGCTCCATCCTCGTGTTGCGTGCGGTCAAGCCCTGAGCACCCGTGCCGCAAAGCGGGAGACGCCGTCACGATCCTCCCCCGCGGCGGCCACGACGGCCCCGGCGCGCCGCTCCGCATCTGCACGCCAAGGGTCGGACCCCCGGGCTGCGGCCAGCGCGGCGACGAGCGGCCAGCCGTCCAGCGCCGCACACACTCCGAGGCCATCGATCACTGGGTTCAGCCGCTCGGTGGGGATCGACGGGTCGGCCAGCCCGGCGACCGCGCCGGCCAGGAGCTCGTAGCGCCCGGCGCCACGGCTGGCCGCGTCGGCGGCCACCGCCGACGCGAAGCTCAGGGCGCCATCGTGATCACCGTCGGCCAGCGCCAGCCGGCCCCGCAGGAGGCCAAGCCGATGGCGCTGATGCCACGCCATGGTGCCGGTCCAGGATTCCAGTACCGCCAGCCGCTCCGCCAGTGCCGCAGCTTCACCGAGATCGCCTCGCATGACGCACCCGTCGGCCAGGTCGAGCAGGGCCACGTAGTGACCCTCGGCCATCCCGTCGGCCGACGGCCCGGAGTCACCGCCCGTGCTCTCGTAGGCATCCCGGTTGGCTTCGTCCGCCTCGGTCTCCCGCCCGGACCACCGCAGGACCCACGCCCTCACGTTGGCGGCGGGGGCGGCGAACCGGGCCCCGATGAGTCCTGTTCGGGCGACCGAGGCGTCGAGCTCGGCCGAGGCTCGCAGGGCGTCGGCCAGCCGCCCTAGCTGGCCGAGGGCCAGGATGCGGTAGAACCGCAGGTGGAGCGGCGCCCACGGGTGGGCCAGACCGTCGGGGTCGACCATCGGCCGGGCGAGGGTCTCGAGGGCCTCCAGCGGACGTCCTTGGTGGACCCTCGCGCCGGCGAGCCAGACGTCGGCGATGCCCTGGACCCGCGGAGGCCCGTCGGTGACGGCTGTAAGGCGCTCCACCGCGCCGGTCAGATCACCGGCCCCGTGGCGCACCCGCCCGCCGAGCGCGAGGGCGCTGACCCGCACGGCCACGTCGTCGGCACGCGCCGCGGCCTGGTCGGCGAAGGCCCGGGCGTCGTCGTAACGGCGCCGGTAGTACGCGACCCATCCGGCGACCTCCAGGGCTGGTGCACCACCGCCGAGGGCGACGGCCCGTTCGGCGTCCACCGCCGCGGCCTCGAAGTCGCCCCGCCCCATCCGGAGCCGGGCGCGAGCGCCGTATCCGCCCGCCGTCTCGACAAGCTCGAGCGCGGCGGCGACGTGCTCCTCGGCGGCGTCGAGGTCGAACCGGCTGGACGCGGCATGGCCGGCGGCAAGGAAGGAGGACGACGCCAACGCCCTGTCCCCTCCTGCCCGGGCATGGACGGCCACGGCCAGCGGGTCTTGGAGGGGACGAGATGTCAGGGCGCGTGCGGCCGTCTGGTGCACGAGGGCCCGCCGCGCCGCGCCCATCGTCGCCGCGATCGCCTCCCGGACCAGTTCGTGCCGGAAGCCGAACCCGTTCCCGCGCTCGACGACCACGCCGGCGACCGCCGCCGCTTCGAGCCGGGCCAGCACGTCGACCACCGGTGTGCCCGCCACCTGGGCGACCAGCTCCAGGTCACATTCCGGCCCCAGCACGGCTGCGGTCCGCAACGTCGCGGCAACCTCGCTTCCGAGGGAGTCGACCTGCGCGGCCACGGCGTCGCGCAAGGTGGCCGGGAGCTCCTCGTCGCCCGACGCGGCGAGGGCGGCCAGCACCAGTGGGTTGCCGCCGCTGCGCTCGTACAGGACGGGCGCCCGTTCAGGGCCCACCAGGTCGATCACTGCGTCGCGGTCGAGCGGCCCCAAACGGATCCAGTGAGTCGCATCGAGACCGCGAGCCCCGCCCGGTCGTGTCGTGACGACCACCAGCATGCGCTGGGCGCGGTGCTGAGCGAAGAGGAGCCACGCCCGCGTGCCCGCCCCGGCGAGGTGCAAGTCCTCGATCACGAGGACCACGGGTCGGTCCTCGCCCAGACGCCCGAACGCACCCACGAGCGCCGCGAACAGCCGGGCCCGGGCCACATCGGGGTCGGCCACCACCGTCTCGCGGGCACGGGCGACCGGCGCCAGAAGCGGCGCCAGTGTCGCGGCGTCGTCGCCAAGGATCACCGCAGCACGCTCGGCGCCTATGACGCGGAGGTGCTCGGCGAGCGCGTCCGCCACGGGCTGGAGGGGGAGGTCGCGGCCGAGTTTGTCGCAGTGGCCTCGGGCGACGGCTGCGTCGCCCTCGACCAGACGCGACCATCTGTCCACAAGGGTCGTCTTGCCGATCCCGGCATCGCCCTCGACGACGACGAGGGCGATGCCACCGGCTGCGGCCACGCCCAGGCCCGCGTCGAGCAAGGCCAGCTCGGCGGCCCGCCCGACGACGGTCGGACGGTCGGCGACGGGGACGGCGGGCGGTGGCCTGTCCCCGTCGGAGGCGGCCAATGCCACGGCGTGCAGCGACTCGGTCTCCGCCGTCGGCGGCACACCCAACTCCTCGGAGAGCCGCTCGCGCACCCGGGCGTACGCAGCCAGGGCAGACGCCGGGCGCCGCGCCACCAGATGAGACCGCATGAGCGCACGGAGCAGCACTTCGTCGTACGGATCCCCGGCGAGTGCCTGCTCGGCCAGGGCGGCGGCGCTGTCGTGATCGCCGGCGGCGACCGCGGCGTCGACGGCCAGCCGCCGGACGCGCCGGACGACTGCATCGACGGCGCCGCGCTCCGCTTCCACCCACTCGCCCTCCTCGTCGGGCAGCAGCGGGCCTCGGGCGAGGGCCAGTGCGGCGCCGGCCGCCGCCCTCGCCACACCAACACGGCCGTCGGCGAGAGCGGCGGCCGAGGTTGATGCCAGCTCGTCCAGCTGATGGAGGTCGAGCCACTCGGTGAACAGGGCGTAGCCCTCATCCGTCCTCGTGATCCGCCCCGCGCCCAGCCCGGCCCGTAGGCGTGAGACGAGCACCCCGACCTGGTCGGCGGGCCGAGACGGCGGCGCGTCGCCCCACAGGACGTCGACGATCCGGTCGACCGACACCGGACGGCCACGGGCGAGCGCGAGCACCTTCAGCAACATCCGGCCCTTCCGGCTGCCCAGGTCGCGGTCGGCCACACCTTCGACCTCGAACCGTCCCAGGAGTCGCACGCGCACGCGCTCATTCTCGTGCATGCGTTTTTCCACCGCGGCGCCGGCGCCGGCGGTCCCGCCCTGCCGCTGAGCCCGGCAAGCGTGCTGGAATGCCTTCGTGCGGGCCATCGTGCAACGCGTCAGCCGTGCCTGCGTGCGCGTGGACGGTCAAGCGGTCGGGCAGATCGGCGCAGGGCTTTGCGTCCTCATCGGCGTGACGCACCGCGACGGGGCGGCTGAGGCCGGCCGCCTGGCCGCCAAGGTGGCCACGCTGCGGCTGTTCGGCGACGAGGCAGGCGTGATGAACCGATCGGTCGTCGAAGCGGCCGGGGCGGTGCTGGTGGTGAGCCAGTTCACCCTCTACGGCGACACCAGCCGGGGCCGGCGCCCGTCGTGGTCGGCCGCCGCTCCCCGCGCCCACGCCGAGCCGCTGATCGACACGGTCGTCGCCAGGTTGGTCGACTACGGGCTGGCGGTGGCGACGGGCCGGTTCGGTGCCCACATGGAGGTGGAACTGGTCAACGACGGGCCGGTCACCGTGCTGGTCGACGTGCCGTGATCACGGCCGGTACTGGAACAGCCAGACCCCCGAGTCCCGGTCGGAGGCGAGGATGTACTTCTGGCCGTTGGGGTGCTGGTGGACCTCGACGCCCCAGATTATGTGACGGCCCGCGTTTCGCCACCGACCGTGTTGCCTCGGATGCCGGTGACTGCGACCAAGATGAACCAGAGCGGAATAGCGAGGCTAGGGACCCAGATGAAGGCCACGAGCTGCAACGCTGCGGCCACGAGCCCAGCAATGGCCACCCAGCCGACCAGGGAGCCCGTCCGCCGGCCCTCGGCTGAGAACAGGGCGATGGCCAGACCCAGGAACAGCGCCCCGCCGATGAGAATGGCGGCCCACCCCGCCTGTGCGAAGGCGTGGGCGACGGGCTCCCCCACGAACTCGGCACCGCCGAAAGCCTGCGCCCCGGAGGGCGCCTCCAGTAGCGCAGCACCGCCCACGACCAGCGCCAGCCCCAGCGCGCCCGAAGCGAACGCCAGCCCACTCAGGGGTGAGCCAATCCGGGTCCGCAGCTCCCAGAGCAGCCAGAGCAGACCCAGCGCCCCGAGCGTCACGAGGAACATGGCCACGATCGCCGTGCCCGTCCGGTCGTCGGTCACGTAGAACTGCTCGAAATCGGCGGACTCGACCTCCCCGCCGCCTGGCACCGCCGCCAAGAGGAAGTAGCCGACCAGGAACACGATGGCGCCAGCCAGGCCGATCCAGCTGATCCTCCGCATACCACCTCCCACACGACGGGTCACTGAGATTGTAATGGCTCATCGGTCGTTTGCTCCCGGAAGGGGGATCACGCGTCGGAGCCTCGGCCGCCGGGAGGACTACATCGTCGGAGGGCCATCGGTCTCCTGATGGACGTGGGCCCCTTGGCCATCGCGGTCGAAGATCATGATGAGCTCGGCCGGGCCGTCGACGGCTGCGAAGGCGTGGGGCGTCATCGTGGCAAACTCGGCTGCCTCGCCCGCCTCGACGATGATCTCGCGGTCTCCGAGGGACAAGCCCACTCGCCCCTCGGTGACGAAGAACCAGTCGTGACCCGGGTGGACGCGCTGCTCCGTCTTCCTACGGGTCGGTTGGAGTCGCATCTTCACGGCGATGGTGCCGCCGGTCGGTCTGCTCAGCATCCACGTTGTGCGCGTGCCGGAGGTGCTGGGTGTCGGGCGGATGACGACGTCGTCGTCACTGCGGACATCGAGCAGCGCGTCGAGGGGGACCTGAAGGGCCGCGGCGAGCGGCAGCAGGATGTCGAGGCTGATCGTGCGCTTGCCGGTCTCGACCCGGCTGATGGTGGAGGGGCTGAGGTTGGCGCGCTCGGCGAGGTCGTCCAGCGACAGCCCAAGGGAGGTCCGGAGGCTCCGAAGCCGAGTGCGCACCGTCCGCTCGATCTCGTTCGGCTCCATGTCGCTCCTCACCCATCTTGCGAATCCTGCAAGAGAGTATGCGATCTTGGGCGAGACGTCGTACCGTTTCCGCCATGAGTGACCACGCACCCCGGGCCGGCGACCGGCACGCCGACGTCGCCGTGATCGGAGGTTCGGCCGCCGGGCTGGCCGCCGCGCTTCAGCTCGGCCGCCAGCGCCGGTCGGTCATCGTCCTCGATGCCGGCGAGCCCCGGAACGCTCCCGCCTCCCACATGCACAGCTACCTCGGCCGTGAAGGCGAGCCGCCGTCGGCGCTACTCGCCTCCGGTCGCGAGGAGGTTCGTAGTTACGGCGGTGAGATCCTTGAGGGTCGCGTGACCACTGTCACCCACACGGACGGCGGCCGCTTCCATGTCGCGCTCGTCGGTGGTCATTCGATCACCGCTCGGCGGGTGGTCGCCGCGACCGGTCTGGTGGACGAGCTGCCGGACATCGAAGGCCTCGCCGAGCACTGGGGCGGCGATGTCATCCACTGCCCGTTCTGCCACGGCTATGAAGTCCGCGACCGGCGCATCGTCCAGCTCGTCACCCATCCGATTGCCCTGCACACCGCGCCGTTGTTCCGCCAGTTGAGCGCCCGGCTCACCGTCGTCGTCCACGACGGTCTCGACGTGAAGCCCGACGAGCTCGACACGATCCGCGCCAGTGGCGCAGACATCATCGACGGTCCGGTGCGTCGCATCGTCACAGGCGCCGACGGGCACGTCGCCGCCGTCGAGCTGCACGACGACGTTCGCATCGACGCCGACGTGGTCGCAGTCAGTCCGCGCTTCCGCGTCCGCGCCGAACCCTTCGTCTCGCTCGGTCTCGAGTTGACGCCGCATCCGAGCGGCCTCGGCGACGTGGTCACAACCGACGCCACCGGCGCCACGAGCGTGCCGGGTCTCTATGCGGCCGGCAACGTGACCGACCCGAGCCAGCAGGTGGCGCAGGCCGCCGCCCACGGCAGCCGCGTCGGCGCCATGATCAGCTTCAGCCTCGCCGACGACGACATCCGAGGCACCGCCCGACCATCAGCCAACGAGGCCGACTGGGATCAACGCTATGGCGATGCCGCGATGTGGAGCGGAAACCCAAACGGCACGCTCGTCGACGAGGCCCGTGGCATCGCCCCGGGTCGCGCGCTCGATGTCGGCGCTGGCGAAGGAGGTGACGCGCTGTGGTTGGCCGAGCACGGCTGGGACGTGACGGCGAGCGACATCTCACGACGCGCCCTCGACCGCGTCGATGCCGAGGCCGCACGCCGCGACCTACGCGTCGAGTGCCAGCACGCTGATGCCAACGCAATCGACCCGTTCGAAGGGGGCGCGTTCGACCTCGTGTCTGCGCAGTACGCGTCGATCCCTCGCACCCCTGACGGACGCGGTGTTCGCAATCTGCTGAACGCGGTCGCACCGGGCGGCACGTTGCTCGTCGTGAGCCACGACCTCGAGCCGATGCGGGCGCCGATCGACACGTCGACCCACAGCCGCGCGTTCGATCCAGATGCGTACGTCCGCGTCGGCGACATCGTTGCCGCGATCGCCGACTCGTCGGCGTGGGTGATCGAGGTCCACGAGACGAGACCCCGACCCCCCGGAGCGGCGTCGGCGTCGCACCACGTCCACGACGTCGTGCTGCGGGCCCGACGCCGAATCAGCTGAGAGCCTCGCGGCCGATCGACGGACCGGGGTGCGCTCCCGCCGCCAGGGGTGTCACAGACACGCGGTCAGGTGAAATGTCCCGACCGCCAGCGGACAATGCATTGTCAATGGCCACGGGAACCTGCGCGTAGGCGGATCGTCGGCGGACGGCCATCCGCCGGCGTTGGGGGCGGGTGGATAGGTGCAGCGACCCCCGGGCTTAGGGAACGCCATGGCTGAGCTGACCGCCGGTCCGCACGCCACGAACGATCCTGAAGAGCGCGGGCGCCATCTCCGACGACCGGTTCGCGGAGGCTATCGAGGACCTCGAAGCCATCGAGCTGGAGCGCTACCCAACCCTTCCCGAGATGAGGCGAAGCTATGAGCTGCGCGCCAACCTCACTGCGTACGACGCGACCTATGTCGCCCTGGCCGAGGTGTTGGGCTGCGAGCTATTGACGGGCGACAGCCGACTCGGGCGCGCCCCAGGACTCTTGCAGTAGCGCCAACGGCCGGCCGAATTGCCGCTCGGGTCGCCACCGTGGTCCGCAGCCGGCGTTCTGTGGCAGCCGCACGCTCAGTGGTCTGCGGTTATGGGATGCTGCGATCACAACGATCTGCGATCCTTGATCGGGTGGACTTGAAGGATCTGCACGAAGGTCCTGCTGATCGACGACGTCGACCTTCGTGCTATCGACCGGGCGCTGTGGCGCTGGACCGTCGACCGACGCCAGCCAGCACGTCCCACTCCTGGGGCGACGCCACAGCCAACTGGTTAGACGACCTTGCCAGACGGATGAGGAGTTCGCCCAATCCCGGAGTCCCTAGGTGAGGCGGCTGTGATGGGAGGAATGCCCGGGGCTGCAGCCCGCGGCTTCGGAGCGACCGCCGACCTGTACGAGGCGCGGCGCCCAACGTATCCAGAGAACGCCATCAGCTGGCTTTCCGACGCACTGGGGATCAAGCAGTCCTCGACGGTCCTCGATCTCGCGGCCGGCACAGGGAAACTGACCCGTCAGATCGCGGCGAAGGGGCCACATGTCATCGCCTTGGAGCCACTCGCCGCCATGTGCAGCCAGTTCTCCAAAGTCCTCAACGTGCCGCTCGTTCGAACCGTCGCCGAGGCGATTCCCCTACGCAGCGGATCGGTCGACGCCGTACTCGTGGGACAGGCCTTCCACTGGTTCGACGGTGCAACGGCGCTGGACGAAATCCACCGCGTACTTCGCCCGGGTGGCGGACTCGGGCTGATCTGGAACATGCGCGACGAGCGCAAAGACTGGGTCGCAGCTCTGGGCGACGTGCGGAGGCGCTACGGCGACATCCGCTACGACTCCGGGCTGTGGCGAGAGGCGTTCAGGGCAAGCGACAGCTTCACGCCTCTCGTCGAGGAGCATTTCGCCCACGACCAGGTCCTAGATCCCGAAGGCGTCGTCGAGCTCATGGCGTCGAGAAGTTTCATCGCCGCACTCGACGACGACGAGAACAGGGCCGTCCGCGACGAAATCCGCCGCCTGCTCGCAGAGCACCCCGAGACCGCCGGACGAGGGGCACTGGTACTGCCCTACAGAACAGACGCTTACTGGACCAGACGGGTGGATCCGTGATCAACGGGGAACGCAGCTCGGGAGGAGTAGGCGTTGCCGAGGACCCGGCGATCACGGGCGGGCAGCCCACCACTACCCGCCGTAGTATGGGGATCACGTTCGTGGTGGCTGAAGGTCAGGTTCATCCTGGCTGACCGTCGGCCGAAAGGTACTTCAACGGGCCTCACGGGCGGCTTGATGAGGGTCACTCTCTCCCGGGAAACATGCAGAACGGATGTCCGGCCGGATCGAGCATGACGACGACGCGGTCCTGTTGCGGCTGGTGGTCTGCGACCTGTGCGCCTCGCGCTACGGCGTCGTCGAGCAGCTCGAGGAAGCGGGTGCGTCGATCCGGTCCAAGCCCCAAGTTGTCCACGGCGATGTCCAAGTGCATGCCCATCTGCTGCTGGCCGGCGACCGTCGGCCATACGGGCGCTACGAATGGCTCCTCGCGCTGGAACTCAAGCTTTTGGTCCCCGGAGGGCGACTCCACCAGTGCCCACCCACCTGGGACATTCTCGGAGCGATCCACGACTCGCCATCCCAGCAACCACGCGTAGAACTCGGCGAGCTGCCAAGCATCGCTGCAGCCCAGAACGGCACCGCGTAGTCGAGTACGCACTGGTTCCACGAGCGGATCTTGCCGGATGACGAGCACCAGCGCAGGCCAAAACTCCGGCCCGTCCGGTATCACTCCTTGCCGGCGTTGAGGGCTGCCTTGTCGGAGTCGCGGTGCGTGGTTTAGGGGCAGTCCGAGACCGGGTCGCATACACGTATCCTACACGCTAGGTGTACTATACGTGTATGACCAGAGCCCGAACAAACA